>Ga0163155_10006352_pt1 | contig 11459 bp, 6 predicted proteins | sample OliLakLV19SP4G1_FD_148611 | JGI IMG/M metagenome (GOLD analysis project Ga0163155, IMG submission 148611) | Freshwater microbial mat bacterial communities from Lake Vanda, McMurdo Dry Valleys, Antarctica - Oligotrophic Lake LV.19.SP4.G1 | ecosystem: Environmental > Aquatic > Freshwater > Lake >...
TCGATGACCCGCGCCCACTTCGCCCGCGCCGCTTCCGATCGCTTCATGCACACATCTTCGCCGACGATCCCCACCCGACAAGATGCGGTTCACGTACCGCTCTCGATAGAGCGGCGGTTCTGCTGGCATGAGGAGCGGGTGGTGTTGGTTTGACGACATCTAGCCGCGCGTTAGCGTCGGGCGACAGTCAAACACTGGGGAGGGGGTCAGACTTCCTGTGCCGGCGCGGTTGGACGCCCGAATAGGTTGCCACATTCTGGACATGGTGACAGCTCCGGAAGGCCGTGGAGGTCGTATCCGCAAGACAGACACCGGCCAGCCCGGATTCGTCTAGATCGCATCCGCCACGCCACAACGGTGGAAACCGCCATAGCGCCGACAGGCATCCAGAGCGGAATCTCGATCTCGCCTACCAGCTCTCCGGCCTTGTTTCGCTCGAACTCGTATCGCGGCCAAGCCATCAGATAGAAATCAAGGACCCAAATGAAATCGATTCGCGTCGCCGCAGAGCGCGAACGCTCGGCTTGAGCAGTTCGCTCGGGCATCAGGTTCAGCTGAAGTCCTCCATGCGCGACCTCGACGTACCACATCCCGACCGGTCTCCCGACCATCGACCTTCCAGAGACCACAAGCCCCACGAGTCCAACGAGAGCGCAGACGCCCCCCAGCCATCGCATTGTCCACGAGGTAATTGCGCGTGCTCGATGTCGCGGCCGTCCTCGATCCAGATTTGACGAATCCTTCATGCTTTAGGTTTCTCTAGCCGTCCCTGAATTGGTCATGGGCTTCAGCCAGTTACTCTAGGATCTCGCCCGTCATAATACTCGGGCCGAAACATTTCCGGCGTCTCGTGGGGCGGTGAAAAGCGCTCCATTACCTGAAGCTGGGTGTAATCATCGACGCAAAACATTTGCCACCAGTGCAGAAGTCCGGCTCTGAAGAGCGGCTCGCGGATAAATGCTAGCCACCTAATCGCGGGCCTCCAAACCCACATTCGACCGTTAAGCGGCTCAAGCGTCCCGCGGCGGAGAGGATCCGCCAGAATCCACTCCTCTAACGTTCCACCATCGATCTGAAGGTCGAGGTAGGGGCGCCCAAGAAAATTGACAGGATACACATCTCGAAGAAGCCGCCGTGTCCAGCAACCGAAGCGAACCCACGTCATTCTGTTCATAATTTGGTCTCGGCGATGAGACCACGAATGGGAGCCATGATCTCCCGGCACGCCCAGCATCATGTCAAATGCTGGAGGCTCGGTTCCTCTCCTGAGCCATGCGATATAGCCATATTCATCAATCGATACTGCAGCGATTCGGATCATCTCCTCAATCACCAACTCATCCGCAATCTCTGCATCTTGCGGAAAGACAGTCCAATTGCCATACCATCGCGAGTTTATTGCGCACGGATTGTTCCAGTTCTCTTCCCATATTCTTAATTGCGAAGGAATGAGGCTATCTCGCGACTGTCGCGACACCGATGCCTGACTCCTCCAAGAACGATAGTCTTGATCTGAACGACCTTCTGGTAGACATTCGATCACAAATGATTCAACATCCGCAAAGGACTCTTCATCTAGTTTGGGTCGCAACCTCTTATACGCAACATATTTACCACTTCGCTTGACTCCTCGTCGTGTTACGCCAAGCCGATTAGGCTTTAAGCCAAGACGAAGAAACCCCGTCTCCAACACCAAGAACAGCGATTTCATTCGTTCAACGGAATGCTCGAACGTATGAATGTACAAAGCAGCGCCACTTTCATCATAGCTAATCATGAGTTTACGGCTCCAACTCTAACACATCAATCACTCCTCTCACCACGCCAGCTGGCAGGTCATCTCTAATACTCTGGAGTACGTTCAACAGCGGCCCTCTTAGCTGTCCGCCAGATCGTACCTCGAACATATCCACTCCGATGTTGCCGTTAGCATCTCGCCACACAGCAACAATATCTGGGCGCAAACGACTGCACGATTCGAATCTAGTTCCTTCTGCCGCGTTCGCTACCATAGTGCGCACCGACCGATTCATGCCGATATATACATAGTTTCGAGTAGGCATGGTTGTGATAGCGGCAATTCTTCCGTTCCTCGCCAGTTCGCCCACAACATTATTGATAGTGCGCGCGTGCGTAGACGACAGCCCCGACGCATGCAACAGAACATCCTGAGCAGTTCCGACTATCAAAGCACCTGGTGATCCATTCGCGCGCGGGAGACGATCTACATTCATACCTTTACGAAGAACGAAGCCAATGTTCGATACCGTGTCATTTCCGATACGGATGCGTGCCACGTCCTGAGCCAGATGCGCAGCGTCACCGGCCCAATAAATCGCGGCCCACAGCCTGGCGGGAATAAGCTGCTCAGGCCCCTCCCCACGTTCGTCGTCATCGCCTCCATATGGCGGCAAGATCCCGGGAGGCTGATCCGGAGGAACAAGATGATCGAGAAAGTAATTGCTGGAATCGCTTTCAAAATCGTTTTCTCGTGTGAGCGCCTTGCCAGGAAGTTCTGACAGGAATCTAAATGCAGCGAACGCTGCGGCCGCTGCGTCTCCAACGGTGTCCTCAATATTCACGATTGCATCGATCGCCTCGCCTGCGGGCCCTGCAGCCGAGAACCACACGGAGATATAGACCTGCGTAAGCGTTAGCGTGAGCGAGATAACGTTTTGAAGTTGAGCATTCTTCATCTCTATCGAGTTCTGATATGCGTTCTCAAACTCCAGAGGATCTCGCCACGTTTCGTCACCCATGATCCCACTATGAAGATATTCATCGAATAATCGAGGCGGCATTTCCGAAAGGATGGCATTTCGAACCGCGAGCGCCGCACTCATCGGATCTCCAGCCGAGTACGCGATCTTTACGACGCATTTCGAGACGACAGGATGACCGGGCGTAGACTCAGATTCGATATGCTGGCGCTCAAAGTCCCAGGTGCCGGTGATCCATGAAGGCCACATGCTGAAACTCGGAACGACCTTAATTTCACCGTTTCCGGCAATTGGGCTCTTGAACGCCCGCAAAATGTGATCCGCGTCACCAAACGCCCAGCGATACACGTTTTCTACGGCCTCAGCAGTAAAGGGGGCACCCGCTGAGGCTGAGGGCGGAGGACTCGAAGGCGGCGTCTTCGTGGGCGGCTCCGTCTGAACATTCGTCAGGTAGGTCGCGCCAAGCACGTTTCCAGCAATGTGGCTGACCGAGTCGTCGCCCGGGTCCAGATAAATGTCCTTGGACCCTCGCCAAGAGAAGACTAAGTCGTGGCCCGGTCCACAGTGAATCTCATCTTTGCCATCACCGGGGATGATGATGTCATTGCCTTCGAGCCCGTAAATCGACTCCAAGGTATCCGGCTCATTATTCTGACCCAAAATGATGTCATTGCCACTGGTGCCTGTGATCTCGCTGCTGATACCGTGAACAATCGTGAAGCCTGCGATGTCCGGTTCCTCCACGCCGTAGATTGGATCGAGGGGTAGAACACGCACTTGAACCGGGCTGAGGCAAGGAGAGTTGACTACGACCGTAATCGGCGTCGAGGTCGCTGAGCCGTTAACAGCCTCGACGTACAGCGTGGTGGTCTCGCCGAGCGGTGACAAGGATGCGAGTGAGTGCGCTGCACCTGGAGCGATAAAGTCAGCCTGACTTCGAGCCTCATCCCCGGGCTTTCGCCAAACACGCAGCATGCCGCTTCCGGCAGCGAATTCTTTGAATGATCGTCCTGCGGGGTCCTCTACCCCAGGTAGCTCGCGCGTGGTAAGGGTGACGTTGGCCGGGTCAGCGGCATCATAGACAAAAGTCACGGCCGCCCCTGATAGGTCCGCCGTCGGAAGTCCCGCAACCCTGAGTGTGATCGGTGTAAACCTTGCTGATGCGATATCGTCCGAGGTGCCGGCCACGCCGTCAGCATTCAACCCATCGGCGTAATCAAGAACTCGATCATTATCCGTATCGTCACGATTTACTACGACGACTTTGATCCCACTCGGCTGCGCTTCCGCCGTTTCCTCAAGATTGGTTCCGTTAGGTGCTCCGCCCAGCCCGGCGGTGTTGTCGCTATCAATATCGAGATCAACAAAGGGCAGGCATATCTCTGCACGCAATCCCTGAGTGCGATCCTCGGTAGACCACGGTCTTACCGCCAGCAGCTCATCGGGGTCCGAGAGGTTGGAGCAACATCCTTCGACGCCAACATAGGCCGCGTAGTTGTAATGCACTGGGCACCCGGGACGTCGAGCTCTGTGAACAATCTGAATCGGGTAGCATTGGCCCCTGCGTACGATTCGACGATAAATATACGGAGTGCCATGTCCGCTGCTTCGAAGGGTGAACGGTCCTACGTGCATTGAGTATCGCTCACATAGCTTGTCTGCCTCTCCGTCAATTGGACCAAGGATCATGACGAGCGTGCAGGTCTCGCTCAAGTGCGGCGCGATGCCGTTGTCTGTTCGATCAACTGGAGAAGATCCCTGCGATACTTCAACCCCATCGGGCGCGCCGTCACCGTCGGTGTCTGGAACCAGCGGATCCGATCCTTCGATGAACTCTTCAGAGCAATTGAGGCCGTCCAGATCGGGATCTGTGCGACCGTCTGACATGTCGGGCATGTCATCTACGTAGGGTCTCGCCGGATTTAGCCCAGCGCGGACCTCAAAGAAGTCAGGTAATCCGTCATCGTCCGAATCGAACCATATCGGATTGGTAGAGTAGAAATACGTTTCCTCGTAGTCGCAGAGGCCGTCATTGTCGAAGTCCGGGGACTCGCTGTGATGATTGGTCAAGGGATCGGTGCGGTCAGCGAGCTCGATCCCGTCCCGGATCCCATCGCCATCCATGTCGGGATTGCCTGGGTCTAGCCCGACCTGGCGCTCAAACTCGTCAAACACAAAGTCACGGTCCCTATCAGCGGCGGCGAGGAGTGGATCCTCGCGGTCATATGTGCCGTTGGTGAAGCCGTAAAGGGGATTTAGGCCGACTCTGAGTTCCGTAAGGTCCTGGATGTCATCGATGTCGGTGTCGAACTGCGCAGGGTTGGTACGATGAACACACGACTCTTCATAGTCGCTCAATCCGTCGCGATCGCCATCGTCATAGAGGCCGGGAGGCCCTGCATCGGGGTCGAGAGGATCTCCGCCACAACTTACCTCAGCTCCATCGGGGAGACCATCACCATCCGTATCGGCTTCGGCAGAGTTGGTTCCGAGCTCCCACTCTTCACCATCCGAAAGACCGTCGCGATCGCTATCGGCGAACGTGGAGAAGGTGCATAGCGCGGAGGCGGTGCATATTGGCCCCATCATGTATTCGACCAAAACCGTGCCGGCACCGGCGACGTTGCCCGTTGTGATGAACGCTGTACCGCCGCCGGAGAGCATCCGTTCGATGACCGTTCCCGAGCCACCAACGATCGACCATCTGAAGAATCCGCCGGGGGGAGTGCCGACCGCTTGAAGCGCAAACCCTGACTCAGGCGGTTGAGCCGAGGTTGGACAGTTCGGGATGGCAACTGAAACGTCGCATGACTCTTCCTCCCAAGGGACCACCCTGATGGTGCACTGGGCGCAGGCGCAACATGAACCTGAGGAGCAAACGATGCGAATCGTCACTTCGCCGTACGCCACTGTCAGCAGTTGAAGTCTTGCTTCGTCATAGCCCGTCACCTCCACGATGCCTTCATCGCCGATGATTTGCCAAGAACAGGCACCACCATTGGTTGACCCGCCGATGGCCGAAAGATCGATTGTGGTCCCCAAATGGACCGGAGAGAGCGGGCAGCCGAACAAAAGGGCATAGCAGTGGGTGTCGTCGGGGTCACCCCCCACGAACGTACCACCGCAACCGCAGTCGTCGTTTGCTCCGCCGCCGCCGCTTAGAGGACCGCCGCCGCCACTTGGCGGTGCTGCCGGGCCGCCCAACTGCCGGTCCGGAAACGCGCTTGACCAGCGCGCTGCGGTTGCCGCCGAGGCTTCGCCTTGAGGAACAAACCCGCTCAGGACGACCGTCCGCTCCCCCGCGAGGCAATGGTCCAGCACCATGACCAGATCGACTGCGTCGATTGCTCCATCGCGATTGACATCTCCATGCTGATCTTGCCCGGGCGCCGTTCCAAGCAAGGGAATAAGCATGAACACGTCGAGGCTATCTACACTGCCGTCGTCGTTTAGGTCGCTGGTGAGATAAAGGCGTCCCCCCTCATCGGCGTACTGCTTCAAGGCAGCAATCGAATGCTCCCGTACAGCGAGTAGTCGCCCGGTATAACCCGAATACAGGAACGAGCGCGTTTGCCATGCGGTCCCCACAAGGGCAGCCCCTTCGACAAGCACGTCCGTCGCGCCATCGTGGTCCTGATCCGGAACGGCTGCGAGACCTACCCCGATGACCGAGTTTGCTGGACACGCAAGCTCTCGGACAAACAATCCATTGGCAGCCGAATAGATCCGCACCCTGCCGGTTGAAGACGCGTCGATTTCGCTGCGCGGAGCCGCGATCACCAGTGACATGGAACCGTTTCCATGCAGGTTCGCAGCCAGTACCGCGTACCCGAAGAAGTCCGTCGCGTCGTCGCTGGCGATTTCGTACATCGGTTCTTCGGTGGATCCGGACATGACCGTCACGGAACCAAAGCCTGGGTTACTCAGATCCAGGTAGGTCGAAACGAATACTTGATCAGCGACGTTGTCGCCGTTCAGATCGACGACGAAGAGAGGGTCTTCGAGACAACCATCCCTGGCAAACGGCCGGGCATGGGCTCCCGATGCCATGAGCAGGCACGCAAGAAGCACAACGAGGCAAGAACATTCCAACAGTGTGGATCGCAGATTGGGATATGTCATAGGAAGCAACTTCAAGTATTCCTGGCTGAGCAAACGCAATGTCGTAAACACGTCGATCAACGGATGGGATCAGGAGGTGGTTGCTTATCAGGCGCAACCTGCGAAGAAGGCAGTGAGAAAATCAAAGAGGTCCGAACTGTTGTACCAACCATCGCCATTGAAATCGGCATCGTCTGCGAAGAAGGCAGTGAGAAAATCGAAGTAGTCCGAGCTGTTCACGACGCCATCGTGATTCCAATCTGCCGCGCAGTTGGGCGGACCATTGGTGGGGACAGTCACTCGGATCAGGCATTCACGCCGTAAACCGGGGCCCTGATCTACATTGACAATCACATAGGCAGAAATGTTGCCGGCGGCGTCCCGATCGCTCAAAGACAGTGTGCTAACACCCTTGAAAGTTGTGAGCACGCCGCTTTGGTTATTGCCGAGATCGAGTGTCTGACCATTTTGCAACGCCACTGTATCATTGATGAAAAGCACGTCGTACCGACTGTTGTTCTTTTTCCAAATTGAAGCGATATCACCGCTCTCGTTCATTACAGCTTGTTGCAGTGGTCGAGTGAGAACGACCCCGTTCACGGTCATTCCATCGCGATACACAATCGAACCATTGCGTACGAGCACATCGTACGATCGATCCTGAACACGTGTGGTAGCTGTAAAGGAGACGCTGCGCGGAACCGGCGTTCCTTCGGTGACACCAGCCGAAGCGAATTTTTCCCATCGCTCGTCTTGCAAGGCCCCCGACGCTGAGACGACCGCTCCCTTCCGAATAACCGTGGTGTTGATGAAGAGGCTTGCGCCATTCAGGACCAGGGCTTCGTTACTATCGGCAGAGGAGTCCAGGCGGACAGCCGCGACGTTATTTGTGCCCTCGGCTGAGAAGGCAAACGCAGCAATGTTGTCCAGAAGTCGCAAGTTTGCCCCAAGATTCGGAACGGCATCGCCACCCAGGAGTTTCTTGGTTTGTGCATTTCCAAAGAACAGGCCCTGGCGTTCTGTGTTGCCCCCTGAAACCGATGCTACCCCACCAATCCAATAAGGCTGGCCCGCACCTGTAGCTCCCGAAGTGTTGAAGAAGCTCCAGTAAGCGGTGTCATTGAGACACGCGGCACTTTGGATAGCGAGGGTGAACTCGTCTGCACGCAGAACATCTAGAAATCCTGGCTGGCTGTCAAGCGGACGGCTAAAGCCATGTCCAACGCCCGCGCTGTACACAACCACGCCGGCATTGCTGAAGCCGAGCGACCCATCCCAAAAAGCTTGCTTGAGCATACCTGCTCGGCTTTCGCGAGAGATGAAGGCCGGGTTTGAACCCGAGGCGGTACCGAACGCTTCGCTCCACAGTGTCTGTGAATCGCGGACAGTGAGGTGTGCCACCCACCCGCCGACATGATTGACTGATGTGTCTTCAATTGATGCAATAACCGAGGAGGGGCCGTTCCAGGGTGCCGGATCGCCGTTGCGTAGAAGCACGGTTACGGTCTGGGCTTGGACCGCCGATGCTCCGATAATGACAGTTCCGCAAATGGCCACGCCCAGCTTCGCGGTCGAACTCAGTTTTGACATATTTTTCACATTCATGAGCTTGTTTTCAAGGAACATCGATATCCGACTGGGATCAATTTAGGCTATCTGAAGGACGGCGGCCCGCGTTTTCGAGCATTTGTCGTCTTTCCGTGGTGCTGGACCCTCGCTTGGGAGGGTGCGATCTTACCTATGAAGCGGATGCGGTCAACTAGCGCTGAAGTAGGAACAACGGTGCGCACCGATGGATGGAGATCCAGTCGATCCGCACCTCGGTGGGAAACAACCCGCGTGAAATGGGATCGGTCACAGTCGCCGGCGTGGACAACCTGCGGATCACCGGGATCCCTGCGCCCGGATCCGCATTCTTCGGTATGCCCATAGTTGCATTTCTGTGTCACCGCCGTCGGCGGTAGCATCTCACAGGCTGATCTCAGCACGACGAACGTCCGGCGGCATGGACGGTGCCTCGCCCGCGCCAATCGGGTCGGCGTCACGACCTGCCACAAGATGCCAGAAGATGTCGGGAATGAGCGCTACGGAACAACGCCAGACGGTAGCGATCAGTCGTTGCTGTCTCGAGGTAGCTTTGGGTATGTCAAGTCCTTAAATAGCGCGTCCTCCACTGACCGGCTGTTCATCTTGTTCGTTCGAAGCAGATGTATCCGAAGGAATTCATCAAGCAGACGCCATCCATCATGCTGCCTCCAAAGCAGACCGGACCTTTCTATGGCTTCCACCTTGTCCTGTTGGATTTCGCCACCCTCAATCAGTTGGTCTACGCGATTGCCCGCGATAAATGTCGGGCATCCTCGATCAGCGTGGTTCATAACTAGATTTACCAAATCATCAGCATACTCGTCCTTTTTAGCAAGCTGAAGGATGTTCTCGTAAACAGTTCTCCGGGCATCGTGCGCGTACGCGACAGCCCCGCCGAGATCTTTCTCATTGATCACGAATGGGGCTTCCTCACCTGAACTTCGAATGCGCTCGTTGGCCCGATTAATTAAGTAGAAACCCAACAAATGGATCAGTCTTGGCAAACCACCCGACAGACGTGCCACGAGATCTGGCAATTGAGGTTCGTATTGATCAGCAGCGACAGAGTCTAGACGCTCTTTGACATACTCGGTTGCCTGTTCTACCTCAAAAGGGATTAATGTCAGTCCTGGGCCAAAAAAATTCTCGCGACCCTTGCCCAAACCAATAACGCTATTGAAGAACGGCGTGGTTCCTACTAGCAAGAATCGCAATGCGTCTTGTCCTCGCTTCTGATCGTTTGACAGATTACTCAAGGCCGTTGACAATTGCTTAACGAAGGTGCCAATCGCTTCAGGAGCCAAGTGTGATTCATCGATAGCAAATATCACGCGAGTTCCATCGCCGGACGCGATCTCATCCACCTTTTCGGCCAACGCGCGAATAAGGTGATCACCGGACACTTCCTTTTCAACCCTAAATACTTTGACGCTAAATGTTGTTTTACTTTTGCTTTTCGCATAATTCTGCGCCAGCATCAGGAATAATTCGGCAAAATCCGTTTGCTCGCCCTTCTGAGGCTCAGCGATGTAGAAGACGCAACTATTCTTGCGCGATGATTGATCAAACAAGATGCGTCGCATTTCGTTGAGGAGGGATGTCTTGCCAACACCAGTGCTGCCATCAATATATGACGATTTATGTTGGAGGAAGTCCAGCAGAAGGTGAATCTCCTTTTCCCTGCCGAAGAATTGCTCCCCCAGCGCGACGCCGCCTGTGGAAAACGGATTCTTAAAGTGGTGACTGCGATCCGTATGACGTTTGGACATGGGCATCGTTCCTCTATCTCGCATCGTGCTTGATTACCACAGCCTGTATCCTATCGCTTGACCATTTCCCTTCGCTTCAGTTTACCTGACTTCACGAACGACGCCAGTGCCACGCTGCGCGGCTTCATGCTGCCCAGCTTGGCCCATGTCTCCTTCCCGGCTCGCCGGAGGTTCCGGAGCCTTTGGAAGCCCTTAACGCCGCCTCGATCGCCGCACAGCCTTGTCCGCGTGCGATGCGGCGTCCGCTCGTGCGACGTCCGGCCTTCCCCGCAGCCTTCGCGGGTCGCCCAGCCTTGCCGGAAGGACCGCGTCCTCCGCTGCCCGCGCCGCCGCCCAGCGCCGCGAGCACCGAATCGAGTTGCTCAAGTTCCGCGACGATCTCATCGCGACGAGCGTGGAGTTCGTTCACCTCGCCACGTCGGCTGTTGAGTTCCGCCGCGAGGTCGAGGATGGAGTGCTTGCTGAGTTTGCTGGAGGAGAGTTTGCGGTTTGCCATGTAAGGGTGTTCCTGGAGCCCAGGTCGGTCCCACCCTGCCGTTCAGGCTCGGGGTATTCATATGCACAATCTGAGCGTCACGAGGCGCAGCACAGCGGGCACTGTCGTTTCCTTGCCCAAGCGCCAAACACTTCGACGTTTTCCGCATCACTCGCCACTTGGAATGATGAGCTTTGGGACGCTCGTACCTAGCGGTCGCGTGCGGGACACTGGTGAGCTTGGTCGCACCGATCGCCGGTGCGCCGGACACCACGCTCGATCGCAACGCCTCCAAAAGGAACGGCTGCGCCCAACGCGAATGTATCTACGGCTACAATATGTGCTATACTGTAACCATCCCTATCGTGGTCAACGGTTGCCCGCGATCTCGGGGCTTGAAGTACAGGGGCCGGGCACATGCAAATCGAACTCCGTTCCATTGAGTCCATCACGCCGTACGAGAAGAACCCGCGTAAGAACGACGGTGCCGTTGACGCCGTAGCAAAGTCGCTGAAGGAATACGGCTTCAGGCAGCCGATCGTCGTTGATGAAGACGGCGTGATCATCGTCGGCCACACGCGCTGGAAGGCGTCACAGAAGCTCGGGCTCACGCAGGTGCCCGTGCATGTCGCCACTGGCCTCACGCCCGAGCAGGCGAAGGCGTACAGAATCGCGGACAACCAGGTCGCCAGTATCGCCGAGTGGGACTACGAACTGCTCCCGCTGGAGCTGGGCGAACTCAAGGACCTCGGCGTTGACCTGGACCTGCTGGGCTTCAGCGACGACGAGATGACCGCCATCAACGCC
>Ga0163155_10006388_pt1 | contig 11420 bp, 10 predicted proteins | sample OliLakLV19SP4G1_FD_148611 | JGI IMG/M metagenome (GOLD analysis project Ga0163155, IMG submission 148611) | Freshwater microbial mat bacterial communities from Lake Vanda, McMurdo Dry Valleys, Antarctica - Oligotrophic Lake LV.19.SP4.G1 | ecosystem: Environmental > Aquatic > Freshwater > Lake >...
GTACGGAGTTGTGTGAGCGCTTCAATTAACTCATCTTGGGCAATCAGGGTTCTGATTTTTTTGATGGTTGTTTCGGTTGTCATGTTTTTTTATTATAATCTCGTCGAACGTTTGGATGTGCGAATTGCAACGTTTAGGAAGCATTTTCGTACATCCGTAGTTCGACGTTTTTATTATAGTCAAAATTTAAACATGAGATATGAACTTATTTCCGGGGAGAAATATTGAGAGCCTGGTATGCCAGCGTCAACTCTTCCGCCCCAACAAAAACGTTCATTGCCTATTGTAATTCCCAAAATTCCTCTGATTTGTGTCCTTTGGTAATCATCATATTCAAATTCAATCGGGTGATTTTCAGAGTAATAATCCTCATCACCATTTGCAAAGGAAGTGTACTCCTCGTATCTTACATTGCCTGATACTCCATAACTTATACTTGCTCCAATTAAGGCATTGACTCCAATTTTGGGCTCTCTATTTCTACCAATTACAAGCATAAGTGGCAATTCTAAGTTGTGAATCTTATAGTTTGAAAAACTGGAATAGTAATCGTAATCATTCCAAAATTGGTTATACTCCGAGTAAAAATTGTACGTTTCACTTACTCTTTTTACATAATTCAGTTCTGCTTGAATTCCCCAAAAATCAGGATGATAACTCAGTGTCAATCCTATTCTTGGTGAAAAGAATTCATAATTAGGCGAATAGTTTGCACCGACCTGAATTCCAAAGCGTACTGGATTAATATATGGTTTATCTTTCTTGACAGTAATAGTTTGTTGGAACTCGCTTTTTTGACCGTCTGGATTTACCACTCTGAGCTTCATAACATATTCACCTGCCTTTATTGATCCGTATGCCCAATCAACTTTACTACCAAGTTCTTTCCCGTTCCAAAAGTATCGTGAATTAGGCAGAACATTAGTTGATGTGCTTGAAAAACTAATCTTACATGGCTCGACACAGTTATTCGAGCAATTTACCGTAAACCTTGCAGTTGGAGGATTTGGGTTATTACCTTTTTTAACAATAATAGTTTGTTGGAACTCACTTTCTTGACCGTCCGGATTTACCACTCTGAGCTTCATAATATATTCACCTGCCCAAAGTTCTTTTGTCCACTGCATATTTTCGTTAAATTTTTCGTTATTCCAATAATATTTAGTATCGGGATGTACGTTTACAGAAGTGCTGCTAAAACTTACCTTGCAAGGTTCAACACACCCATTAGAGCAATTGACCGTAAAACTCGCAATGGGTGGTGCTTGATATGCTGATTTTACTCTGCTTTGATACTCAGGCATATTAGGGCTATCTGTTATTTTTAGATATTGAATTGATTCATCGGAAGTCGCGCCACATTTCCTTAGTATGCTTATTGTTATACTATCCGCCTCTAACTCTTGCCTGTAAGCATTGTTCTTTCCACTATGAACCTGTTGCAAATGAACGATAGCATGAAGCAATGCGCCTTTCGTTACCCAATCTGGATAGTCCAAATTAATAATAGATTTGCTTACGGGGTACAAAATAAAACGCTTTCCATTGGATTCATTGTAGTATGCTACAAATGTACTCACACTACTACATGGCTTTAACGCACTAATATTTACAAGTGTATCACTTATTTTAGCCTGCTTTAGTAAACTAACATATAGATTAGTTGCTTTAATGGTAGCACGTTCATTGCTATTATCTTCTTTTAAACAGGACTTTGTATCACTACTTGTACATTTACATTGAAAAATACTTTGTGCTAAACCTTTTTCTTTTAAAAAAAGGCATATCAAAACACAGGCTGTTATGTATTTGTATGGCTTCATTTTTTTGGTATTTTTAAATTATTTATTTTTATTGAATCTAAATACCCGTCCCTATTTCTATCAAAATAGTCATAATGGTAGTCACTAGTACCTTTTTCAGGGTCCATATTTATCCTAACTATTTTATTATCTTTAATTTCTACAAATGGTATGGGCAAGTTGTTAATTTTAATCTGATACCCCCAATTATATTTATCAATTTTGTAACGAGAATGTTTTCTTATCACAACTTCCAGAAGAGAATCCATACTGATTTTCGGTTCACTTTTAACGGTTGTTAGCGGTTGTTTAAGTGTATCTTCTTTGGGAGGTGGATTTGGGTTTATTTCTGAGTAAGGTTCTATGCTTTGTATTTGCTCAATGTCTTGAATTGATTTTTGTTTTTCTAGGATATCGCCAATTTTTATGTTTGCAATGATAGTTTTTGACATGCCATTTATGGTATCAACAATGGGAAAGGTTAAAATCGAAGTTATAGGGTCAAAATCCAACTTCAACTCAGGTTTTTCATTTACAAAGTCTTGCATACTTTTTTTAGGGTCTTTGCCAATAACTAAAAAAGGCAAAAAGGTTTTATAATATCCCGAAAACTGATGACATGCTTTTTTGCTAAGTTTTTCTTCCAAATTTTTCATTAATATTTCAGTTGAACCTAACCCTGATGCCGCATACAGTTTTTCCAACTCATCTAATTCTTCTTTAAAAAAACCAATTTCTGTCTTTACACTTTTTGACGACTTCTGATTATTTTTTCCTACAAAATTCCAAGCTGTTGTAGTGTACTTAACTACTAACTTCAAATCGGGTTTACACCCAAAATATGCAAATGTCGAAAAGAAAAAGAGTAAAAAAAAGCACTTTCTAACTCTCTGTAAATTATTTTTTTTCATAAAAAAAATTGGTTATATACAATGTCTTTTGTAAGCGTTTTCGGATTCAGACATGCCAAAAGTCTTAGCAAGTCTAAGACAATCACATCCTTTATCCTTTTGTTTATTTGCGATGTGTAGTATTCCAAGACTATGATGCGCTTCCCAAAGTGTCGGGTCAAACCTTATTGCTTTTTCAAAATCAGTTATAGCATCTCGAAGTTCATCAAGTTGTATTCTTACAAAACCTCTATTGCAATAAGCGTTTGCAAACATTTCGTTTTCAATGATGGCATCATTAAAAGAACTTAAAGCCTCCTCCCACTTTTTGTTTTCAATATGCTTAACTCCAATCTTATAGTATTCTTTGGCTAATTCTTCGTTTGTTTTTTTTTGTAAATTGGTATGACTTATTGTATTTGAAGGGGCTTGTCTTTCCTTTAATATATCGTCTGCAATAGGGTGTAATATATTTTTTATTTTTTTTCCTATTGAAACAAAAATCTTGTCTTGTTCAGGCTCTTTGAGACTATCAATTGACTCATTCAAATCATGTGCAGCCTGAAAACTAACAAGTTCTGTTTCTTCGTAGAGGCAATGGCTAATATAGAGCCAATAAATAATTAAGCCATCATTTGATGCTTTTTTTAAAATTTTCGGGAGTTCTTCATTGGCTATAAAGTCTGATGCCAAAAAGTTCGGCGTTACAAGCAATATAGCGATTTGGGCTTCTTCAAGTGCTTTCTCAATTGCATCCCGCCAATTTTCACCCGGGTTAATTTTAGAGTCGTCCCAAACATCAAATAGACTGGAACGGGTTAATGGTTTAATGAATGTACGAAATCGTTCAAGCCAATGTTTATCATGGCGACTGTAACTGATAAATATATTATTTTTTATTTTCATGTTATTTTTTAGTTTCGTCGAACGGTTGCACTCACGCATACCGCCGCCTGCGTTGGGTTTGCGGGTTGGGCTTTGGCGGTGGTTGGCGTGAGTGCGTTGTTCTGCCGTATTTTATTTATATATTTTCATTTTGTCTTGATGATTAATTTCTTAATTCCAACCGTATTGCCGTATACATCTATGACGCTTAAAAAGTAAGCACCGCAAAGAAGGTCTGATACATCAATCTCTGAGACTTTTTTGCCTAATGTACCCTGTTTGCATTTCGACCCTGACAAGTCAAAAATGATGTATTGCTGGGCATTGACATTGGTTTGAAAAAATAACTTGTCAGTGGCAGGGTTCGGAAATACGAGGAAGGATTCCTGTTCCTTTAAAGAAACAGTGGATGTAAGTGAATCACATTCATTATCCGAATCGGGTATGCTGAAATGGGGGAGGTTCGGCAGCCCTGCATAGTTGCTTTCCGGCAGTTCAATTGCCCACGGTTGGAAATCGCATAACGTGCCCGGGCAGTTCGGACGATTTATGACACTCAGGTACTTATGGGAACCGGGGCTTGCAATATAAATCTTCCCGTCCGGCGCAAGTTTTTGGAGTGCCAATGTGCCCACACCGGGGAATGCATCGTCCGGGTTCAGTTGCCCCACCAATTGGATGCTCCCTTGTACATCATCCGCCTCCAAATCGAACTGGAACAAGTCCATTCTTGCGGATACATATAAATACCTTGAATTGGGAGAAAAGGCTACTCCCCTAAAATAATTTGCATTCTCTGTGCCCATAAGTTGGAGCGGATTGGATAACTGCCCTACAGAGGCGTCGAAATCAAACAAATACCATCCATTTATTGCTTCGACTCTCGCATATTTTGTTCCATTAGGTGAAAAAACCGCCTGACCTCCACCGTCTTGATTGTTCCAAACTCCGCCAAGACATTGCTTGTTTGGAATGCCTACTCCATCATTTGTTACTGGGATTACATAATAGCAATTAGAGTTCAATTCAGGAATGGTTACCCACCAATCCATCATATTGGTGTTTTGTGCTGCTTGGACATATCCTCTGGCTAATGTGTCGCCAACTGCCAATTGCTTTATCTCCTCCACGGCACCTAAGCCTCCATTCATATCCATATCAATGATGTGGAAGTAGAGTTTCAAGGGGGTAGGTAGAATGCTGTCGATAATATTGATATCAAGGTTGAAATAGATATATTTTTGACTGTTGAGTGGGAATGGAATTATGGTATTACTTTGTGGAAAAGGATAGTCACCGAACCCACAAAACCCATCGTAAGCATAATCAGAATTTATGTCGTCCCCGTTCTCCATTATCTCGCCTTCCCTGTTCAGGATATGGCATCCGCCAGAATAAAATTGGAGTTCCCCATCTGCATTGCAAATGGAAGTACTGTAGTCGCCGGAACCATGGTTGACTTGATGTTCTGCGATGGACAGCACAAACGTATCCAGCCTGAAATCCATCAGGTTGTAGTGGTCGAGCACCCATTGGTAATCGTGTTTCAATTGGCCGTAGAGTTGGGCAGCAAAAAAGAAAGCGGCAAGCAAAAAGACATTTTTCTTCATGGCAATCAAATAAAAAGCAGGCATGCCGTGCCGGGTGCCACGGCATGCCCATCGTGAAAAAAGGATTATCTGTTGATAATCAGCTTATCGGAAACGGCCTCCCCGTCCTCGAAAGTCACCTTGAGCAGGTAAACCCCCGAAGATAGGCCAAGCTCCATAAAGCCTTCCCCTTTGCTGACAGGCCGGGTCAAGAGCAACTGCCCTGTGCTTGTAAACACCTCGGCCTTCCCTACCATTCCTTTCTGATTGGAAAGCACGAGCTGCCCCCTTCCAGGGTTGGGGTAGAAAAAGAAGCCTTCTTCTGGTGTCCCTCCCAAATTTTCAGAACCATAAGATTTGCTGCTTCTCGGTTCAACCTCCAGTTCCGGGTCACAGGCATCGATAAAGTCTTGTATCTCTGCACGTTCGCAGTCCGACAAAAGTCCTTGGGCCACATAGGTCACCATCCCGGCTTCCCCGGAACAGCGCATTGCAATCTCCTTCAGCCTGTCGGTCTGGTCGGTCGTGTAGGCACCATCTTGGTAAAGCTGCGCTTGGATGAAAACGCCATATACTGTTTTGCGGTATCCCTCATGGGCGTTTGCCGGGTTTATACCCTGGATGAGGGTTTCCGCCTCTGCCAGTTTTGCAGACCTGAAAGTGGCATACTGTCCAAAGGCATTATCAATTTCTTGTGACTGGCTGTGACGGTTCTCAAAATATTGGATGAGCATCGCCTCTGTAAGACTGCCGTCCGAAAGGGCAGAATTGATTTGACCGTCCAAATCTTCAATCTCGCCTTTGGCGCCATCAAGCTGCGCCTCCAGGTCGGAAGGAAGGGCGGCCGCTTCGTATATCTTCTGCCGGACCTGATGGAACTTCCCAATGTTGGAATTTGCGTTGGCCTGAAGGAATGTCGAAAACCCGCTATATGCACTCTCATAACCGGGATTGGACATCAACTTTTGGTAAAGGTGTCTTTCACCGTCCCATGCTATAGCAGGGCTACTTATTAGGTTACCGTAAATTCCATCAGCTATCGCTTTGTCGCTTTCGTTTACAGGCCCAGTCAATTGTACCACACAGGCAACATTCGGCGTCCCGGTTTCAAACTCTACAAAAGCATCCTCGAGCGGGAAGTCGTCAGGGACGATGTCCGCCGGGTGGAACTCGGAGAAGAAATCGTACTGCCCGTTCTGGTTGAGAATGGACTGCTGGGTATGGACAAAGAACTTGGACAAGTTCATCTGTGCCTCATCTGTGCCAACATGGTTGAGGAAAGGATGGTCAACAAAAAACAGCCCGCCCCCGGCAGGACGGAGGCCGGGGAACCATTCATTGCCTGCATGTATTTGCTGGTCAATTACAGGGTCATCACCTGCCACCCACAGCGAATGCTGGGCACCACCGAAGGTGACGTTCCCCGAAAAGGTCATGCCGTTGTTCGCCCCGTTGAAAAGGTAGGATACGTTGGAAGCGGCGTGGTTGGTGTTGGAACAGACCGAGAGATTCTGGAAATCCCTTACAAACAGCCCCGTGCCAAAATCAGATGACTGGAAGTGTTCGTTGCTGGTCACCTCGTTTCCAATGCCGCCAACGCCCCTGAACCGCATGTGGGTCCCGGAGCCGGTAAAATCGTTGCCTATGATGTGGATGTTGTTCTTTTCTCCAATGTCAACAAAGATGCCCCTGTTGGTCACCAAGGCCAGTGAATTGGTGTTGATGAAATTATGCTCGATGTCAATGTCGCTGTTTTCCGGGAAATTCCCGAAAATGAAGATGGCATTCGACTCGGCTGTCGCAGGGTCTTGGGGAGGGCTGAAATTGAAAAACTCAAAAGTGCAATTTGAAATACTGGCGTTGACCTCGGAGATTCCGTCAGAAAAGATGGATATGCCGAGCACTACCTGGTCGAGCAGGCCCTCGGTGTAAAAATAATTGCCTGCCCCAATGGAAATGGAGTTGCCCGGGATGGGGCTGACGATATCGACCATATGCACCTGCCCCGGCAGAACACCGGGGTCAATCCCCCGGACATAGAATTCGTTGTTTGTCAACCTCGCCTCGGAAGCTTCATGGAAAAATATCCCATTCCTGAGCACCGAATCGAAAATCGAACCGTCAACCATTAACCGCCTGCCTTTGAAGTCAATCCCGTTGCGCCTTATGTCCAGAAACTCATAACCGTAAATGTTCAGGTCGGTAGATTTCCCTTCGGCAGTTATGCCGTTCTGGATGTTGCGGAAAATGTTGTCCGTGCTGTTGGGGTTGTCAAGGAATGCGCTGTAAACATTCTTTATTTGTACCCCGACATTGGTTATTTCATCTGCCGTGCCATTGAGAGGGGCGTCGCATTCAAATGTGTTTTCCCTGAAGGTGAAAACGACCGGGCTGTGTGGGGATACCCCTGAATTTTCAAGTCTTATCCCAATCCTGTCCCGGTTGAAGGTCGTATTCTCGATTTCAAGAAAGGTGTAGGCCTTATCAACCGATTGTATGGCTGCCTCCGCATCCTCTATCTGTGTATTGTTCTGGGTACGAACCGTGGTAAAATCGCCCATGACGATGCCGTTCCACAGACCGTCGCAGGCAAAGAGGCGGGAGTTGTCAACCGTCAGCGTGGCGTTGGCATCCATTAGGATGGACACCCCGGGGTCGTGACCACTGCAAAGTCGAGCAGGAAATTGTTGTCGATGGTGAAATCCCCAACAATCCGTATCTGCTTCGAGGGCAACGGGCTGATTTGTGACGAATGGGTGATTGGCGTCCCGATGCCTATGAACAGGTCGTAGGTGATGCCGCCGAGTTCGTCGCACGGGGTTGTTTGAGGTACACCTGTGAAGGGGAACTCGGTTTCTTTGCATGGGTCAGCGGGTTCCCCTTGACCGAATCCTGTTTGTGCAATGAAGGTTCCTATAATCAGGAACACAATTGCAAGAAGGTTGAACGAGCCAACATGGTTGGCAACTGTTCTGAAGGTTTTGAGAAAATTTTTCATCGTAAGATGGTTTGAAAATGTGAAGAAATCGGTTTGAATTGATTCTTTGGTGTTTTCTTGTATATTTTTATTCGTTTCATTTTTATTTTTTTATTGCGCAGAACGTTTGGATATGCGCCGTGCCGTCGTGGGCGGGCTTTAAGCGTTGGCTGTTCGGCGGCATGAGCGTATATCTTTTGTTCGATGATTTATTCTCACTTAGAACCAATAGCACGAAGTTTATAAATGTTGAAAATAACACTATCTAATGGTTCATAGGCATTGAAACCACGTGCCTTAAAATTGAAATCTAAATTAATAATACTATTAAAGAGGGAATCAGGTGTACTATAATGTACAAAAATAGTATTAAAATAAAATTTTGGGTCAGCAACTTCCGAATCGTATCGCCCTTTTTTCTCTGGATCCAATAACCAGTAGTAGTCCAGTAGATTTCGAAGCATCAATGAGGTAACTCTCAATCGATGGTAAATTACCTCTGCTGAACGCTTTCTACTATTTATATCTTGTCGTGCGATATTTCCTGTTGCTATTAGTTCTTGGCACCGAGAAACATAATTTGCGTATTCCATATACTGATTTACTCCTGACAATTCCAACCCAGGGTGATTCATTAAAAGAGCCTTTTGGTATAAGATAGCGTCGCGGTCTTTAAATTGTTTTAATAAATCTAAACTATCTTTACTGGTCTTAATTGAATATTTTTTATTTGTTTTATTAAATTCAATTTTATTTTTAGTAGCAGTAAATGCTTCATCAAATTTTGAATTATTATCTCGTGTGCTTTTGAGTAGCCGCTCAAAAGTAGATGGCAAATTCCAATAAATATTGGTGTAACTTGAATTCACGTCATTCCATACCTCCATATCATAAGATATTGAACCCAAAGATTCTAGATAATTAATTTTAGAACGAGTTACACTCAAATTATCCAAAAGTATATTTATCGATTTCATATTGTTACTCAATTCAGTTTCATTCTGCTTTTGCAATTCTGACATTCTTGTAAAAAGCAAACTTAGAGGTAACACTACAAACAAAGCACCTATTGCCGAGATAAATTCCCAACGATGCTCTAATAAAAATATTGATGTTTCCAAAGCATGCTTCCCTTTTATATTATACCACAAAATGCTCTTACAGTGACTGCATAGGTAAGGACCTGCTGGTTCGCCCGAGCAATATTGACAACACTTTTGCTCTGGTTTGTCCGTAGCATTATTTAAAACGTACCTAGTGCAATAGGCTATCCCAATAAAATATAAAATTATTGCTAAAGGAATGATGGCCATCAGTAGGTAAATCCAACCCAGTTGAATTTTATCACAATACAAAAAATAGAATAGTCCCAGAAGTACAAGAAGTACAAGAGGATAGCCAAATAAAAATGAGAAAAAGAATCCAGTTGTTATTTTCGGCAATTTCATGTTGTTTATTTTACTTTTTTATTTTCAGCGAACTATGGTTAAACGCAACTCCTCCTATATAGAGCCTATTGCGTCAAAACCCGCTTTGTATTCAGCGGTAGAGAAACTTTCAGTTGCGTCAATCCAGCCAATTTGGTTGGCTTTACGCAGCTGCTGTACCAATAAATGGGAAGGAAAGAGAGGCATAAGGTTCATGTGGGTGGTTGTTTAGTTATGCAAATGTACGCTGAAATTTCAAATTTCCAAATCATCCAACGGACTTTTTATCTTGTCCCAACTTTTTTTGGTGATATGCGTATAAATCTCCGTCGTTTTGCTGCTTTCATGTCCCAACAACTCTTGGATATACCTCAAATCCACGCCTTTTTCAAGCAGGTGTGTCGCAAAAGAATGCCGCAGCGTATGCACCGTAGCATAGGAATTGATTGAAGACTTACGTTTTGCTCGCACAAATATTTCCTGTACGCTCCTTGGACTATACTGCCCGCCAGCTTGTCCCTCAAACACCCATTCCACAGGCATATAAACCTCCAAATAGTGCTGTAACCTACTCCAAACTTTCGGGGACAGCAGCGTACACCGATCTTTTTTTCCCTTACCACCATAAACAAAGAGTCGTTGATTGGCTGGTTGCAAATCTGCCAAACGCAACTGAATCAACTCACCCAACCGCAAGCCGCCTGAATAGATGAGCATTAGGATACATTGGTGTTTCAGGTTATCAGTCGCTTTAAACAACCGGACGACTTCTGCTTCGGTAAGCACATGCGGAATCTTCATGGACTTTTTAGGACGAATCAAATACTTCACCTTTTCCTCTTGGGGGGATCGTTACCGCATAAAACATCTTGATGGCGCTCAATATCTGATTCTGATGAGATTCGGTAATGTTTTTAGTCTTGATCAGATGGACAATATAAGCGTCTATTTGAGCACGGGTAAGGTGGCTTGGTTTGGCATCATCGTAATGCCGGATAAATCGTCGGAAACAATTCTTATAGCTTTTGATCATTCGGTGGCTGTATCGTTTCAACATCAGCGTTTGTGCTAAAGCCGTCACCGCGTCCTCGTACCGGGCAGCTACAAAAGGCGGAGCAGATTGTTTCGCAAAAGGCAACGGCATATCCAACCGTTCAGGCAAATCATCGCCGGGCTGAAAAGTCCAATTTGCCACGTCCGGCAGGTACTTATTGACGAATCTTACACTCACTTTCGTCAGGGGTACTTCCGAAAATCAAATGCTCCGGATTCCAGCGCCGGCCATGCATATTTTTGACAATTGGTAAATAAGCAGGCAGCATTGGCTTCGGAACATGAATGCACATTTTACCGCTTTCTTTCGGATGTGGCGATAAAGTAATTTTATCCAATGGAGAAGCCGTATCTATTTCTGTATCAACCAGATTTTCCTTTTCTTGAATCAGAACCGGTTCTTTAAAGTCAGGTTTCTGGATTAGGGTATCCGCTTCAAACAATTGTCGGAATTGCTGCCAGGTGTCACTTTTGTGTGGCAAATGCCAACACCGGAGTTCCGGCGACCACAGTGCATTTCCGATCTGTCTCATCTTCACGGGAAAATTCGAGTCGAATTGCAGGTTTTTGATACCGATGCGTGGGGTGTTTTCCCAATTAACGGAAGAGACTAAAATGTCCATGTCGTGCTTTTGGACAAATATGTGCCCTCATCGAACAACTATCCGTAGAATAGTCGTTTAATGTCGTTTGCAATCGGATGTAATTAAATAGTGTCCGTCCATTTATTCCCGTGTCTTGGCTTTGAGTTCGAGAGCAAGGCGTGCGAAGACCCCAAAAACGAGCGTTTAGGAGTA
>Ga0163155_10006397_pt1 | contig 11408 bp, 9 predicted proteins | sample OliLakLV19SP4G1_FD_148611 | JGI IMG/M metagenome (GOLD analysis project Ga0163155, IMG submission 148611) | Freshwater microbial mat bacterial communities from Lake Vanda, McMurdo Dry Valleys, Antarctica - Oligotrophic Lake LV.19.SP4.G1 | ecosystem: Environmental > Aquatic > Freshwater > Lake >...
GGTTAACCTATCCGCCGTCCTTTTAAAGCCCTATCGTCAGCAGCACCCCGATTTCAGCGTCCTTGACCTCAAAACCCACTTTCGCGCTCGGCGTTACCTGCTCGAAACCATTAAATCGCTGCCCGTTCCCCCGATGATGATTTGTTTTCACGCCTTTGGCACCGTTTCATCCGTTTAGGCGGCATTCGCACTCGTCACCCTGACCAACTGACCGCATAATTGGCACAGGTATTGGCAATGGAACGCAGTAAAACCTCTGGTTGATCAGTCAAAGAGGCTGTAAGGTGGAAAAACCTCAACGTTCCCTGCCATTAGTCTCCAACTGAAGAGAAAAACGAGGTACGCTTGCTTCCCGTTCTTCCATCGTTGAGGCTGTATTCCGCGACCGATGATTTATCACTTCCTATTCTGCTTCGCCACACGCCTCTTTGACGTGTTTGCAGCATGCCGACTGACACCTGACGAGAAAGACCTACGGATCTAGCACGATTCGGGACAATTTGCCGCCAATTGGACAGCGCATCGCCGACTATATTCTTCTCCATGCAGCAGACATCATACATATGTCGGTCACCGATGTCGCGGAAGCTCTCAAAGTCAGCGAAGGAAGTGTCGTGCGTCTATGCCAGCAGATCGACTTAAAAGGCTTTCAGGATCTCAAACTCAGCCTCGCGCGCGATCTGGCGAACCCGGTTCAGTTTTTTATCCATGAGGATCTACAGCCCGAAGACGACATCGATACGGTTGTCGAAAAGATTTTCCAAAGCGACATTCAGGCGCTCATCGATACGCTCAATGTGCTGGATCGTGACGCGATGAAGCGCGCTGTCAGCCTAATACTCGAGGCAGAGCGTGCAGAGTTTTACGGGATCGGCAGCGCCGCCTCGGTCGCTATCGACGCGCATTACCGTATGCTGCGGATCGGCATCAAGTGTTCGGTGCTGGTGGACTCGCATGTTCAGGCGGTGAGCGCATCGCTGACCAGACCGGACGTGGTGACGATCACCATTTCGCATGGCGGCAGTACGATGGAAACGCTCGCGGCGACTCGTTTAGCGAAAGAGGCGGGTGCGAAAACAATCGGGATTACCAATTATGGTAAGTCGCCCATCACAGCGTTTGCCGATGTCGTACTGCACACTGCTGCGCGTGAGACACAGTTCCGCACCGAGGCGATGACCAGCAGGATCGCATCTCTGAGCATCGTCGATGCGCTCAATGCCTGTGTCGCGCTCAGGAACTATGAACGCTCTCTGGAGGTCATCGACGGAACCCTAGCGGTGTTGTCGTCCAAGCGATTCTGAAATTCAGAAAGTCAACCTGGGCTGCTCTGTACTTGTGGGGCGAATGTCAGCCTCTTAAAATTGAGATTATCACATGAGTTGACTAAATAAATTTGAGATCATTTAATCCAAGATGTGATTCTGGTGGTTGCCGGCTCAAGGTTGGATAATTCAATTTTCCCTTGACTGGCGCGCCAAATACTTCTAAACTGCCGCGCTTTCGCTGTCAAAGACAAACAAAGTGCGCTATGCCAACGACGCTCTATGCGGGTTCATTCTGCTTTGCCGTCGCCAGCATTCTGTTCCTATGGAGTGCTGGCGCGCTCGGACTCACGCTCCGCGCCCTCTTCGAACCGAAAGCAACTCGCACAACGCTCAGCGACCACCTGACCCGCATTCGTCGTCGCTGGTTTGAAAGCAAACTCCCCAAGCCGAAGACTCCACACGACTGCCCCTGTGTGCTGCTCAACACGGCGCATCCCCACCTCGCCCGGCTCCGCTGCCCTATTCAACCTGGAAATCCAAACGCGGGCGCGCCAAACGCATTGCTACCCACGGTCACGCCTGCCTCCATCCCGACTGCCCGTATTTTGGCTGCACCGATGCCGCCGTTCACGCCCTCGTCGCCGACGGTTGGCACGGTCAGCACCGCGATATCCGTCGCTTCCGCTGCCAAGCCTGCCAGCACGTCTTTTCCTGCCGCCGCAACACTCCCCGCTTTCGCCTGCACAAACCCCTCCTCCTCGTCCAATCCGCCTTTCTGCGCCTCGCGCTCGGCATGTCCCGCGCCGACATCGCTCGCGTGCTGGGCATTGACGAGGATACTGTTGCCCGCTGGCTCGACCGTTTCGGCGCACACGCTGACCATCTTCACGATGCCCTGCTCCGCGACCTCACCCCTGAAGTCCTGCAGCTCGACGAAATCCGCGCCGATCTCCGTGCCACCCCGCGCGTTCGCTGGCTCTGGCTCGCCATCGACCCCACGACCAAGCTCGTCCTCAATTATCTGCTCGCCTCCCGCAAAACCCCTGACGCCATGCCCTTCATCCACCGCCTCCGCGACCGCCTCTCTCCCGGTCATGTTCCCCTCTTTCTCTCCGACGGGCTGCGCCAGTATCATGCCCTTCTCACCGCTCATTTCGGCACTTGGGTCGAAGGGGTCTGGGTCGTCAGTTCACAGATCCATCTCGCCCAGATCGTCAAGATCCTGCGCTCCCGTCGTCTCATTGCCACCTTCCCACGCACGCTTTGCGGTTCACTCCTTCACGTCCGGCAGCAGTTGCGCGAACTGGGTTTCACCGGCATCATCCAGACGTCCTTCATTGAACGCGTGAATCTCTCCATTCGCCATGGCGTTGGCGCTCTCCATCGCCGCACCTGGGCAACTTGTCGCCGACACGACCGTTTACAGACTCACGTTGCGCTGTATCTCTCGTTTTATCATTTTGTTCGTCCGCATCCTTCGCTGCGCCAAGAGAAACTAACCCGTACCCCCGCCATGGCGGCTGGTTTGACCGACCCTCGCTGGTCCGTTGAGGAATGGCGCACGCGCCCCGTCTACGGCTGATGCTGCTTGCTGCTGTTTTCACACCATGCTTACGCTGGGGTCAGAAGCTGTTTTAAAAGTTCAACCTACCCAAGCGAGGGACTTACAACCTGCTCTGCCGCGGCGTCTGCGAATTATCCAACCTTAATCCCATAAGCACCCCATCAGCGACGCGGGCATCGTCGCGTTCAATATTGAGGTTCGAGGCCACATTGTGGGCGATCGTGTTGTACTGCGCCGGATCGAACGTCTCGTGATAGCGGCGCAAAGCGGCAGTGCGAAGATCGTTGATCATCTCCGGATTCCTTTTCTTATACGATTGAATAGTTGTCGGTAGGTTCAGGGCAGGTATTGCAGCAGTTCATTATGACAGATCGGCAAAGTTTTCACGCTCATGCCGATGCTGTACGGACGCACGTTGTCACACAGTGGATAGGCAACAACAATGCACTTGCGACGTGCGTCATAGTTGGTGGATGCCGTCAACCAAAAGAACATCCCCGTGTTGCAGGCGGACATCCTGCACGCCGTGATGAGTTCGACTATAATAATGGGGGATAGTTTCGTCCGTTTTTTGGCTCCCGGGGTACTCCCATTATGAGACACCTGTCAACTATTGTGGTGATGCTGTCCTTGGTTGTATTGCCCGTACAGGCACAGTCCAGCCAGCCAACCGAAATCGCCCGTTACGGCCAGGGTGAGCGCAACGAGTTCATGTCGTGGTCACCAGACGGCGCACGTTTGGCAGTCGGTGGAAATCATGGGTATTGGCTGTATGACACACAAGACCCCAAACACCTCGCTGAATTTGTCCTCACGGATACCTACACACGACTTGCTTACAATCCAGACGGACGGTTGCTGGGGGTGAGTGGTGACACGGTACAGGTCATGGATGCCGGAGGGGAGTTGTTGTGGGAAACAGAAGGGGATATTGCAGCGTGGTCACGTGATGGCTCGCTGATCGCGGTGGGCAATGGCCCTGTAATGTTAATGTCCATCTGGGATGCGGGAACACAAACGCTGTTAGATGAACATGCGATGGAAGCATCGGAAGAGGGGCGTGGTAAGGTTTTGCAGTTTTTGTTTGGAGCGGACAACCAACAGGTGTATTTCCGTTATTTTGTATCGGGCCCATACCCCGCATACTGGGCTGTCAGCTATGTATGGGAACCAGAGACCAATACGGTAATCCCCCTGGACGACTATTTCCCCGACCTGAACGACACTTGCGAATACACCAGTCCCTGCCACAGTCCGGTTGCCATCTCCCCGGATGGGATGACGCTGGCGCTGCTGCGGATCGGCGGTAATAACTACTACGATGAAGTGACCTTCCTCCAACCTTCCACCGGAGAACAACACGTGATCCAGTTGGAGCAATCGCCCACTGCACGGGCATCCTTCAGTCCAGATGGCACACTGTTTGCCGTTGCCGAAAATCCACGCGGCATATCTGTGTGGGATACCACCACGTGGCAACAGCATCACCTCATTCTGGACACCGGTGTGCCGCTGTTCAGTCCCGACAGCAGATATATTGCGACTGATAATCGTGTTACAGACGCGCAAACGGGCGAGTTCGCGTGGGAAATTACGCCGGCTGTGCGCTACCTTCCCAGTCCGGATGGTCGGTTTATCATGGAATTGGGGATGCCCCCACGCATCCTCGATACGGTTACGGGCGCAGAGATCGCTGCCTTGCAGGGGATTGATTCGCCGGTGGTAGAGGGGGTAATCAGTTCGGATGGGCGGTGGGTGGCGACGGACCACGAAAACCTGACCGCGTATCTTTGGGACGTCTCCACCAGAGCATCAACGGAAATTCTACAAATCACGGAAGAGGTACGCGGCGAACTCCGCATGGAACCCAGATCGGGACCAACATTCCCGGCGCGTTGGTCGCTTGCCTTCAGCCCCGATTCTTCACTGTTAGCGGTCGGCAACAACGGAGCGGAAGTCATGGATCGCGCTTTTGTGCAGGATATTCAAACCGGTACGCGTTACAACCTGCCAGAAAACACACGATTTGATGCGCCAGTCTTCGCCGCGAATAATCTTGTCGTACTCCTGGACAACGGTTTTGAGCGTGTGGCGTGGGAACCCCGCACCAATACCCTGCCCCCACAAAGCATTTTTGAGCTTGTACCACGTTTTGCCATCGTCAGTGACGATGGTCGCTTGCTGGCACTGGTGGAGTCCAATCAAACTCGAATCGAGGTGTATGAGGTTGCTACGGAGGCGTTGCTCGCGGAAATTACCCTGCCCGAAGAACCATTAGGGGTGGCTCTGCTCGGCTTTAGCGCCAACAACACGTACCTGGCCTACAACGTTTACTACGGCGAAACAGACCCCGGCATGGATTATATCTGGGATGTTGCCCGCAACGAATTTGTTGCGCCGGAGGTAGTGACCGATATCTGGTTCCAGTGGCGTTCCCCTTCTTACGGGGCGGTCACGGAGAGTACATCCGAGCAGTCAGCGTTGATGCTGTACCCCTCGGATGCGACCCCGGATACCCTTCCAATAGGGCGACTGGGTAGAGGCGGAGCACGAGCTCTGTTCTTTCCAGATGAGTCGCATGTGCTTTCCGTCTACTTTGACGGCGTTATCGTGGTCTGGCAACTGGACTAGCACCAATAAGGGCGTGCGATTTCCACGACGCCGACATCATCGGGCTGCGGGGGTTGAGCGGGCAATTGAGCGCTGTAGGCATTGACCCAGTTGATGACTGTTTGATGATTCACTCCCAGATGGCGCGCGATGCGACGGAAGTTCATGCCATCGCCGTACAGTTGCACAGCTTGTTGGCGCACGTTTTCGTCGTAGCCATTGGTTTTTTGTGGACTGTAACGTCGTCCACAATGCTGGCATTTGTAGCGCTGACTGCCCGCTTGGGTACGCCCGTACTTATGCTGTTTTGTCGTGGCTTGGCAATAAGGAGATGGGTTTATTCGCCTATTTTATCCTTGTCACCTGTTTAGACACTGCCCTGTTTTTTTGCAGGGCAGAAACTCTGTGGGCTGGCTACACCTGAACAGACCGTTGACCCTTCGCTGGTGTAAAGCGATGCCTCTCCTATGATTAGCTGCTTCTCGCTATACGGCGTCAAGCGATCCCTCGTTTCCTACGTTATAATCACCATCATAGTCGTTGTTCTCGGAGAACCCACCTGATGCGCCCTGTATTCCTCATGCTGCTGCTCGCATTCTCATTTTCGGCAGCCTCCGCTCAGGACTCTATTCTTGAGCCGGTCGAAATCGCCCGCTACGGTGAAGGCCGCCTAGATACATATCAGTATCCGTCAGGTTGGTCGCCCGACGGAACACGTCTGGCAGTGCGAGGCATCTGGGGTTCGTGGGTCTTTGACATGACCAATCCGGACGCAGCGCCGGAATTTGTGTCCCGAGGCACTGCCGAAAACCTGCTCTACGCCGTATACGCGCCAGACGGTCGCTATGCTGTCTATCATGAGATGCGCACGAGCGTCTTCAACGCGGACGGCAGTCTGATATGGGAAGCAGAGGGTTACGACCCCGCCTGGTCAGCCGACGGTACGCTGATGGCGCTGCGCACACAAGCCGACGTCTTCGTGGTAGACGCCGCTACCGGTGACATCCGCCATCAACGCTCGTTTGCCGACGCTGGCGCTGAAATCGTCACCCGGGACGTGACATTCGCCAGCGAGACAACGCTGCTGTTCGTTGAAACCACCGATTACTTATATTCAGACACAGTCGTCTGGGATCTGGCGGCAGACACCATCACGACGATGGTCGAATTTCTGGATATGCCCGACCTGAACACAATGACGCTGATAGCTGTCGCACCAGACGGCGTGACGATGGTATTTGGACAGAATACCTTTTACTCATTCGACGACATCCTTTATGTCCTGAATCTGGAAACGCGGGAGATTCTCGAAGTCAGCGGCGACTACACTCTGCCCACTGAATACGGAACTTTCAGCCCCGATGGCTCCCTGTTTGCAATGAGAAACGCTTACCACGATACCCATTTCTGGCGTGTGAGTGAGGCTGGGTGGGAGTATCAATCCGGACTCGCGACGGGTGGTTTTGCATCGTTCAGCCCGGACGGGCGCTTTATCGCCCTGGAAGACGGTGTCTATCAGCCTGAAACCAACGTGCAAGTGATCGATTTTCGACCGGTTGAAACACGCTTCACAGCCAGCCCGGATCGCGAACGCGCTTTTGACGGCGACCGCAGCCTCTTCAACATCATCACCGGCGAAACAATCGCGGCGCTGGATATCAGCATACCGGCTTCCGGGGTGCAGTACAGCCCCGACGGAAGCCGGCTGGCGACCTGGCATGATGCCAATGGGTCCAGCACCCTGTATCTATGGGATGCGCACACCGGCAGCCTTCAGGCGGAAATTGCACGCGCCGAGGAGAGTCCTTCCAGTCCTTTGAATTTCGCGCCGCTCTCACTCGACCAGCCCGCAACATTTCGCGTGAATTGGCAGCTGACCTTCAGCCCGGATTCGTCTCTGCTGTATATCTGGAACACCAGTGCGATTGAAGCGGATCAGAGGATCGTGTGGGATGTGATCGAAAATCACCGCCTTCCGGTTGGCAGACTGGCGAATGCCCGCCTGCTTGCGTTCACCCGTGACAGTCAGCTCTTCATGGTTGACGACATAGCCTGGAACAACCACCGCTATTATCTCTGGGATCCGCGCTCCAGTTCACCCACTGAGATTCTTCAGCGTACACAGTATGGATCCATCATCCTCAGCGCAGACACGCGGCTGATGGCTTACTTTGAAGACGATGACATCGTGATCTTCGATCAGGCAGCAGAGAGCCAACTGGCGCGCGCCGCCGTACCAAATCCCGAATACATGACTTTCACCACCGGGTTTGAGTTTAGTGAAGACAACGCACAGGTCATTTATACGAGTCACACCGGCGAAAGCGACACTGGAACCGACTATGCGTTTCACATCGCAAGCGGTGAATTCGTCGCGCCGCCTGAACCAACCGCACTGTCTTTCATCGCCACCAGCGACCGCTATGGAGTCGTCGGTTCCGGGAGATCGATGCTGATCTACGCGCTTGATACTGAGATTGGTGATGTACCGCTGGCAGAAATCGCATCTGTTGTGGGTGTCCCGGAAACTCTGTTCTTTTCACCCGATGGGACGCATCTGGTCGGCAATTACAGCGACGGCGTGATTATCGTCTGGCAGCTCTATTGAGTGCTGCCTGAGAAACAGTGAGCTCTATACGGATCGGCTCCTGCACTGCCGTGATGCTTGGGAGTGTCTGCAGTGTCGAATGGGGTGTTGGGGGGATGAATGTCTGGAAGTCGGACAGGCGATAGTGACGGTCTGAACTTTCGATGAGACGACACAACGCGCCGCCCGGTTCGGGTTTGCAATTCACCGTTCCCGGAAGTCGCAGCGACTGCGCCGGGGATAAACCATCCCCGCCAAAGGTTCGGGCAAGCCCCCGTAAGACCAGTCGTGCTGTATGTAGATCACGGGTTGCCTCGTCCAGTACCCAGTAGGCATGATACCCGCCACTCGAATACACGATTATCGAAGGCGGAAGACGAGCGCCGCGCAGCACGTGATTCGCGCCCCGGTATCCCCACATAAAGCGAAGGGGCTGCTTCGCCGGTATGCCTTCTTCAGCCACCCACCTAATCTCACTCGCCCTGTTCGCGCAGATATGCCAGCAGGTCGGGCAGTTCGATGGGGTAATCCGATGGCAGGAGATTACCCCCCAAACCCAGGAATGTCAGGTTGGCGAGATTGCCGATTTCCGGCGGCAGCGCTGTGAGTTGGTTGCCTTCCAGGGAAAGCCCTCTCAGGTTGGCGAGATTGCCGATTTCCGGCGGCAGCGCTGTGAGCTGGTTCTCGTTCAGGTAAAGCTGTGTCAGGTTGGCGAGATTGCCGATTTCCGGCGGCAGCGCTATGAGCTGGTTCTCGTTCAGGTAAAGCTGTGTCAGGCTGGCGAGATTGCCGATTTCCGGCGGCAGCGCTGTGAGCTGGTTGTAACTCAGACCAAGTACTGTCAGGTTGACGAGATTGCCGATTTCCGGCGGCAGCGCTGTGAGCGGGTTGTGGCTCAGGTAAAGCTCTGTCAGGTTGGTAAGCTGAGTGATTTCCTGCGGCAGCGCTGTGAGCGGGTTTTGGCTCAGGTAAAGCTCTGTCAGGTTGGTAAGCTGAGTGATTTCCGGCGGCAGCGCTGTGAGCTGGTTGGAACCCAGGTTTAGTTCTGTCAGGTTGACGAGATTGCCGATTTCCGGCGGCAGCACTGTGAGCGGGTTGATGCTCAGATCAAGTACTGTCAGGTTGGCGAGATTGCCGATTTCCGGCGGCAGCACTGTGAGCGGGTTGCCACTCAGGTAAAGCTCTGTCAGGTTGGTAAGATTGTCAATTTCCGGCAGTAGTGATGTGAGCTGGTTGCGGCTCAGGTCAAGCTCTGTCAGGTTGACGAGATTGCCGATTTCCGGCGGCAGCGCTGTGAGCGGGTTGCGGCTCAGGTCAAGCTCTGTCAGGTTGACGAGATTGCCGATTTCCGGCGGCAGCGCTGTGAGCGGGTTGATGCTCAGATCAAGTACTGTCAGGTTGGCGAGATTGCCGATTTCCGGCGGCAGCGCTGTGAGCGGGTTGCCGTCCAGGGAAAGCACTGTCAGGTTGGCGAGCTGAGTGATTTCTGGCGGCAGCGCTGTGAGCTGGTTGTAACCCAGGTTTAGTTCTGTCAGGTTGGCGAGATTGCCGATTTCCGGCGGCAGCGCTGTGAGCGGGTTCCACCAAAGGTCAAGCTCTGTCAGGTTGACGAGATTGCCGATTTCCGGCGGCAGCGCTGTGAGCCGGTTGCCGCTCAGGTCAAGCTCTGTCAGGTTGACGAGATTGCCGATTTCCGGCGGCAGCGCTTGTAATACCAGATTTTCTAAGGTGAGTGAAGTCGCGCCGCGGTCTGCTGCCTCGTTAATTCGGCGCAGGGCTTCCTGATATTCGCCATCCGTTTGGGCGCAGGCTGGAAGCAGCGCAAGGAGAGCCGACAAAGACAGAAATACAGTAATCTTTCTGATACCAATGAACATGAGTAACACCCTCATTCAAAGATCAATATTCACAGAATACCCCAAAATATCCCCATACCCGCAAAAAACGCCATACAACCGTGAATTGACCCACGATGGACTACCGTTTCGCGGGTAAGATTGCCGTTTGCTTTGGTGCCCTTGGGAGTAGGCTATGCGCTGGTTCATCATTGCTCGCTGTTTCTCGCTGCTGCTCGAGCTTGTCCTGCTTCGTCACCCGTCTGAACAAGCCAAAGACCTGCAAATCCTGCTACTGCGCCGACAACTCGAGATCGTCCAGCGCAAGTTGGACCAACCGCTGCGGGTATCCCGTGCTGACAAATTCTCCCTCGCACTCTTGACCGTTCGTCTGAAACACATCACTGGACGGAGCATCAAGGAGTTAAGCGACGTGATCCGTATCTTCCAGCCGGAAACCGTCCTCAAATGGCATCGGGAACTGGTTCGGCGGAAATGGACTTATCGGCATCGAACACGGGGTGGACGTCCACGAACTAACGTCTACGTGGAACGCCGAGTGCTTCAACTTGCCCGTGCTAACGATTGGGGGAACGGCAAGATCACGAGGGAACTGCGCAAACTGGGGGTGGAGGTCAGCGATCAAACCATTGCCAACATCCTCAAGCGTCATGGCATTTCCCCGCTTCCCCAGCGTCGTCCCTCGCTGAGTTGGCGGCATCTCATGACGCATTACAAACAGCAACTCCTCGCCTGTGACTTCTTCACTGTGGAAACCCTGTTTCTACAGACGCTGTATGTCTTCTTCTTCATCGAGATTGGCACCCGACGCGTCCACTTCGCCGGTTCTACCGCTCATCCCACCACCGCATGGGTCACACAGCAGTTGCGCGAAGCAACACCTTTCGACACGCGTCCTCGGTTCTTGATTCGCGATAACGACCGGAAATATGCCGCCGAATTCGAGCGGGCTGCCAGTGGCATCACTATCCTGCGTACACCCATCCGCGCTCCCAAAGCCAATGCCGTCTGTGAACGCTTTCTGGGAAGTGTGCGCCGCGAATGCTTGGATCACGTACTCGTTTTCAATGACCACCATTTACACCGCGTGATCAAGGAATACGTTGCCTATTTCAACGCTGCTCGACCTCATCAAGGCATCTCTGGACAGGTGCCAAATGCATTGATGAGATCAGGCTCTGAGTCAGCAGCTAGCGGGCAAATCACCGCATTTCCTGTACTTGGTGGGCTGCATCACGACTATCGACGGGCAGCGTGAAAGACAATTTCTCACTCAGATACGCGAAGTAGCCCCCACAACGCTCATAATCATCCGTGCGCCGCCACCATGTGCTTCTGCGACGCATTCAGAATTGTGATCCCGACCCATTCATCATTATGATAGTGATAGATGTTTCCATCGTCTTCCATAATGCTATCGTTTGCTTGCTGTGGTTTGCGAAAGCTGATATACAGGACATCGGCTTCCGCATCGTAATCTGTCCACATGTGGCGGGCGGGGAGCGCCAGGACCTGACCGATCA
>Ga0163155_10006406_pt1 | contig 11399 bp, 9 predicted proteins | sample OliLakLV19SP4G1_FD_148611 | JGI IMG/M metagenome (GOLD analysis project Ga0163155, IMG submission 148611) | Freshwater microbial mat bacterial communities from Lake Vanda, McMurdo Dry Valleys, Antarctica - Oligotrophic Lake LV.19.SP4.G1 | ecosystem: Environmental > Aquatic > Freshwater > Lake >...
CGCCTGCACCTGCATTAATCAAATCATTGCCATCGCCACCGCTGATTAGGTTTACCCCTTCGCCCGCAAAGATCGTATCGTTGCCATTACCGCCCACAATCTGATCGTTGCCAGCGCCAGCGTAGACCAAATCATCGCCTGCTCCAGCAAAAATGGTGTTGTTGCCTTCACCTGCATAGATTTGGTCGTTACCCGCCGCGCCATAAATCACGTCGCTGCCAGCACCGCTATAAATTTTGTCATTGCCGTCGCCTCCGTAGGCTTTGTTGTTGCCCTCGCTCGCATACAGATTGTCGTTACCGCTGCCACCATTTAAGCCATCGTCACCCGAGCCAGCATAGAGATTATCGTTGCCATCGCCGCCATAGATCCGGTTGTTGCCGTCGCCTGCGGAGATGTTGTCGTTGCCTGCCAAGCCATAAAAAATTTCAGTCGCAGTAGTGCCAGCTAGATTGTTGTTGCCAGCCGTCCCATTGATGACTGGAACATAGCCCTTGCCGTTGGCAGTGGTAATTTCATAAAACGTAGTTGTGCGGCTGACTTCATTGGCGAGAATCAGAGCAGGTTTGCCCGTCGGGCTATCTTCAGCCGCCACAAACGTGATGCCCTCAGGAGCCCTATCCCCCGGTGTATTGATGTATTGCACAAAGGCTGGACTGGTGGGATTGGTGACGTTGTAAACCATGACCCCACCCACCCGCTCTAGGCCAATGAAGGCATAGGTTTGACCATCAATTATTCCGGTGGTCACGCCCTCGGGTTCAGGCCCTTTATTGTCGCTGCGGGTGTCGAAATTGGCCGCTGTGCCATCGGAGTTAAACGTGGCTGGGACTTGAGTGGCGGTGATTTGCTCTAACTGGTCACCGCTGTCATAGACCAGCGTGCCGTTAGCAGTCCAGATCGAGAAGGAGCGTGCCCCAAAGGCATAGAGTTGGTCAAAGTCGCCGTCGCCATCGGGATTGCCCAGCGTGGTGGTCACGTTCAGCCGTCCCAGCGCCGCCGCCGCTTTGAGGGCAGCCGCATTGGGAAAGGCTGTGGGATCAAGTACCAGGGTGTTGGCTCCCACTCGTCTTTCTTCGCCAAATCCGGTGTAGTCGCGGGCGTCGCCTTCATTGGCGGTGACCAAGTAGGTTTGGCCATCTACGGTAAAGGAGGCGATCGCATCGGGTTGGTACATGCCAAACACAGGCCAGTTTTGGATGTTGATGCCGCCGTCGCGATCGCTAGCGTCTAACCCATTACCAGGCAGGCTGTGATCTTTAAAGCCCAGCGGTTTGATGTCGGTCACTTGGCCTGTTTGCAAATCGAGAATGGCGATCGCGTTATTTTCTTGCAGCGTCACCCAGGCAGTCTTAGAATCAGCTGAAACGGTGATATACTCTGGTTCTAGGTCTTGCGCCACTGTTGCATTGGGGCCAAAAATCCGAACGCCACTGGCCACCAGCGCCGAGAGCTGGCTATTGAACCCTGTAAATCCGGCCGTTGTTACACTAGCCGCCGTTAAACCCAACACACCGCTAGACAAGTCGATGATACTAATTGAGCCTTCAGGATCGACAGAGGTCGGCTGGTTGTAGCTGCTGGGTTCGCCCTCATTTGCCACCAATATCTTGTTTCCATCGGGCGTAAACGTCAGCATGTCGGGCAACGCCCCCACACTAACCGCATTCAGAAAATTGCCGTCTAAATCATAAAAGGCCACTGTACCTGGGGCTTGACGGTTTGCAGTGTTTTCAACGGCGATCGCCACAATGCCATTCTTGACCGCAATGCTGTTGGCCGTCCCAAAGGCCGAAACATCAATTGTTGTCAGCAACGTTGGAGCGCTAAGATTGCTAGCATCCAACACTTCAACCGCACTCGTGCCTGCGATCACATAAGAGCGCTGCGTTAATCCATCAAACACACCAATTTCAGCGCCAGTACCCGCATAGGTACCACGAGAAGCAAGAGTAATACTCATTTAGACCTCAGAAGAGTGTGTAATTAGATGCAAGGGAGTCAGACTTGGAGAGCTGCGGTCAGCAGAACAGTTCACCCATGACTAGATGCTGTGAGCGGTCAACCGCCTCAGACGCATCGGCGAAACTGGGTGATAGTACAGTTACTTAGAGAAATTTCTACTAAGAATGTAGCATTAGCTTCTCGGTACACGGGTGTATTCCTGACGACATCGGCCATCAAGTTTGTGTAAAGCTATACTGTTTTATCGATTCTGCTGCTGGCTCAGCCCTGGATCTGTTGGGCATTGGCGTGACGAATCCGCCGCGATCCTTGTATTCTGTGTATTGCGGCATTGCTTACAGATTGCTTACAGACAGAAACGCGCGGGGAAGAATTGTGCTTGACATCAGACAAATTCGGGAAAACCCAGAGCAGGTACAGGCGCGGTTGCACTTGCGGGGCAGCGGCTATGACCTGACGCCAATCTTGGAACTCGACCAGCAGCAGCGCCAAATTGAAGGAACGCGATCGCTCTTGCAGGCCCGCAGTAATGAAATTGGCAAACTGGTTGGCCAGAAACTGAAGTCGGGTGCCAAGGATGATCCAGAGATTCAGCCGCTTAAAGATGAAGGCAACCAGGTGAAGGCGCAGCTAGCTGAACTGGAGCCGCAGGAGAAAGAGATTAAGGCACAGCTAGAGTCTTTATTGCTGACGTTTCCTAACCTGCCCAGCGATCAAACCCCCGTGGGCAAAACCGAAGACGACAATGTAGAAGTGCGCTGCTGGGGTAATGAATATATTCCTACTAATCCCAATATTCTGCCGCACTACGAAATCGGCGAGCAGCTCGGTATTCTCAACTTTGAGCGCTCGGTCAAAATTGCTCAGAGTCGATTTGTGACGCTGGTTGGAGCCGGAGCTGCCCTAGAACGGGCTCTAATTCAACTGATGCTCGATCGCCATATCCGGGCTGGCTTTATCGAAGTGCTGCCGCCGATTTTGGTTAACACGGCTTCTCTCACCGCGTCGGGGCAGCTGCCGAAGTTTGCTGATGAGAGCTTTAAGTGCGATCGCGACGACCTCTGGCTCACCCCCACCGCCGAAGTGCCGATCACCAGCCTCTACCGCGACGAAATTTTAGACGGCAACGCGCTGCCAATTTACCACTGCGCCTACACCCCCTGTTTCCGCCGCGAAGCAGGCAGCTATGGCCGCGACACCCGAGGTCTAATCCGCCTGCACCAGTTCAACAAGGTGGAAATGTTCAAATTTGTCCGCCCCGAAACCTCCATGCAAGAACTGGAGAGCCTGACCGCCGCCGCCGAGGGCATCTTGCAAGCCCTTAAACTGCCTTATCGGGTGCTGGCGCTCTGCACAGGCGACCTTGGCTTTGCCTCCGTCAAAACCTACGACCTAGAAGTATGGCTCCCCAGCCAGGGCAAATATCGCGAAATCTCCAGTTGCTCCAACTGCGAAGGGTTCCAATCTCGTCGCGCCAACATTCGGTTCAAAGAAGCCGGGAAAAAAGGTACCCAATTTCTCCATACCCTCAACGGCTCTGGTCTCGCTGTTGGGCGCACGATGGCTGCCATTCTCGAAAATTATCAGCAGCCAGACGGCACCATCCGAGTGCCCGAGGTCTTGCAGCCCTATTTGGGGCGAGAAGTGCTTTAGTTAAAGGATGAAGGATAAAGGATGAAGGATGAGTTTTATATTTTCTACGAGCCTCAAACTAGATTTTTTTCGCTTCCCCAACTCTAAAGCCACCCCTGTTTAACATCATCCTGCATCCTTCCGCCTTCATCCTTTCTCCATCCCCACTAGAATAGTTAGAAGGGAATTGACGTTTTTAATAAGAGTTGTCTATGTCGGTTTTGGCGGCGATCGCAGTTTTAGCGCTTCTCATTGTGGTTCATGAATTGGGGCACTTTCTGGCAGCTCGGCTCCAGGGAATTCATGTCAACCGATTTTCGATTGGCTTTGGGCCGATTCTTTGGAAATATCAAGGATCTGAAACCGAGTATGCTCTGCGGGCGTTTCCGCTAGGCGGCTTTGTGGGCTTTCCCGATGACGACCCCGATAGCGATATTCCGGCTGATGATCCCAATCTGCTGCGGAATCGCCGTGTATTAGATCGGGCGATCGTCATTAGCGCTGGAGTGATTGCCAACCTGGTGTTTGCCTACCTAATCTTTGTCACCCAATTCTCGATTGTGGGGATTCCCGAAGGGTTTGACTTTCAGCCGGGAGTAGTCATCCCTCAGGTGATGGCGCAAGACTCTCCGGCGTCGCAGGCGGGCATCCAAGATCGCGACATTGTGCTGGGTGTGGATGGGGCATCGTTGGGTTCCGGTGAAGATGCCGAGAAAAAGCTGATGGCGGCGATCGCAGGCAGCCCTAATCAATCAATCACCCTGGATGTGCAGCGCGGTAAGCAGCAGCTAGATATAGCAGTGACACCGAAGCCTGATGCCCAAGGGATTGCTCGAATTGGCGTCGTGCTCAACCCCAACGGCACCGTTCAATTCCGTCGCCCCAATGGCATCGGTGAAGTATTCGGATTAGCCGCTCGGCAGTTTCAAGATATGGTCGTTAGAACGGTGCAGGGCTTTGTTTCGCTAATTACGAACTTCGCCGCCGTGGCCAATCAAGTAGCAGGCCCCGTCAAGATTGTAGAACAGGGCGCTAGTCTAGCCGCTTCCGACTGGATTAATCTGTTTCCCTTTACTGCCATCATTAGCATCAACCTGGCCATCATCAACATCTTGCCTTTGCCGGCGCTGGATGGCGGGCAGCTAGCATTTTTGCTGATCGAAGCCCTGCGCGGCAAACCCTTGCCAACGCGCTTCCAAGAAAATGTGATGCAGACCGGGCTAATGCTGCTGCTGGGGCTAGGGGTATTTCTGATTGTGCGCGATACCAGCCAACTAGCATTCTTCAAGAACCTCTTGCAATAGCTTGATCTGACGTTTGGTTAGGGATTGTCGATCGACAATCCCTATTTTTTTCAACTTGATCCTAAACCCCATTTTCCAGATTTTCCAATGGCCACACCCCGCAGCAAATCGGCGAAAAAACAGCGGGCGCTAGAGATTTTGGTGCGGCTGAAGCGGCTGTATCCCGATGCTACCTGCTCGTTGGATTATGAAACGCCTGTGCAGCTATTGGTGGCGACCATTTTGTCGGCGCAATGCACGGATGAGCGCGTTAACCGGGTGACACCAGAGCTATTTCGGCGCTTCCCGGATGCCGCAGCGATGGCGAATGCAGCGCCGGGGGCGATCGAAACGCTCGTGCGCTCGACGGGGTTCTACCGCAACAAGGCTAAAAATATCCAAGCTGCCTGCCAGATGATTGTGATGGAGTTTGGCGGCGTGGTGCCGCAGCAGATGGAAGCATTGCTGAAGCTGCCAGGGGTGGCGCGCAAAACGGGGAATGTGGTATTGGCTCATGCCTATGGCATCAATGCCGGGGTGACAGTTGATACCCATGTCAAACGGCTCAGCTACCGCCTGGGGCTAACGGAATATACTGACCCAGTTAAAATTGAGCGCGACTTAATGAAGCTGCTGCCCCAGCCAGATTGGGAAAACTGGTCAATTCGGCTGATTTATCACGGGCGGGCAGTGTGCAATGCTCGGAACCCAGCCTGCGATCGCTGCGCCTTGGCTGATCTGTGTCCATCCGTCGATCGCACCAAAGTTATTCCGCCTCCGACGCCTGCACGAATGCCCTTGATGACTGAATCTCAACCCGTCAAAAATTGAACTAAAGAACCCTACCCGAAGAAAGTTGCAGCGATATTGAGTAAAACCTATATTTTATTTGCGATCGCCTAAATTTTCTTATGAATGAAGGAGTGAAAGTTAGTGTAACTCCTCTCGAACTTAGTGCAACTCCTCTGGTAAAAGGTTTCACTCCTCTCCAACTTAGTGCAGCTCCTTTCGTAGGCATAGTCTCTTTGTCAGAGAATCGCCCGTTCTACTCCTGTTTTAGCAATTTTCTTAGGAGGCTAATAATGCAGTCACAGTTTCATTTGACATAAAGTGTCGAAAGTCTAGTATTTCAACTAAAACTAGCTTGGCATCTTGAGAATAATGCAAAATCACTTGTCCTTCGTCTTCAGCATAGGCAATTGGCTCATTGGAAAGTTCAATTAATAGAGCATCAACATCTTTGCTATAGCTAATCTTTTTCATATATAGCCGTCGTCACAAACGTTAGGACGCAGGTTAGCACGTCAGCCAACAAGGGGCTTAAGCCCCTTGTCCTAAGATGACTGGCGGAAGCTATATAGGTTGGATCTTCAAGCTTTAAGCGATCGCCTGCAAAAAGGCAGATGTAATCCAATCAAGTACCATTTGCTGTTAGGTTTCGAGGACTTAACTTACGGCAAGGAGCGATCGCACTCAGCGGCCTAACGACACAGTTGAGCGGGAATAGAGATCTTTGCAGCATCACTAGTGGCTTTAGATATGTCCGCTCCAACGCCAGGTTAGCTCGCTACAACCAACCTCGACGATCGCCCCTCACCCACCCTGGCTCATCGTGTGAACCCGATATTGTCATCCACTACGGCAGTGGGTCCAACGGGTACCTTTTTCGGATTAGGGATATTGAGTTGCTGGAACTCAATTTTGTCGCGCCACACCTTTCTTAGGAAATCCTTGAATAATTCAACGGTCAGCAATTCGCCAGGGCAGCGACGGTAGCCAAACCCAAACGGCGCATACCCCGCATAGTCACACACTGGATACGGCTTGCCATCGGTAACACCATAGACCGTCCCAAAGGCACTATTGGTGAGTTCAGCATTGCGACCATCTTTCACCTTCAGGTCTGCCTTATGGAAAGGACATTGAGCAAATCCGATTTGCTGCGATCGCGCATCGTCAATTTGATCGCTGGTGGGTGCTTGCAGATATCGCTCAGGATCAAAACTGTCTGGGGTTTTCCAGTGGCGTGGAGCGTCACTTGTGGCTTTGTGGGGACTAATAACATAGCCGTATCTTGAATATAGGGCAGGTAAAGTCCCCGTTTCCTGGAGGATAGAGATACTGCCCGCATTAGGTGAAATAGTGCGGAAGAGTTCCATGACAAACCGATCAAGCGGCGTGAACACGCCATCCGTGACCCGATCAAAATCACTTTCCATCGTCTTTTTGAACCATGCTTGCACGTCCGGGTTACCGGTCTCGGTACCCAAGAGCTTCATGACGTTATAGATCATGTTGCCCCATTGACTCAAGGCAACAAAATTGTGGAAACATTCAAAAACGATATCCTTGCGCCTAAAGTCGGCTCCTTCTTCACCATTCTTGAGCCAGTAATAGACAAACGTCTTCTCCGCATCTTTCACTCGATTTTGAGCCACATCTTCGACTCTGGCATCAATCCACTGTTTTAAGAACGGACGCAGGGCACGCACTCGCACATAGTTGTCATGGACAATATCCTTGATGGGATTGAGATAGGCTAAGGCTGTATTAAAACATTCTCCAATCTGGCGGACTTCTGCCGGAATGGATTTTCCGGTCACGCCCACATGAAGATCCCAATACAAATCAAAATAGCTGTCGAGGTACTGACGCATGAGCGGTTTATTCGCTCTCTGTGGGTCGAAAAGCTGGTTGAAAAACTTAACGACTTTATCTTTATACATCGACTCATAGAGATCCGGTGTCAGTGCCGAAGCGTAAATCTTTTTCCGGTGGTTATCATCACCCCGGTTTTCGTAACCTTGGATAAAGACAGACAGCCCGTCTGCTTCTAGACTAGGCTTCCAACTGTCGTACAGCATGCCCCACAGGAAATAGGGTAAGGCATTTTCTTTGCTGAACTGTTCCTCATCGATCATGGGCAGAGAGGGTCTCTCGCCCTGAAAACCGCTGGTAACGAGGGCTGGCAGGATGACATTTTCGATATAAGTCAAATCAAATGAGGCAGGCAGGGTTTCACGCAAACGACTGAGGGCAACTTCCTTCCTTGCAGGTAGCTTTGAGAACAGCCCCTCTCTTACCTCATTCGAGAGCGAAAAGAAGAAATCAGAAAGATCTAAGATAGGAAAAAAAGACATGATCTTAACTCCCGATAGATTATTTTGAATGTAATTTGGTCTACCTTAAAAGACGGAAATATGAAGCTGAAATACAATCACAGTTTCATAACTTTATGGTCACGCTTTTATACTCAAACGGGTATAAAAGTGCATGCCAGATTGTAATAAGTAGGTAGACTCAATTCAACATAGTATTCAATGACTCTGCAATGTCCGCACATGTGCGTCACAGGGTTTAGAATCTAGTTTTTAACTTTGTCCAGTTACTTAATCTATTTGGTAAAAACTAATCAATGCCCAACAGTGTAGTTGAGCAGCGACCAAAATCTTGGCACCCCCCACCAGCTATCATGTATTTGCTTCAAAACTGGGTTAGTTTGACTTAATTAACCTCAACGAACAATCGCCTCAACCTCCTTTCTGAATCTTTCTAGGTTACTAATGAATCTCTTGAACTTACCGATACCTGTTGCTCACTCAATAGACCTCTTCAAGAATAAGGAAGGTACGCTACAGGTAGTGATCGAAATCAAGCTTTTTAGATTTTAGGCGCTTAGAATGGTGTCGCTCTCTGATTTTTGAAGAGATCTCAATCTATAACTATGCCCACAGTCTAACTCCTGCGCGATGAAATGGATCGTCAGCTTAGACTTGCTTAATCTTTCAATTTGGAGGCGATCGCACCTCTCACCCCCAGCCTCTATCAGCCTTCAAACTCTTATACCTCGTTAAACTGGCTGCGATCGCCCCTGATACTGTTTGCAACTCATCAAAACAACAGAAGCCTCGATAGGCTAAACTTCTGACACTCAATCAGAAAGAGGTTGGGAGCTGAGAACGAAGTCAAAACTTTGAACTGACTTAACTATGGCGATCGCACTCAGCAGCCTAACGGTTCGCTTGAGCGGCGGCGGGTAACTTTTGATGCCCTGCCCACAATTTCTCTTTCGCCGCTGCAACTATTTGTTAGACCGTTGCTTGACGCTCATTTAGCCATCGCTGGAATGATGTCTGACTTTCCCCTGATGGTTGCCCAAGGATTATGTTCTTGACACTGACATCTTCGTCAAGTTGATGCCAATGAATTCCCTCTCCACTACCAATTAGCCGCCAGCTATTTCTTTCGTTCACTGAGCTATGCAAGAGTCGCGGATACCATGCCAGTGGGACAGAAATAGTGCGACCGTCAGACAGATCGACAGACAAAGTATCATCTGTGATCTCGATGGTCTGGATCTTGGGTACTTCAAGTAGGTCAACCATTAAAGAAGTCATTCCAACCCTCTATTAATTGCTCTTGGTGTTCTTCAACCAGCTTTTGGATACGATTTATCTCTGTGCGGTTAAAGCCTTTGTTATTTTGAAGACGGGCTGGGCTAAGCCAGAACTTAGCTTCGTCCTGATCTCGTTCAACATGTACGTGGGGTGGCTCATCTCGATCGCCTGTATAGCAGAAAAACCGATATGGCCCAACGGTCAGAAGAGTAGGCATCCCAAATGATTGTAGCAGGGTCTAAATCGTAGCTTATTATAAGACCTTGCTCAGACGACTGATCAAGCGTGAAGTTCAGTATTGTGAAAAGGCGATCGCCCCTCTCATCTCATCACTTTGCCACTCACAAACCATTTGAGGCGAACTACAGACTGGGCGATCGCACTCAGCGGCCTAACGTTCCCAATCACCCGCCGCTAGTGGCCTTGAATACTCACAGATATCCTTGATACGGTCGGTGTGCATTGGGGTTGTTAGACTGCTTTTAGCTTATTCCTTAGGATCTTATTCTGCCACACCACCCTTTAAACGAAGTTCTTTAGCCAAATTGTTTAAGGTTTCATCTATTTTAGATGCCAGAGTGTAAACAGTATATTTATTAAAATCGCTCCAATCTGTAATCCTTTGTTCTGCTGTATGCTGTTTTTTCATCAGCACGTACAACTTCTTATCAAGTGGTAGTAGTTCCTCGTAATATAATCGCTTGAGTTCTTCGTAAGTTTCAGTACTTGTTAAGTGTAAAGCCTTACTAATCTCCGCACGTATTCTGGCGAAAATTGAACCCGTTTTTTTGTCATATTCCCTTACAGCATTAGAATAGAGGTCGTATTGCCCAATAGGATCGAAATATGACACTTCAATAGCTAATAGCTGATATTCCCAGATTAAGGTTGCCAAGTTGTCGAGAAGCTGAACCTGAGCATCTATAATTTTACTTTGTCGCACAAGAACAGCTTCATAGTGTTTTTGCTCTCTAAGTTTTCTGTCATCGATTTCTTTTTGTCTTTGAGCTTTCCTCTCATCAACTACTTTTAGAACATACGGTACGAGAAAGCCAGTTACGCCAGCAGTTAGAACTAATAGTGAAACCTTTTCTAGGAAATCTTGACTAAAACTCATGTAGGTCACTTGAAACTTGAAGAACCAATGAACACCTAAAAATAAAATATGCGGTGATAGCTTTACACATTGTTTGGCAGTCTAACGACTTATTAGGCGGAAACTTTCTTGATATCACCCCCAAACTGGGTGGATCTGAGGAAAGTTTCTTTCGATCCGCCCAATTCAGGTGGATCTGAGGAAAGTTTATTGCGATCCACCTCGAATGAGTGGATCGCAAGAAACTTTCTGCTATGGTATGCGCTTTCTAGTGGGTGAGAGAAATATTGTCGTATTTCTTTATTTGTAATCCACATTTGCCGATGCTGATCGTGGGGGTTAGGGGTGTCTACATGTCTTGTCTGGCGATCGCCCTCAACAATCAGCCCATATCACTGATTGACAAGGACACGAGTATGCCCGTATCCTTGCTGGTTAAGGTTGTCAAACGACTACGGAGTCGCGCAGCCCGTTTCGCTCCAAAAAACTAGCACCGCTCAATGCTGTAGTCACCAACATTGAGCGGCTAACCCCCACCTGTGCGAGCAGTATGGAGGCTAATTGGGAATGATAGCATTCTCTAGCCACCCTACTTTCCTATGGAAACGGGGTGGCTAGGTTTTTGGGGTTTTCTTCCCACGTCTCTATGCAGGAGAACCTCGATGATTGACCTATTTGACCCGCTCACAGCGCGCACTTTTTTGACCGATGGCGAGGGTGATGAAATTCGCCCCCTGCCGCTAATTTTGCCGCTCTACTTTCAACCCCTGGCACCTGGCCAAGAGCAAATGCGAATCTTGCTGATTAGCAGCCCCACCTGGGTCACCGAAACCATTCACGACCTGCACGCACGCGGATTTGCCAACACCAACGATTGGAGCAGCAAGCTGCCCGGTGCCAACCCTGGCGAAGTCGTGAGCATTCTCGCCCGACGGCGATCGCGCTCGTAGGCACGTACAGCTCGCTTTACTACCCAGATCTCCGACTGCTTGGAGGCGTCGGAGATCTCAGGCGATCGGAGATCTC
>Ga0163155_10006408_pt1 | contig 11393 bp, 8 predicted proteins | sample OliLakLV19SP4G1_FD_148611 | JGI IMG/M metagenome (GOLD analysis project Ga0163155, IMG submission 148611) | Freshwater microbial mat bacterial communities from Lake Vanda, McMurdo Dry Valleys, Antarctica - Oligotrophic Lake LV.19.SP4.G1 | ecosystem: Environmental > Aquatic > Freshwater > Lake >...
ACCCAGCTCACGGCCCCGGTGCGCTGGGTCGCCTGCATGGAGCGAGCGGCAGCAACGGTCCCGGGCGCGACCTTCGTCGAGATCGGTCCGGGAAATGTCCTGAGCGGCCTGGTGAAGCGTATCGTTCCCGGCGCCACGACCCTGACGCTCGGCACTGCGGATGAAGTGGAAAAGTTCATGCTGACGGCTGATGGCTGACGGTTGATGGCTCCAACGATCGATCTCACCGGCAAGACGGCCTTCGTCACCGGCTCGACCCGCGGAATCGGGCATGCGGTGGCCGTGGCGCTGTATCAGGCGGGGGCCCGGGTCGCGATTGTCGGCCGTGATGCCGGCAAGGCGGGGGCGGTTGCGGCGACGCTGGGCGCGCGCGCGTTCGGCGTGGCCTGCGATGTCTCGGACGGGAAGCAGATTGAATCCGCCATCGCCGCCGCCGAGCTGGCCCTGGGGCCGGTGGACATCCTGGTCAACAATGCCGGCATCACCCGCGACAATCTGCTGCTGCGGATGACCGAGGCGGAGTGGGATGAAGTCCTCGCCGCGAATCTCAAGGGGGCCTTCCTGACGACGAAGGCCGTGTTGAAGGGGATGATGAAACGTCGCAGCGGGCGGATCATCAACGTGAGCAGCATCATCGGGCTCACGGGCAACAAGGGTCAGGCCAACTATGCCGCCAGCAAGGCGGGCCTGATCGGCTTCACCAAGTCGGTCGCGAAGGAGTACGGCAGCCGGGGTATTCTGGTCAACGCGATCGCCCCCGGGTTTATCGAGACGGACATGACGAGCGGCCTGCCGGAGGAAGCCCGGAAGGCGATGCTCGCAGGGATCACGCTGGGACGGCTGGGGCGGCCGGAGGACGTGGCAGGGGCGGTCCTCTTTCTGGCCTCCGACCTGGCGGGCTACATTACCGGACAGGTGCTCGTGGTCGACGGCGGCTTTGCCGGCTGACGGGCACACCTTTTCACCTCCCTCTTCCGAGGATTGTCATGAGTAACGTCGAAGATCGGGTCAAGGACATCATCGTCGAGGAACTGGGCGTCGAGCGGGAGAAGCTCACCGCCGAAGCCAGTTTCATGGAAGACCTCGGCGCGGACAGCCTCGACACCGTCGAGCTGGTCATGGCCTTCGAGAAGGAGTTCGACATCGACATCCCCGACGAGGAGGCTGAAAAGCTCCGCACGGTCGGCGATGCGCTGAAGTACCTTCACGAAAAGCTGGGGAAGTAGCCCTTGGCGCACCGTGTCGTGGTCACCGGCCTGGGGCTGGTGACGCCTCAGGGTCTGGACGTCGAGAGCACCTGGGCCGGCCTGCTTGCAGGCCGGTCCGGGGCGGTGCCGATCACTCGCATGGACCCGTCGCGCCTCAGCGTGCGGTTCGCCTGCGAGGTCCAGAACTTCGATCCGCTGCTCTACATCGACCGCAAGGAAGCCAAGCGGTACGACCTCTTCGTCCAGTATGCCATCGCGGCCGCGCATCAGGCGGTCGTGCAGGCGGACCTCGACGGGAAAGCCGCGGATAACAACCGGGTCGGCGTCGTGATGGGCAGCGGTATCGGCGGCATGCAGACCTATGAAGACAACTGCATGGCGTACCTCACGAAGGGCCCCGATCGCGTGTCGCCCTTTTTCGTGCCGATGTTCATCCCGAACATGGCGCCCGGCCTCGTGTCGATGCGCTATGGCTTCAAGGGGCCGAATTTCGCGCCGGTCTCCGCCTGTGCCTCCTCGGCCCACGCCGTCGGCGAATCGTACCGCCTCATCCGCGACGGCATCGCCGATGCCATGGTCACCGGCGGGTCCGAGGCCTGCATCACCGGTCTGACCATCGCGGCGTTCAGCAACATGAAGGCGATGTCCACCCGCAACGACGATCCCGCCACCGCGAGCCGGCCCTTCGACCGCGATCGCGACGGCTTCGTGCTGGGCGACGGCGGGGCCGCAGTCATCCTCGAGAGCCTGCCGCACGCCGAGAAGCGCGGCGCGACCATTCTGGCCGAAGTGGTCGGCTACGGGTTGTCCGGCGACGCCTTTCACATTAGTGCTCCGGCACCGAATGGCGAAGGCGCCCAGCGCGCCATGCGCATGGCGCTGGAGATGGGCGGGATCGAGCCCAGCCGGGTCGGCTATATCAACGCCCATGGGACCTCGACGCCACTCGGCGATATCGCGGAGACCCAGGCGGTGAAGGGGGTCTTCGGAGCGCACGCCAAGTCGCTGGTATTCGGCTCGACCAAGTCGATGACCGGCCACCTGCTCGGCGGCGCCGGCGCGCTGGAGTTTGTCGTGGCACTCCTCGCCGCGATCCGGGGCGAGATCCCTCCGACGATCAACCAGTTCAATGCCGACCCGGCCTGCGATCTCTTCTGTGCGCCGAACACCGCCGTTCACCGCGATATTGACGTGGCGCTCTCGAACGCGTTCGGATTTGGCGGGCACAACGCGTCGCTCGCGGTCCGGCGGTTCGAGCCCTGACCCTGTCATCCCGAGCGCGATGACAACATGAACACCACGGCCCCCGTTGACGTCCGTCAGCGGGGGCCGCACTCTTTCACTATCGCCCAATCGCCCAATCGCCTACTCCCCCAACCACCCATGACCACCTGGCACCACCTCGGCACCCGCCCGGAAGTAGAGGCGCGCACCCCCTTCGCCATCAAGGTCGAGCGGCAGCAGATTGCCGTGTTCCTCCACGATGGCCGGGTCCGCGCAATCGGTGACCGATGCAACCACAAGGGCGGTCCGCTCTGTGAGGGACAGGTCCGCGGCGAATATGTGATGTGCCCCTGGCACGCCTGGGAGTACAGCGTGGTCACCGGGAAGGGCCCCCCAGGCTACGAGGAGGAGTCGGTCCCGGTATTCGCGGTGGAGGAGCGGGCGGACGGAATCTGGGTCGACAGCGATCCCGTGAGTCCGCGGCACCTGATCAGGCACGAGCCGCACCCCCTGACGGTGATCATTCCCCGTCCGGCCGGCGCGCCACCCCGGGTGCTCGGCATTTCAACCACCGCGATGGATGCCACCAACCCGCGGTTTTCGACCTCCGATCACCTGCTGGAATCCGCGCTGGCCCACGCCCGGACAACCCTCGGTGCCGAGACCCGGCTGGTGCGGCTGCGCGATCTCCAGTTCCGTGCCTGCGAGGGCAACTACTCCAAGGCGGCGCACGCCTGTACCTGGCCCTGCGCCATCACCGAGCGTGACCCGGAGGATCAGCTGACCGCAGTGTACGCCGGACTGGTACAGTGGTGCGATGTCGTCCTCCTCAGCACACCGATCCGCTGGGGCGTCGCCTCATCCCTCTATTTCCGGATGACCGAGCGCCTCAACTGCATCCAGAACCAGGTCACGATTCACAATCGTTGCCTCATCAACGGCAAGGTGGCGGCGTTCATCATCACCGGCGGGCAGGACAACGTCCAGGGCGTCGCTGGCCAGCTCATGACCTTCTGGGCCGAGTTGGGCTTCATCTTCCCGCAGTTTCCCTTCATCGCCCACTCGCGCGGCTGGGACGCGGAAGACATGGAGGTGAATGTCAGGCAGGTGCGGGCGAGTGAGGCACTGGGGCAGGCGGCCGCGGAGCTGGCCGAGCGGGCCGTCTCGCAGTGGCGCGGGCTGGACCAGGGCACATCGGGGGCCGTGAAGCCGATGGAGCGAAGCGGCAGGAAGGCGCAGCGGCTGTCGAACCCGCCCGGCGCCGGGTCGGAGTAACCCTGGCTACCGCACCGCGCGGGCGGGAAGCGCGGTTCCGCCGATCGCACCTAGCAGAATCACCAGTGGCGGGGGCAACCGTTCCCCGGGAAGGACCGGCACCGCGACAAATCGCGCGACCGTGGCGCGGAGCCAGTCGTATTCCGTCGCGGCGTTCGTCTGGCTGAAACTGGGATGGCCCGCGCTGTCGATCTGGTCGGACTGCTGCAGCAGCACGTATGCCCGATCGAGCACCAGCAGCAGGGAATCGGTCGTGCGAGCCGTCGCAATCGCCTCATTGCGGGGTGCCCGCACCCGCCATTCGGTTAGCTCGGAGCGATCCCACTTGCCCGCGCGGGCCAGCGCGGCGGCGCTGTCGCGGTAGGCGGCGATCACGTCAGTCTCGGCATCCCGCCACCGGGTAACGGCGGGCCGGAACGAAGCCACCGCCTGACGCACGGCGCGCAGGCTGTCCGGCGAGGTAAGCCGCGGTGGACTCATCAGCCGGTGCACGCCAAGGGCGCTGGCCGATTCTCCCAAGAGGCGTGCGACTTCCGCCCGGGCAGTCGCCGCACGGTTCGCCAGCGCGGCCGGCCCGGATTGCCATGCCTGAAGGGTTCCCGAGGAGCCGGATTGGGTACGTGCTGCCTGAGGGAGTTCCGTGCGCGAGGCGACTCTCGGGCGACTCCATGCGACATCCGAACCACCACCGCCCAGCGAGGAGGCAAGAACGACAGCGATCAGGAAGATGAACGCAGCGCCGCCGGTCGTTGCCTTGGCAATCCACGGCGGGCGGCGGCGAGCCTCGAGCTCCCGGGCGCTGACCGACACCATCTTGTAGATCGGGACTTTCCCCTCGAGCAGTACCTCGACTTCCGCGTCCGGGACGGGCAAGGCTGGCGCTCCGGTCGCCGGCCCCGCCATCCGGGAGACCTGCTCGGCTGCAGCCAGGTACTCCGGATGCGCCGAGATCGGCCGCCACTGCTGTTCCGGGGCGTGATAGACTTCAGCGTCGCCCGTGATGACACCGCTCTGGATGCCGAGCGCGAGCTCCGCGACCGAGCGGAAGGCGGTTTCCTCGCCGGAGGCGAGGCGGACACGATACATGGGGGAATGATAGCCAGCGTCCCCGGTGATGCGCGAGCGCTCAATGGGCCGGCGGGGGGCCCAACGGACCAATGCCCGCCGTGAGGCGGGGGAAGGTTGCCCGGTTGGGCCCGGGCGCCGAATCCCGCCAGGCTGCGAGGCTCTGGAGGATCTCCGATCGCAGTCGCTGGTACAGCCGCGCGGTCCGCGCCTCCTGAAAGCGCAGGCCGCTCTCGGTCCAGGAAAAGCGCCCCTGCTGGGCCACGAGCAGGCCGAACAGGCTATCCACGTTGCCGATGAGCGCCCGGGAGGCCTCGGCGGTCTCGAATGGCTCCCGGAAGGAGCCATGCCCGCCAGGGTCATCAGGCCGATACGTCTGCTCCAGCATGACCTCCCGGCCGCGGTAGACCCGCAGGATGTTTCCCGCGGCCGCGACCGTCCGCCGTGTGGCACGAACGCTGTCGAGACTGGCAAAGCGGTAGCCGGCAAAGACTCGCTGGAAATTGATGTAGTCCAGGCCAGTGTCCATCTCGTCTCGGGCGTCTGCATACGCCTCGGAATAGCTGATGGACTTCGGCCGACTGGCGCGGAGTTGAGTGGTGGTGGTACCTGGTCGGCCAGCGAGGAGGGAGTCCAGCCGGGCCGCTGCGGCCATGGGATACGGTGCGGACGGCGCCGGAAAGAGACTCAATCCGGAATCGGCCCGCGGGACAAGTACCTCGGGCAGGGCAGGGTCCATCCCCTCGCTGCGCTGGAACACGGCGCTCAACCGGGCCACGCCCCGCTTCAGTGGGGGGCCCACCATGAGGGCAGCCCCTCCGAGGCTGATGATGCCGGCGAGGCTCATCGATAACGCCAGCATGACTCGGAGCGTTCTGGCCCGGGAGTCGAATCCTGCCACCCCGGTCACGGGCACCGCCCTCGCGACGGCAACCTCGGTCCCGGACTGGCGGCTCGATTCCTCGACGACCGTTGTGAGCGAGGTTGGGGTCAATCGAGGCGCTGTCGCCGTTCCAGTGGTTGCTTCCGGGGCGACCTGGCGTACCGGTACCGGTGAGGGGGAAGTCGGGTACCCCGCCGGCGGTGGCGTCGGGGCCGGTCGGGCGAACTTCTTCGGGCTGTTGGGTGTCTGGGCCACCGCCCGTTCCGGAGCCTGACCCGGGCTCGTCTTGGCAAGAGGCGCGGGAAACGGTAGCGAGGGCTGCTGCCCCGAGGTAGCCGCCTTGTAATCCGGGTGCAGATTGATGGGGAGCCAGCGACTGCCGGAATTGTGGAAAACTTCTGCAGTAGGGCTGACCACGCCGCTCGCCACAGCGGTGGTCAGCTCCTTCGCTGAGCGGAATACCGCCTCCTCGCCGTTTGCCAGCCTGATCCGGTACATGCGCCTGCCAGTTTTCCGGGAGTGATCGGCCTTTAGTGTAATAGATTAGATGCCCAGCGGCGGGAGGCTACGTCACCATTTCCCGGCTATGCACTTCTCGTGTTTGCCATCGAATATGGTTTATATGCATCATTGCAAGTCACTGTAAAGTAACCATATAGCAATGCGGGCCACTTCAGAGATAAGATGAGGTTAAGTGCCATTGACTGCGGCACACGCGGTGCCTCCGCCGCGCATTTTGAGGAGCACTGGCAACTTGTACGACTACCCCCGTCTCGAGGCCCCAAGATGAGCCGTGAACCCACACCCATCCCGCCGGACCACCCCAGCCGGAGGACCTTCCTCTCTGTTGCGGCGACTGGCCTCGCTACCGCCACACTGACGGGTCAACTCGACGGGAGCGGCTCACGCAACTTTCCCACAAAAGCTGAGAAATCGGTCACCGGCGACTTCGAGCTCCTTGAGGTAGACATCGCCGACCTGCAACGAGGGATGGTCTCGGGAAAATGGACCAGCGAACGCCTCTCCGAGCTCTATCTCGAGCGAATCGCGCTGCTGGACGGGGCGGGGCCGACGCTCCGCCAGATTCTCGACCAGAACCCGGATGCCACCCGGATCGCCGCAGGGCTCGATGCCGAGCGTCGAGCGGGCAAGGTCCGAGGTCCCCTCCATGGCATACCGATCGTGCTCAAGGACAACGTCGCCACAGCGGACGGGATGACCACGACGGCGGGCTCGCTGGCCCTGGCGGGATCCCATCCAGGTCGAGAGGCCTTTCTCGCGGAACGGCTCCGGGCGGCAGGGGCGGTCCTGCTCGCCAAGACCAACATGAGTGAGTGGGCAAACTTCCGGTCGAGCCGGTCATCCAGTGGGTGGAGCAGCCGGGGTGGACAGGGCCGGAACCCCTACGCCCTCGACCGCACGCCATGCGGCTCGAGTTCGGGGACGGGTGGGGCGGTGGCCGCCAGCTTTGCCGCGGCGGGGATCGGTACCGAGACCGACGGTTCGATTACCTGTCCTGCCTCCGCCGTGGCACTGGTGGGGCTGAAACCGACCGTCGGGCTGGTGAGCCGGAGCGGGATCATCCCGATTTCGGTTACGCAGGACACCGCCGGCCCCATCGGGCGTACCGTCGCGGATGTGGCGGTACTCCTGGGCGGGATCACCGGGGTCGACCCCGCCGACGCGGCGACACGGGCGGCCGCCTCACTCGCCGGCGTGGATTTCCTCTCCTTCCTCGACGCTGATGGCTTGAAGGGCCTCCGGCTCGGCGTCACCCGGGCACACTTTACCGGCTACCACGATGGGACTGACCGGCTCTTTGCCCAGGCCATCGAAGTGCTGCGCCAGCTCGGTGCGGTGATCATCGATCCGGCCGACCTGCCGCATGCCGGTGAATACGATGCGGCGGAATACGAGGTGCTGCTGCACGAGTTCAAGAGCGGACTCAACGCCTACCTCGCGACGCTACCCGCGGGCCCCTGGCCTCGCACCCTCACCGAGATGATCGCGTTCAATGAGCGGGAGCGGGCCACCGTCATGCCCTACTTTGGACAGGAGACCTTCCTCGCCGCCGAGGCGCGCGGGCCACTCACCTCACCGGTGTACCGCCGGGCGCTGGCCAAGTGCCGCCGCCTCTCGCGGGCCGAGGGGATCGATGCCGTCATCTTGAAACACCGGCTCGATGCCCTGATCGCGCCCACCGGCAATCCTCCGTGGCCCATCGACGTCATCAACGGCGATCATTTCACCGGATCGGTCACCACGCCAGCGGCGGTCGCTGGCTATCCGCACATCACCGTGCCGATGGGCTTTGACCATGGGCTGCCGGTGGGGCTGTCGCTGTTCGGCGCGGCCTGGACCGACGCGAAGCTGCTCCGGTATGCCTTTGCCTACGAGCAGGCCACCCGGCACCGTCGTCCGCCGCAGTTCCTCACGACAGCCGAGCTGGGCGACGGCATGGCCGGGCACCGTTCGGCTGGTCCGGCGTGAGGGGTCTTCCGCGTAACACGTCTGCCGTCCTTTCTGCCGTCCTGCTGGGAACGGTGACCGCGGCCGCCGCGGCCCAATCCTCGGGCGACAGCACCGCGGCGGACACGACGAGTCGCTACCGCAACCGACTGCTCGCGTTCCCGTTCGTCTCCTACTCACCGCAGACCAAGCTGCTGTTTGGCGCGGGCGGCCGGTACCAGTTCAAGTGGCCCACCGCTCGCGCCGACAGCGGAACGCGCCCCTCCCAACTGACGGGAGGTGGCGCGTACACGACGAAGGGACAGTGGGGGGTCTCCCTCGGAGCGAGCCTGTACCTGCCGCAGAATCGCTGGTGGATCGCCGGGGGCGGCGGCGCCGGATTCTTTCCGGCAACCTATTACGGCGTTGGCCCCCGCACCAAGGTGGCGGACGGACTCCTCCTCGAGCAGCACTTCCTCGCGGCCGATATCCGGATCCTCAGGCGTCTCCGGGGTGATTTCTCCGCAGGGGTGCACTATCGGGGCGGGTCGTACACCCGTGTGAAGTGGGAGGACACCACCCGGATTCCACCCGGGCTGGCCGGAGGCGCCGGCGGTCAACTCTCCGGGGCGGGAGTGGTGGCGCAGGTCGACACCCGCAATTCCACCACCACGCCGAGGCATGGGTACTATCTGCTGGTGGATCTGCTCCGCTACGGCTCCGTGCTCGGGAGCGACTTCTCCTACACCTCGGCGGCAGTCGATGCGCGCGTCTACCTGCCGGTCCGCTACAGGAAGGATGTGATTGCGCTGGCGCTCTATGGGCAATGGAATGGCGCCGAGGTACCGCTTCAGGCGATGGCGATGCTCGGCGGGATCACCACCCAGGAGCTGATGCGCGGAGTCTATCTGGGCCGCTTCCGCGACCAGCATCAGCTGGTGGCCCAGGCGGACTATCGCGGCCACCTGAAGGGTCGGTTCGGTTACGTCGTCTACGGCTCGGCGGGCAACGTCTACGGCAGTGCCGGCACCACGCTGTTTGACGCCTTGAAGTTCACCTACGGAGCAGGGATGCGGTTCGACATCAATCCCTCCGACCCGCTGAACATCCGCGTGGACTACACCTTTACCAGCTTCGGGAGCCGGGGGCTGAGCCTGGGGGTGGGTGAGGCATTCTAGTCTGGCGGTGGGAGCGCGATGACTGCTCCGTGTACCGCCCGGAGCGCTCCGCGGCCCACCCGCCGATCAGGCCGGACTCGCGTAGGATTCGAGGTAGCCACACTACGGAATCAGCGCCCGCGGTTTCCCGATCTGGTACTCCTTCGGCGGGATGTTGCCCTGCAGGTTCTGCACGAAGTAGTCCCACCGCCGGCGGGTGATGTAGGGTGAGTCCTTGCCGTAGCCATGGCGCGCGTCAGGCAGCATGATCTGGTCGAAGTCCTTCCCCGCCCGCATCAGGGCTGCTACCACGAGTTGCGTATTGTAGGGCGGCACGTTGTCGTCCATCATCCCATGGATCAGGAAGAGCTTCCCCTTCAGGTTGCCCGCATGGGTCTGGTTCGCCTCCGCGGCGTAGGCGGCGCTGTCTGCCGCCGTCGCCATCAGCCCCTGGTAGCGCTCGCCCCAGTCATCCTCGTAGACCCGGTTGTCGTGGTTGCCGCTCTCTGCGATCCCTACATCGAAGAAGTCGGGGAAGTTGAACATCGCCGACGCGGTGGCGAAGCCGCCGCCGGAGTGGCCCCAGATCCCCACCTTCTCGATATCGATGAAGCCGTACTGCTGCGCCAGCTCCTTCATCCCCGCCACCTGATCGGGAATGGTGTTGTCGCCCATGCGCCCATAGTAGAAATCGTGGAACGCCTTGGACCGCCCCGGTGTCCCCATCCCGTCCAGCTCCACCACCACGAAGCCCAGCTCGGCGAGTGCCTGATTGTCGCCCCGCGCCGGGAAAAAGGAACGCGGCCCCACGCTGCCGGACTGCGGGCCGGGGTAGATGTGGTTGACGATCGGATACTTCCGGGCGGAATCGAGCGTCGTCGGGGTGTACAGCAGGCCGTAGATGTCGGTCACCCCGTCACGCGCCTTGACCCGCACCGGCGTCGGCGGCCGCCAGCCAGAGGCCAGCAGGCGCGAGATATCGGCGGTCTCGAGCGTCAGGACCAGCTTGCCCGCGGCATCGCGCAGCACGGTGACGGGCGGCGTGTCAGGCGTGGAATAGCTGTCGGTGAACAACTTTCCGTCCGGCGATACCGCGATCGTGTGGTTCGCCACTTCCGGCGTCAGCAGCACCAGCCCCTTGCCGTCGAAGCCGATGCGATAGAGATGCTCGAAATATGGGTCGCGCCCCTTTTCCCTGCCATTGGCGGTGAACCAGATCTGGCGCGCCTTCTCGTCGACGCGGACCAGCGCGGTGACATTCCCCTCGCCGGTGGTGATGCGATTCTTGAGCGCACCAGTCCGCAGGTCGCACAGATAAAGTTGAGTCCAGTCGTCGCGCTCCGACCACCAGATCACCTCGTTCGTGCCGGGCAGCACCCGCCAGAGGTGCTCCGACAGCGAGGCGTCGCCGATCTGGGTCGCGCTCTGCTCGTGGAGCACGTCGCGCACTGCGCCGGTACCGGCATCCGCAATGCGAAGCCAGGCGTCCTTGTGGTCGCGCGAGCTGGAAATGAAGGCGAGGTGCGAGCCGTCGGGATACCACTGCACGTCGCAGATGTTGCCCGCCTCGCAGGCGACGTGGTCGGAGACGGTGGAGCGGTGCGGATCGGGCGGCATCTGCAGCCGTACCACACGCGGGGCCGCCCCGGCGCCGCGGTCGATGATGACGCGCGAGATGCGGAAGATCACGCTGTCGCCCGGCAGCGGGTATTTCCACGACTGCAGCGTGGGCGCGCCCGGGTTGGTCCCGGCCAGCACCATGTCGCGTACGCCGCGGCCATCGTGCTGGAAGGTGGCGATGCGGCGGCTGTCGGCCGACCAGGTCACGACCGGATCATCGCCATGAACCCAGCCGGCGTTGTTGGTCGCGTAGCCAAAATCGGTGACCCCATCGGTGGTGAGCTGGGTCTCGGTCCCGGTCCGCAGGTCACGGGACCAGAGATTGAAGGCGCGGATGAACACCGCGGTGGAGCCGTCGGGCGAGGTGCTCGAGTTGGCTGGGGCCGTGGCCAGGCTGTCGCGGGGTGTGCAGGCCTGGCCGGCGCGGTCGCAGCTCCACCGCTTGCCGTTGACCGCGAAGGTGATCGACCCGCCGTCCGCCGAGAGATCGAAAGTCGGGAAGGGAAGCCGCGA
>Ga0163155_10006410_pt1 | contig 11392 bp, 12 predicted proteins | sample OliLakLV19SP4G1_FD_148611 | JGI IMG/M metagenome (GOLD analysis project Ga0163155, IMG submission 148611) | Freshwater microbial mat bacterial communities from Lake Vanda, McMurdo Dry Valleys, Antarctica - Oligotrophic Lake LV.19.SP4.G1 | ecosystem: Environmental > Aquatic > Freshwater > Lake >...
TGAGGCTGACCAACTGATCCCGCAGCAGCAACGTCAACAGCTCGCGCTCCTCTCGCGTCATGCGAGTGCGATCGGCGCTGGCAAGCCGCTGATGATAGCGCTCGATGATTTTGTCTCTGGTTAAATCGAAGCGGGTCGCGGTACTCATGGTGGCTTCTGTGGCTCAAGTTATGATCAGTGTATACGAAATACGCACACAAATTACATATAAATCTATGCGCGTAAATGGTTCAGGTTGTGAAGCTTGGCAGGATGGCAATATACCCTTTCTGTTTGCAGGTCAGGATGTTCAAGTAGGCTTCTGCAAGGCTGAAAGCGCTGAAGGTTGCTGCCGTTTGTATATCTGTTGTCCACTTGCCCTGGTGCAGCGTGTGCGGGTTTGGATTGCTTTGCTGAGCGTGATGGCTACTTTCCAGACCGTAGCGAGCCTGCTGGTGGTTTCTTGGTGTTGTTTCAGCGCGTCACCTGCACTACGCACAGTCGGTTAGAGCACTGATCGCGGTGCGGCTGTGATTCCACGCCAGTACAGTGTCAGCGCTAAGCTTAATAGAGCCAATGGGGTTGTACAAGTGGATTACTTTTCTCAAGCGTTAGTAGGTAACGTGCTTCGTCTTCGGCGAAACTTGCCCCTTGCTTTGACTGTTTTGATTGCCCGACATTCAGCCGTGACTCTAGTCGGTGTGTTGCTGACAACGCTGCCCGTTGATAGCCAAGCCGTAACGTGGCTACCCAACCCACAGTTCACGCCCGGTGCTGTCTTCCCGTCTGTAACCCGCGAGCAAGTCTGCACGCCTGGGTATGCCAAGTCCGTGCGGCATGTGTCAGGGAAAGTGAAAGCGATTGTCTACCGGGAATATCAAGTGCCGAAGTCTGTCCACTCGCAGGGTGAAGTCGATCACCTGATTCCGTTGGAGTTGGGTGGGTCGAATGACCGGAAGAATCTATGGTTTGAGCCTTATGACACGCAGCCCTGGAATGCTCATGTCAAGGACAGGTTGGAGGCTGCCTCACATGCCGCAGTTTGTCGGGGGGAACTGAGCTTACGGGCAGTGCAGGCAGCGATCGCAAGGGACTGGACGGCAGCGTATCGACAGCGTTTAAGGCAACCGTAGCGATGCCCATCTCCTTGTTGCCTCTCTAGCAGAACCCTGAAAATGGTTAAGGCTGGTGTCGCTTGGGTTTTATTTTGGATCCAGCAATAATTTGCCTTGACTTTGATTGTATAACTGTTGATGAATAAACTCAACTCACAAAAATATGGCGACCACCGAGAATGTGGAAAATTTTAATAGAAAATGCTTTTTTTGTGCTGATGCCATTATCGGGAAGAAAACTTTAGAGCTATCATACCTGATGCATTGCTGGGAAAGCTAGGTATCAAAGAATCTAGACTGGACGTTCACGAAAACAGCATTAGTAACACCTACTCAAGGATAAAAGTGCCAGCCCATGAAGAATGTAACTCTAATTTTGGAAGTCAATACGAATCAGGGGTTATCAACTTACTAAATAGCTCTGATATGCTTTACCAGAATTTAGTTGAAGAGGAGAGCAGGATTCTAACAACATATGGACCAGATGAAAGTGTTACTTCAATTGTCTCAACATGGCTAGCTAAGATTTATTATGGTCTCTTCTATTATGATTTTTTAAGGTCTAGAAATCAAGCTTGGAAGGAGGTTTCAGGAGGGGTAATTGATTGTGACAACTTCAACTTGATAAGAAAATCTTACAAAAACGGGTATGGCTTCTTTCTTCCTTCCAGTTTATTTTCCTTTCAAGTTTCTGAGGATATTAACTTTGATCTAAGAACTTCAGTATTTTCTCAAGTTATTTTAGTGAAAATTAAAAATATTATCCTTGTACTTTGTATCGGTGATGGCTATTTAGTCAAGAATTACCTAAAAGGTGGAACCCTTGATGCTTTAAGAGAATTTTTGAATAGGGTTGCAGATAAGCAAAAGGGTTTTCCTACTCAGATCTACGCTTGGGCGGAAATATTGGCATTATGGTTATGCATACCTAAAGCTCCGAGTATTATATATGGTCCAGAATCGATTACGAATATGAGTTTGATGACTTTAGCAGCAAACCCACAGGTTGCTTATGCTGTTGATGAAGAAAAGCTGCGAAAGTATAGAAATAGAAGGCTCTCCCGGCTTTGCGCTGATAAGACAACCTTATATCAAACTATCACTGGGTTTCAGCCGTCGATCGGGCGGCATTTTGTAGCCTTTCATACGATTTCAACCACAGATCCGGAAGAGCCAAATAGAATTATCAATGACTGTTTCAAACTCATGGATGCGTAATACATAAGAGAAAAAGCAAGTCTGTCCGCCACTAATGCCAGTAACTGCGCCCATACTGGGCGAGGCTCAGATTAACTTCGTTGGCAGTCAAATGCCTGGTGATTGGCATCGGTTCGATAGCAATCTGCTGATAGAATTCAGGCGCGTAGTCCTGGACTTGCTGGCTGTCAGTCTCCATAAACGTATCCGCGATCGCTTGTATTCGTAAGCGGCGAGTTGTGTTTGCCCAACCCTTTAAGCAAGTAGGGCAGCCATGAAGAAGGCGATGAACCGTTCAACCTGAAGTTTTGCCGCGAGACGCAGGGCATGAGCCAGCAGACGTTAGCCGTCTCTGCGGGTTTATCGATTGGTGTGATTCACAAAGTGGAGCAGGGGGTACAGTCGGTGGAGTTAGAGACGGTTGCTCGAATCAGCGCAGCGCTGTCTGCCCCGTTGGAGACATTGTTAGGAGCACCGACACTACCCCGCTCCCGCTTCCTGCTGCCACCCAAAGATCGCCCCTTCTTCCCCTGGGCCAGCTGCTGCCCCTTCCTCCTCCTCTGATCTTTAGTCTGCGGTTGTCTCGACGTACAACGAGCATAAACCGCGTTTATGCTCGTTATGACGCTTACTGCTGAAGGAGCGAGGTTGTGCCGCGTCTCTAGAGTGGTGTCGCGTCTCCCGGTCATTGACACCGCTCTCGCGTTATTTGTCCTTAAAGCTTGAAAGCTCTATTGGGCAGGTTTTTGAGAGAAAGGCTTCTTGGCAAGAAGTCCCAGGAAGCATCGCTTTGAAGTGATCAATTTTGAGCGTTCCTCATGAATGAAACAGCTCTATAGCAGGGCTTTCTGAGTTGAGAGGACAAAGAGCGTGAGACTCTCACAAGGAAATTGTGGTCATGTATCGTGAGATTATTTAAAGTCTACTGCTATTGACCTATAATCTACTCACCGCAGGTGCTTTGGCTCTTTTCCCAGTGGTCATTTACCGTGAGATTTCGGTCATTTAGTGAGAGACGCGACACTACCGGGTTGAAAAGGGGTTTTGGGTGCTTGATACCTTACTGAGTGTGCAAGCCTTTCGTCGCTTTTCTAAAGCCAGCGACGCGACTGGCAAATTCATTGATGGGGCGGTGCGCTATCTCAAACCACCACAGCGTGTCGTGCCTTCTCAACAAAGCTTAGAGCCAGTTTGGTTTGACACTCAACAGGCACATACCCTTCAGTTTTACGGACAGGGCACGTATTTACGTCGCTTTCATGCCGCTTGGCTGGCAGCGGGATGCCCTGCGATCGCTTTGTGCCCCTTTGCAGGTTCGGTTAACAAAGAACCCGCAGCATTCTTCCTGGTAGAGTTGCCGCACCGTGGCGTGACGTACCCCAAGGTGAGCCTGCTACTAGCGCCATATCGTGATCAGGTCGGCTGTTTCGCGGTGACGCAATCATGAAAGGCGTTGCTTTACGCCAAACAGCGACGGGTTGGGAGTTCATTAGTGAAGCCGCCCTAGATCACTTTCTATGGCAAAACCTAGCGGCATTGGGTCTGATCCCCCTGCGCCAGCAATACCGCTTGAAGGAGGAAATTTGTGACCTGCTGGCAGTCGATCAGCAGCGTGGACTGGTGCTTCTGGAGTTAAAGAATGTGGAAGACCGCTACCTGCTGCCCCAAATCACGCGCTACTATGACAGCCTTTTAGAAGAAATGCCCTTTTCTACAGCAGTGGACTATGAGCGACCCATCCGCTTAATCGCGATCGCCCCCAGCTTTCATCGCCATAACTGGATCGACAAAAAGCACAGCCGCTTAGAAGTGGCATTCATGACCTTTAGCATCCATCAAGATCACGACCGTTTCGCGCTGCATTTAACGCAGTGCGAAACCGGACAGATCATCCAGCTAGAACTACCTTATCAGGCTTTAGACCGGGCAAGCTTTGACGCACAGCTTCCACCGCCACCAGACATCTTCGTGGCTTGGCTTGGTGCTTGCGGACCGGCAGAGCAGAGTGCACTCATGCACACGAGAGCGACCTTGCTGCGTTTCGATCCACGCTTGCAAGAAACGGTGGTAGCGCAAAGTGTGCAGACGCGGAACATCCAATATGGCAAAGGGCAGAAAGTCTGTGCCGAGTTGTGCTTTGACCGCAAAGCAAAGCAACCCGTGCTCTTTTTGTGGCTGACCCTCCCGACAGGCTATAACAAAAAGCTAGTGGGTAGGATGCGTGTGTGGTTACAAGGAGATGAGGCTGCCTATGTGGGGCACATTCCCGCAGGTATGGGCAAGATGAAGTCACCGGAAGAGTGGCGGCAAGCAGGTGTTGACCCACACCGACTGAATTCAAGTCTGACCCGCAATTCGCCACAGCCGCTCTCGCTGGAATCGTATTTTATGGGCTTAGAGCGTCGTTGGGCATACAGTGCAAGCAGCACTAGCAACCTTGATGCTTTGCTCGGCTTGGCGCTTCAGAACTGGTTTGAAAAGCTTTGACTAAGTTGTGGAGCGATCGTGGCATCTGGTGCAAAAGACTGCAAATGAGAGGACATCAGGCTTGAGTGGCAAGGTTTGGGTAGAGTTCATGTCAGGCAAGGCTAGATCGCATGAAGCCCAAATCTACCGTCATGAGTATCTTTCTCCTTATCCATTGACTCCTTAAAAGCTTCTATCAAAGGGCTTAGAGTATCTTTGAGGTAGAGTCGAGGGAGGCTATTATGCCTCGCCCCTCTCTCTTAGATCTGGACGTGCGGCTTTGACCGCATCCAGCTCCCGATATCCTAAGTTTGCACTATGCCCATGTGCAGATAATCGTGGCAGCTCTGATGAATTGCCACTAAGTTATTCTTTTTCCAGTTGTCATGATTCCCATCGGCATGGTGGAGGTGAACTCTTTCATCCGATAGAAGCTTGTGACCGCAGGAGCCGCATGTGTGGCTTTGCCTTTTACAGGCTTTAGAGGTTTCTCCCCCATAGAGCTTACTGTTACGTTCGCTCCAGTAGGTGAGGTCGCCGTCAAAAGGTGATTTATTGCCTTTGACGTTGATGTGTTTGTTTTCGGAGTAAGGCACCACTGGGAAGGCTTTCCTAATCAACCGAGTAGTTGATTCTCTGTCCTGCTTCGTTTCCTCGTTGAAAACTGTCCATGCTCTGTGATTGATGAACCATAAGCTATTTCTAGCACTGTCCATTTTGCAGTAGCGATGGTAGTTTCTCCACCCTCTAACTAGAGGAGCTAATTTCTGAGCTTTGACTCTAGCGCCATAGTTTGAGGTATTGACGATAGCTTTTGCTTTCTTCTGAAAAGCTTTATAGTTATCCGTTGAAGGGATACATCTAAACTTTCCATTGCTTTGCACCCTGAAGTGCCATCCAAGAAAGTCAAAGCCATCTGTCGTAGCAGTTAGCTTGGTCTTCCTTTCGCTGATTCTCAGCCCTCTCTCTGCAAGAAATTCGACAACTTTGGCAAGTATGATCTCTGCATTGTCTTCGGGCTTCAGAATAAACACCATATCATCCGCATAGCGTACGCTATGATGAATTTCCTCTATCCCATTTAATGCAATATTCGCTAATAATGGACTGACCGGAGACCCTTGTGGTGTTCCTTGATGAGGAAAGCCTACATTTGCGCCAGCTTTGAGGCATCTGAAGATACCTAGCTTTAAGCCGGATGGGGCTATTAGGTTTTTCATCACTGAGCTGTGGTCAATCCAATCAAAGCACTTTTCGATATCTAATTCGATCACTCGTTTGTTGATACCGTCCGCAAAAGACCGAAGATTGAGAAACAGAATTTTCTGAGCATCATGAGCTGCTCGTCCGCTCCTAAATCCATAGCTTCTCGCGTGAAAAGTAGCTTCATGGGCGGGTTCTAAGGCATACTTGGCGAGACACTGCCAAGCACGGTCTGCGATTGTGGGTACTTTAAGAGTACGAGTCGTGCCATCTTTTTTAGGAATGTCAAGCTCTCGTAAATCTTGATGCTTCCATATGTTGAAGTTCGTTCTAATTTTGTTGCTTAGGTCTAAGCGTTCTTCAAAAGTTAGTGACGCTTTTCCATCAACACCAGCAGTCTTTTTCCCAGCATTTAGCTGTGTTACCTGTCGTATTGCTAGTAGTCTTGCAGCTTGAGATTTGAGGATTAGTTTCTGTATTGACCGAGCTTTGCGCTTGTCGCCCACTAAAACTGCTTTGTACACTCGCCTCTGTAGTCGGCATAGATTGACTCGGAATTGCTTCCAAGGCATCATCTGCCATAGTTCACTAGCATTCCTGCTGTGTCTAACCATAATCTGCTTCGAGTTGTGTATTCTGGACACCGCAGCGAAGTTACTCGCTGTCCTACCCATGTCTGAGGGCTTAAGCCGCTCGTCTGGTCTACCACGGATGCGACCACCCGTAGACCTCAGACACGTTTTTATTCGTTCCATCCGTTCGATTGTTGGTTCCCTTAGGTGTAGCCTCTTCAACCGCCTAGACCCCTGACTCTTACCGCTATCAACTGCAAAATGCGGCGGGATTAGACTAGGCAAGATCAGACTGAGGCTTGCGTCTGTCTCAAATTAGGTTGCTTTCTTAGGCTCTGTTTCACCTTAGGAACTCCCTGTTAGCCGCAGTGTACCGTGCAATGCGGCTCTGGTTCAGCCCTGTTCCCCGCTTCACTCTCGCGAATGCCGAGTCGCGTCGGTGGGGGCAGATCAGGAGTCACTCATGAGTCTTGAGGGCGAGTCTTTCACTCTCATCAATCGGATAGTTAAGCTAGTCTTAGGTGACTTGGCTCTAGTGGCTATTGACGGGCTAAATACCGCACTTTTGCCATTAAACGAACCGCACGCAGTTAATGTGTTAATCGACAGATCTGAAGCTTTGAGATATATTTTGTACGCACTTGCTTACTTCACGTATACGCATATACTTGTACAAGAGGCATACAAGTAAGGAGTTTGGAAGTCCCTTAGCCAAACCGCTCCAACCATTTCTCATTGGCAAACACGACACAAAGCGCGGAACGGGGCAGGGAAAACTCGACGACACAAAGCGCCGGACGCAACAAAAGTGCCATACTACATCGCTCAAAGCTAGACAGAGCAAAGATTGCAGCGATTTAGATCACACGACGCGAAGCGCCAGATCGACGACACAAAGCGCCGAACACGACATCTGGGGTTTGAGGTGCAGTGGATGCTGTTGGCGAATGTGCTACAGCTAGTCAAACACCGGGTTTGTCCCTACGATCGCCAAGAGGTGCTACCATCCCTGGAGCAGGTGCTGTCTACGATCGCTGGCGCTTAACACCGTGGCACAAGATTCCCAGGGCACTTTTTTGACCTGATGGTATTTGAATTCAAACGGATGCTTTTGAGGTACTGCGTTGATGGTTTGTTTCGCTTGCTCAATTTTGCCTTGAGCCACCTGCACCCACACGTCTTCTAGCACATCAGGGATTTGTCCAAAGAGTTGATGGATGGCTTCTAGGCGATTGCTTAACAGTTCATGCACTCGGTCTTCAACAGAGCCTCTGTAGCGCATATTGTAGAGGTGAACGACATCTCGAAGCTGTCCAATCCGTTGAATGCGTCCTTTGCGTTGCTCCAGGCGGGTGGGATTCCACGGGAGGTCAAGATTGATCAGAGTGCCGAGTCGCTGTAGATTTAGCCCTTCACTCGCCGCATCTGTACCTAATAGCAAGCGCACCTCGCCTCGCCGCACCATTTGTTTGAGGCTTTCTCGCTCCTTGCGGGTAAAAACGCCATCGACAAGCACACCAGACTTTTGCCCCCCTGCATAAATACCGATTGCTTCTCCTTTAACGAGGTCGCGGGAGAGTTGATCGGCTAACCAGCGAATGGAGTCAAAGTATTGAGAGAAGATGATACAGCCTTCTTCTAGCCACCCCTCTTCGATCAACAAGCGGCGCACAACGTCATATTTGGGATCAGCTTCTTGATTTGCCTCTAGTTTGTCAAGAAATTGCTCCAGCTTCTGCCGCTCGGATGGAGTCAGAGATTTGGGGTTGTCGTCTGGAATGGCATCTTCATCATCGTCTTCCTCAATATCTTCCCAGGCTCCCAACATACTTTTAGCTGTGTTCATACCAGCGCAGATCGTGCTTCCGACTCGTCTGAGCAGCAGTGTTCTCAGGAAGCCAGACCCTTTCATGCGCTGCCCCAGCAGTTCACAAAACTCTTCGGCGATCGCGTAGGCATCGCGCAAATAAAGGGGCAGTGGAATGGACTCTTGAGGAGTCTCGCCATAGAGCTTGACTCTGACAGGTTTGAGATAGGGTTCGTTTGTTTCGGGTTCAATCGTCGTTTCGAGGTAGTCTCGTGTGCGGCGGACAATGTGACGGATGAACGGATTATGATGCGGACCAAAGTCTCGTGTCAGTCTGCGAATCCGGTCTTTATCAGGCTGTCTGAGCTTATTCCAGGCATCGCCGGGAGCAACCGCCACTGCATCAGAGACTTTCAGCGTGCGACGAATATTCTTAAAGTCAATCGCTTCAGACCCAGGCGGGAGTGGGTTACGAATCCAGCGCCAGCGATCCTGATCATCTTCGGGCAGTTCAGCTTGACCCATTGCCATTGCCAACGCTTCGTTTGCCTGCCGCCAGTTGCTCCAACCGGTGCCCAACACAGCGTCATTACCAATGGCAAGGATATTGAGCAAGTCCCAAGCTTCAACGGGATACATTTGCACAGGGGTCGCGGTTGCCAGCAGTAGACTTTTGGTACGAGGGGCGATCGCCCATAAGAACGCCAGCAAATTGTTAGGAGTGGGTTTCTCCGCTTCGCGATCGAGCCCTAAGTTGGCACGACGGGCGCGATGCGCTTCATCGACGATGATGCATTCATAATCAAGCTGCTTTAGACAGTTAGCGGCTTCGGTCTTGCTAGTGATGAGACCTTGGGAAACGATCCCGACGCGACGGGGGCATTTTTTAATTCCAGTTGCACCAGCGGCAGGATACTCCAGCCCGTTTTCATCAACCCATTGTTTGCCATTCCAGACGGCGCTCGGCATTTCGAGCAGGTTGAGCATTTCTTCTTGCCATTGCCAGAGCAGCGGCTTGGGCACCAGGATGAGGACGGGCTTATCGCCGTAGAGTGCCATGAGCATCGCAGAGAGGGCGAGTTGCATGGTTTTGCCAAGCCCTACCATGTCTGCCAGCACGAACCTGGCTCCGTGAGGACCTTTGTGCGCCTCAAACGCCAGGTTGACGAAGTATTTCTGGTGTGCCCAAAGTCCATACTCTTGACGATAGACGGGGGTTTCAATGATAGGAGCACCGGGATCAGCTTCTTCGCGCCAAACTTCGACACTGGGGAAGACACTCCGGTGGGAAAGCCGACCGATGTCTTCAATAACAAAATCAGCCAGGTTAACTGCCAATGGGTGATGCCACAGGGCATCGAATTCTTCCTGCACCCACTGAATGGCTTCTGGGGAATTATCTTCCCAAACAAGCTCATAGTGAAGTTTCCAGGCATCATAGGTTTCGTTAGTGCTGCCCATGAAGGCGGTCTTCGCCCCGGTTGCCATTGTGACGACTCCGGCTTTGCCATGCACCAAACCAAATTTTTCACGGGGCAGCACTTTGACCTGCAACTTGCCCGATCGCAAAAACTGATAGAGGCGGGTAAAGCGAGGCTTGGCTTTTTCGCTATATTTCTCTGGTTCAGAAGCACACCATTCTCGCCGCATGGCATAGTTGGCAGCTTTGGCAGTGTTAACATCCTGAACGTTGAGATCAGAGTTGCAGATGACACGAATTTGTCCGGTGATGCTTTCTAGCGCTTCGCCTGCCACTTCTAGGATGGAGGAGCGAAAGTAACCCGCGATGCGATCGTAGGCTTGCGCTTCTTGAAGGCGTTGGTTTAGGAAGGTTTGATCGAGTTTGGTGCGGCGGGAGGAGAAGCGGTTGATCATTGCAAACGCAGATGAACGGGGATGGACGCGGATGAAAGAGGATGAAAGAGGGGCAAAAATCTAGAGGGTTGTGTCAATGACGAGTTGTTTGAATTGCGAGACTGAAACGATGGTTGTGGATAGTAGGCGTTGGGCTTCGGTGAAGTCTTTGTCACCTGTGATGAAAAATTCAGCGTTCGCAGCCAAAGCGCAGGCTATAAACTTGGCATCTTTTTGATCGCGAGGAAATTCAATCTCAAGCTTGACTTCAACTAGAGTTGTCAGGGCATCCAGCAAATAGAACCATCGCTGTTTCGTTGCTTCAGATAAATCGAGGCGTTTTCGGCTGAGAACGGTCTTGTACTCTTCTAAAATTTCAGAGGAGACAATCCACTGATGATCTTTCTGTTCCAGTACAAACAAAATGACGACTTCGGGGTCGCGATCGCGCAATGCTGCCGAAACAAGAATATTGGTATCAATCACAATTTTCATGTGCCAGACCGATAAGCCTCAATTTCAACGGCGATTTCTGCTTCAGTGATGGTTTGAGCTTGAGGAAGTGCCTGGGTCTCCTTTAATAGTGTTTTGAAGGCTTGGATGTGTTCTTGACGCTGTTGCTTCAAAACGATTACTTTAACCTGAATGCCCTCTGCTAATGCAGATTGATAGGCTACCGGAATTTCAATCACTCCATTCTTAATTTCTGTCTGAAACTCTACAGCTTCCATTTTTCTAGTCTCCTGGATTAAGTCTTCAGTTCATCTGCGTCCATCTGCGTTCACACACTGTCATTCTCTAACGCCCCTGCCAGAATCTCGGCGGCTTTTGCATCCACTGCCCAGTGCCCCATCTTGAAGCTCATGGTGGAGAGGTAACGGAGGATTTCAATGGCGGTTTTCCGTTGGTTCCAGTAGTCGCGAACTTCGGCGCGGAGCCAGGATTTGCCCTGCTGGGTGGATTCGCTGCGGACGGTTTCGCGGATGGCGAAGAGAATGTTACGGACTAAGGATGCCCCAAAGCCTACGTCGTTTAAGGTTTTGGTGGTGAATTCGGTGGCGGTTTTGAGGCGGGTCTGGTTGGCTTTGCCGCTTTCGAGGAAGGGCTTGTAGTCTTTTAAGCCAAAGCCGCGAGCCAGTTCCTGGTAGGCTCCGGTGCGATATTCGCCGTGACTTTCGATGTCGAGTCCTTTGAGGTAG
>Ga0163155_10006421_pt1 | contig 11386 bp, 16 predicted proteins | sample OliLakLV19SP4G1_FD_148611 | JGI IMG/M metagenome (GOLD analysis project Ga0163155, IMG submission 148611) | Freshwater microbial mat bacterial communities from Lake Vanda, McMurdo Dry Valleys, Antarctica - Oligotrophic Lake LV.19.SP4.G1 | ecosystem: Environmental > Aquatic > Freshwater > Lake >...
ATAATGCTGTGTGTTATCAGCTACTTAACGCGCTTCAGCAACCTTACCCGAGCATTACCCAGGGTAATGAAATTATAGGCTTGCATTATATTCGACTTGGCTATCATAATATGCCTGGGCACTGCAACCGCCTGGTTAGGTTTCATGTTATGGATACCAAAAATATCAAATTCGTGGCGTTTCTGCGCTTCAAAGGGATTCATCCGGATGAAGTAAAGAAAATTTCTAGAGGCAAAGCCTCTTATTGCTTCAATATGGATCAAGATGCCTGGGCTAAACTTAAACAAGAGTTCGACCGATCTGACTTCATTAAATATGGCCAATGCATCGATGCAATCTTGGATCTTGCTTATTGATATGGGGCGTTAATGGATCTAACTCCAAAACAACAACTATTCGTCGACGAATATCTAAAAGATAGAAATGGCGGAGCTGCGGCGATTAGGTGCGGCTATGCTGCAAAATCAGCAGACCAACATGCCTCGAGAATGTTAAGGATGGTTAAGATTTCGACGCGGGTGGCCGAACTTATTAAGTCGTCTACAGAAGATGTTCTTTTTAGCCGAGAAAGAATCTTAAAAGAGCTGTCAAAGGGCGCATTTGTTGAATTGGATGTTACAGATTGGCGACCTGCTGATAAGTTAAAAGCCATTGAAATAATGGTAAAGATGTTGGGGTTAAATGATGGATCACCAGATGATGTGTCGGACGGTAAATCTGCCGCGAAAAGGGTTCTTGAAGCTATTGCGCGAATTGAGTCACGATCAGGAAGCTCTGAACCAGGCGATAAAGTCTAGATGTGAAAACGACTTTGAGCTATTCTGCATATTGTTTTTTTCGCACTTCTGTAGATTGCCTTTTAACAAATTTCATACTGATTGCTTCGAGTTCTATAAAAAAAATCTGCGAAACGTCAGACGAGTGGATGGTGCGCCTCGCGGTTATGCAAAATCGACGATCAAGACGCTACTTAAGCCTATTCACGACATCTGTTATGGGATTGAGAAATACATACTGTTCATTTCATCAACTAAGCCCCAGGCTATCCAGAAGCTCAAGAACATACGGCGTGAGCTATTGGGTAACTCTTTTCTTAATGACGTTTACGGAATTAACTTTATTAGCTCTAACCCTGGCGCGGAAGCGTTCGAGGTCGCTTGCCAAGGCAATGCGCTTCTTATGCAAGCGGTGGGTGCAGGTACTGAAATGCGAGGTCTTATCTATGGCGAATCGCGTCCGACTAAAATACTGCTCGATGATGTTGAAGATTCAGAAGAAATTCACAACGAGGAGCTTAGAGAAAAACTGAGAGACTGGTTTCAGGAGGTTGTTTCTAACTTGGGCGACATAGGAACGAATATAGAGCTTGTGGGAACTGTTTTGCACAGGGATAGTCTTTTGATGAAGTTAACTAAAAATCCATCTTACACTGCAAAAACATATAAAGCCGTTATCGCTTGGGCAGACAACACTGTTCTTTGGGACGATTGGCGTAAAATATACTCGAACATCGATGATGAGCAAAGGGCACATAATTCAGATATGTTCTACAGGAGTAACGTGACAGAAATGCTTAAAGGAACTGAAGTTCTTTGGCCTCAAAAAGAGTCTTATCTGGTTCTCATGAAAGAACTTGTCGAGAAAGGCCAGCGGGCTTTTATGAAAGAGAAGCAAAATGCTCCGCTGCCGTCAGAGGAGTCATTGTTTGATAAAATACACTGGTACAGGGAAACAAAAGACGGTCTCTTAATAGAAAGCAGTGGCGCTGTCATACCTTGGAAAGACTTATACGCTTATGGGGCAATGGACCCAGCAACGGGTGAGTCTAGGTCTAAATCAGGTGGTAAGCTCGATTTTAGTTGCATAGTATCGGGCTATAAAGACTTAAAAGGCCGTTTATTCGTGCACAAGGACTATACAAAAAGAGTTAGGCCGAATATTTACATTGCGCAGATATTTGAGCATCATTTAGTAATGAATTATGAGAAATTTGCGATAGAGTATAATCTATATCGCAATCTGTTGTTAGAGAATATATTGCGTGAGAAGAAAAGAATCGAACAAGAAAGAAAGAAATCAGGTGTCACTGATTGGGGAATCAAAGTACCATTTTATGAGATAGATCAGCGCGAAAAAAAAGAAAAGCGCATTTTTACGCTGGAGCCTAAAGTTAATAATGGGTGGATTTTGTTTAATAGAACATTAAGTATGGATTTTATGCAAATGGTAGAGGAATTTCCTTCTGGCGACCATGACGACGGGCCAGATGCCCTAGAAATGCTCTGGAGCCTTGTTACAAATAGATATGAAGGAAAACCGATACCTCTTGATCCTATGGGGAGCAGATAATGGCAGAAACTAGAAGATTCGCGGGTATATCAAGCAGAGCACAGTTGTCTGCTGCTAATAACATAGGAACCACGATCGTCGATCAAAAAAATAAGAATAAAATTAGAAAGCCAGAGCTTGAGCTTTATGACTCTTATTATGAGTCTAGGCAATATGATAAACTTCCTGCTTGGGATCAATCCACATCTGACGATAATACGCATATTCCTGTAAGACAAAGACAGCCAAGACTTCAATACTCTTACGCAAAGGTGCTATGTTCGCGCCTAGCTAATAAATTGGTTGGATCAAGAACATTCCCTGAAATTAAAATAGAACTAGACCTGGACACTGAGGAATACATAAGGCTGATTATTAAGAGGTCACAGATTAAGTCAAAGATTCTTGAGCCTATTCGTCGCGCCTTGTCTTCGGGGTCTTGTTTATTAAGATTCTCGATTGTTGGGGGCCAATTCAAAATCCAACACTTCTTATCAAAATGGTGTTACCCAGATTTTGACAATTCTGCCAACTTGGATTCAGTGAAGATTCAATATGTTTACGATGATGAGGCCGACAGAGATCAGCGGAACATACCCAAAAAAAAATGGTTTAGAATGGACTTGGGTAAGTTTAAAGATGTGCTCTATGATAACCCAGAGTTTCATCAATATACTGAGCCAGCCTTTATTGCTCAAAAGGTAGCAGACCATGACTTAGGGTTCGTTCAAGCAGAGTGGATAAAGACTTGTGATGTGCCTAACTCCATCGATGGAGAGTCTTTAGTGGGCGAGATCACCGACTTTATTGATGAGCTGAACTATTCACTTTCACAAACGTCGACGGCGATCCAGTACAATCAAGATCCACAGCTAACTATTAGCGGAATGGATGAGGATGAGCTTGATAAGCTAATCAGATCTAGCATGAAAGCTTGGAATTTGGGGCGCGAAGGCAAGGCCGATTTCTTAGAGGCTGGAATGAGTGGAGTTCAGGCCGCAGGAGAGTTTAGAGACAAGATTCGACTGAATGTTCAGGACTTAACTAGAGTAGTGCTATTAGATCCGGAAAAGATCGTAGGGAGTGCTCAAAGTGCTAAGGCTATGGAAGTCTTGCATGGCCCTATGGTTGAGATTATTGAAGAGCTTCGACCACAAATGGAGAAGCATTTAACTTCTATTATTCTTAAAATGGCGTTCGCCAATATGATGTTCGATTCACAAGGGGGCCAGGCTCCGATACCAATACCACCAGGCTATCAACCGATCAGCTTGGACTTGGAGTTCCACTGGCCGCCAATTTTTGCTCCTACAATGATGGATTTGCAACAAAAGTTACAAGTTGCTAGCGCCGCTGCAACGGCCAGCTTGATTAGTCGTGAGACATTAACTAAGTGGCTAGCTAAGGACTTTGATGTTCTTAATGTAGAGGAAGAAATTGCTAAGGTTGCTGCACAGCCTGTCATTAATCCTTTTGGTGGGTTTTAGATGGTCAGGTTTATAAGAAAATTTGGAAGAATAATACCAATTAGGGTTCCGGATGTTGCTAAAGATATGGGAGTTGGGTTTGGCGTTGTTATGGGGTCTACGTTGTTAGCTAATAAGGCGCGAAAGAAATTATCAGAGAAAATCCAGGGCAAGGGAAAAAAGAGTTTTGGAGGATTAAGCAATACTGTATTTGAAATTGGAGCTTCTGCGGCTGCAATAACAGCATTACATAGATTTGGGCCAAAGAGAGTAAGAACTGGAATTGAACTAGTTGGAAGAACTATATCAAATTCGTTTGGATTAGCTAGAAAACAAGGACGGGGTATTTAAATGAAATTTCCTAAAGTAAGATTTGGTATATTAGCCGCTTCTACTGCTGTAGGTGCAGCTCAAGGGTTTATGATGGGTACACCAGGTCATAGAAAAGATTATATGACCGAAGGCGCATTGCTAGGCGCAACAGTTGGAACGGGTATTATTATTGCGCCTAAACTTGCCAAGTGGGGCGCAGGTAAGGCTAAGTCTGCCGCAGGAAAAGGGTATTCTAGCGGCAAAGTTATGTTTAGAAGAATCAGAGGCCGAATTGTTCCTGTAAGGTCTAAATAAATGGAAGACAAACCTAGATTTATAAGGGTTAGAGGCCGTATTGTTCCGATAAGGTCTAAGGAAGATCGAAAGATTAGAAACTTGGGCGTTGGTGTCGGCGTTGGGGCTGCTACCTATGCAGCATCAAGAATACCTATACCAACTAAAAACAAACTATTGGCTAACGAGCGCGCTGGACGCAGATTTTTTGAAAATAAGTTAAGTAAAGCAAAAGGTATTTCTTTTTTAGATAAAGAAACAATTTTGACTCAATCATTTGACGATGTTGCTACTAAAGCAGGAAGCTCAAAGATTAAATTTGCAAAGATATTTAAGGATAGTGCAGAGCCAGCTAAAATGCTCACTGAGAAGTCGTTACGAGCTGCTAGTAAAGATAAACTTCCGTTTATGGTCAAGGGCGTGAGAAATTCTACTAAAGATGTATTTTTGACTGAGCAGAATAAAATATCTAAGAAGCTAATTGCAGCTAAAAGATATTTAATTCAGCCAAGGCTTACAAACTTGAGTGAATATCGAGTAACAACGGCTGCGGGTAAGGCCACGAGCATAACACACAGAAGATTTTCTAAAGGACACACAATGGGTGCGATTTTTCCTGTTTTAAATCCATTTAAAAGACGAGAAATTGCAAAATATGTTGAGTCTGCTATGAGAAAAACTAAAATGGTTCCAGAGAGAAGTGGGATATTGGGATTTGATGTTATGAAGTCACAAAAGGGATTGCGACTCATTGAGCTTAATCAGGGGCCAATGGATTTGTTTAATCCGATCAAGAGACTTAAGGCAAAAACTTATTTACTTGGAAGGCTACCAAAGAGATCGGCCATTGCTGTATCTTTATTGGCTGGCATAGGCGCGGGAATAGGCGCATGGAAGTACGGGGGCAAAGATGGAAAATAGCACAGTAGTTTACAGAAGAATTAGAGGAAGAATAGTCCCAATAAGAATGAAGAAAGATCAGAGAAAAAACCTTGCTCAAGGCGCTGGCCTACTCGCTGGTGGAATCGGGACTGCGGTTGCTGGTGGTACGCTTAGTGGTCGAATATTAAGGTCTGCATATAAGACAGGCGAGAACATTCAATCTTCTGTTTTTGCGGCTAGAGACTTAACTAGAAAACAGCTAAAAATGGGAGTATCTAAGACTCGAAAGCTTGGCCAAAGGAGTCCCAAGGGTCAGTTGACATTTCAGGGACTACATATGGGATCTGCTGTAAAAAACTTAAAGCCATTTAAGTTAAAGACACTTGCTTCTGAAAATATATTGAGGCATGGGGCGTTCGGTCTTGGTGGAATTTTAATAGGAGAAGGATTTGCAAGATTATATAAGGGCATGACTGGTAAAGAACTGAGCGTTCCTGCTGACGTTGGAGCTAGTGTTGCTGGTGTTTTATCTGTTAAGGCGGCTGAAGCGGCATTTAAGAAGGGATTAGGAAAAAAGGCGTTATTATCTATTCTTAGTCGCGGCAAGATAAAGTAATGATTAAGACTAAGCTAGGCCGAGTCTTGTTTAGAAAGATAGGCGGCAGGATTGTTCCAATTCGCATATCTAATGTTGCGGATAAAATAGCCGACGCATCTAGTATTGGAAATAAAACCAGAAAGATAATAGCTACTGGTCATAAAGGTGGCTTCATGGGTCAATTGACTTTGCAAATACCAAAGAAGGGGAATAAGGCATATATTCAAGACGTTCGCGTTCCAAAGGAATTTAGAAGAAAGGGAATATCTAAAAGTCTATTTGCAAGGGCTACTAAGTTTTTACAAAGGGCTAATTTTAGGTTTTTAAGATCGTCAGACTTACAGCATCCAGCTCAAGTTAATATAAGAAGAAGAGCAGGAGTATTTAAGGCTGGGCCAAAGCGTAAGGCAAGATCAAGATTTTTTGCAGATCAGTTTGGTCAATTTGGTGAAGATACTAGAAGGGTTACAAGTCAAGAGGCTAAGGAAATACTTAAAAATAACCCAACAGGCAGACTTATTACTTCAACGACAATGCTTAAACAATTACCAAAGAAGTATAGAAAATGAGTTTCTTCCAAGATTCAACAGTTCAGGACTTAGTGCAAAGCTCAATTGAGAAGGTGGACATCCTTGAGGAGAGCGAACAGCGAAAGCTTTTGAAGATATTTAGAAAAGTACGCCAGGAGCTTCAGGACAGGCTGCTTGCCATACCGCCAGGCACGTTTACAGAGCAGCAAATGAATGTGACATTGATTCAGGTCGATGCTGCGATCAGGGCGATCAATAGAGACCTTAAAAGGGGCATGGTTGACTCAAGCGAGATCATGGCAACCGTTGGAATAAGCCATCTTGTTAAAGAAATCACTAAATGGAGCAAGCACTTCGAGGGTTCTGTCACTCCCCTTAATTTCGAGGCTATCTTAGGAGTTATTGATTCAAAAACATTCTTGGTTAATAAATATGAGGCTTCTATAGATGCCTACTCTTCTGCTTTAAGAGCACAAATAACATCAAATATAGCTCAAAGTATGATTATGCGGGACACACAGGATAGAACTGTTAGCCGCTTAGTGTCAGACGTTGGTCGATATTTCATGGGTGAAGAGTGGAAGTTAAATAGGATCGTCAGAACGGAGATGCATCAGGTTTACAACTATTCTAAAATGAAGGGCATGATCAAGGTTCAGGAAAACACTATACCCGACTTAAAGAAATCTCTAATGCATCCGATGGATATGCGAACGGGTGAAGATAGCAAGGCTTTGTCAAAAGATAATCCAGTTGTGGACATTGATCAGCCTTTTGTGTTCACATGGAATGGCAAGAAGAGAGTCTTTCAATTTCCTCCGGACAGGCCCAATGATCGTTCAATCCTGGTGCCATATAGAGAGAGTTGGAACAAGCGTTCTGCTGGGTTTTTGCCTGGTGGTAGGCTTCGAGTATATTAAATAAATATTCTAGCATTTTAGATGTTAGAATAAACATTAACAACGGCCTGGCGCCGAAGGAGTTACAGTTATGGAAACGCAAACTACTCAGGCAGTAGATAGCACAGAAAATGTTGTGGCTAAGGCCACGACTGAGACGACCACAGAAACAACTGATTCTGGTAATCAGGAGCCAAGTTGGTCGACAGATCAGAAGGTCTACATAGACAATCTGAGAAAAGAAAACGCTAAGTACAGAACTAAGTCTAAGGAGTTAGAGACTCAATACACTGGTCTTTCAGAGCGATTTTCTAAAGTAGAGAAGGGGCTTAAGGGAATGTTTGGTGATTCTACGGAGGATGATATGCCACCGGAGAAGAAACTAGAAGCCATGCAAAGTCAAAATGAACAATTGGTTCTTAACAATGCCTTAACTGAGGCTGCTTTAGAGTACGGTATTTTAAAAGAAGATTTTTCTTATTTCAAATTTCTTGTTCAGGAAAAACTCGGCGGTCTTGAGGACGGCGGGGAATTAACTGAAGAAGATTTAGATGTTATTGCTAAGAGTGCGAGACGGTCTCGCGCTACTTCAACTAGCGTTGAAGAGGGTGGTGCGGCTCCTGAACAGCAGGGCGGTATTTCTTTGGAGCAATTTTCAGCTATGGGAATAAACGAAAGAAGCCTTTTATTTTCTAAAAACGAAGCTCTATATAAGCAGTTAGTCTCTCAGGAGCGATCAGCTAAGGTTAAAAAATAAATAGGAGTTTAAAATGGCCGCTACAGCAAGTACAGATTTCGTTTTCGCACCGAAGGTGTGGAAAGAACATATTTCAGCGTATTTTCGTTCAAAGTTAGTTTTTGGGGCAATTGCAATGAACGACGACAGTCTTACGCAAGAGCCGGGTACAACAATTAACTTTCCTTACTTTAAAAAGATAGGTGCGGCAGAAGAGCCAGCAGAGTCAGCGTCATTGAGCGTTGATTCTTTGTCTGATGATTCTTTTAGCGCGACTGTAAAAGAAGTGGGTAAGGCAGTTGGTATCACAAAAAAATCATTCAAAGTAAGTGCAGCTCGAACAGAGCGAGTTATTCAAGAGATCACCTCTCAAATTGGTCGTGTTCATGCTGAGAAGCTTGACGCTGATCTTTTAACTGAGTTGTCTTCTGTTGGTAACTTTATTGCGCCAACAATGTCTGTTACGGGAAAGAATGTTAGATCAATAAACAGCGGTAAAGTTACTGCGTTCGGCGATTTGCATAAAGATGCAGTTGCTTTGCATATTAACTCTCTAGACATGCTTGACGTAATGAACGATTCAACTGCGGGTCTGTTAAAGGCAGATGCGCTTGATCCGATGATTCAGGTTCCAGGTTATGCTGGCCGATTATTGGGCATGGCGGTTTTTGAAGTTGATTCAGTAGCTGCGGGCACTTCTTATGTTCATAAGCTAGATCCTTATGGTTACATTTTGAAGCAAGACATGGAGCTTGAGTCAGACTATGACATTCTTGCGCGAGAGTGGGTTTTCACAGGTAACCAATGGTATGCTGTAAAATCTTTCCACAGCAAGATTGATTCGAATGATCTTAAAACGGCCAAGTTGGTTTATACATAATTAATGGCGGGGAATAATCCCCGCTATTTTATCTTTTTAGGAGAAAAAATGAAATATTTATTAAGTTTAATGGTGATGTTTACAATGTGTGTGGCTAACGCCGCTTTAAATAACGAGAATAACCCACAGGCTAGATGTGTTGCTCTAGGAAGCCCTAGCGTAGATGCTACTCTCTTGGGTGGCGCAGTCGGCGGTAAGGGCTGGAGAGTTTTATCAGTTTCTCTTGTAAACGGTGGTACTGTTACCGCAAGTGATACTAATTACGTGAGTGTTGAGTTGCGAAGAGGAGCGACTGTTGTAGCAGAACTTGATTCAAGAGCTGCTCATGAAAGTGGACTTCTTGCAAACACTTTAGAGCCGCTTAATTTAGTTACTGCTCAACGAGACATTGCTTCAGGCGCTATTCTAACGGTTGTTTATGATGAAACCGATGCTGGAACAAATGTTGCTTTGACCGGAGCTATGCTTTGCGTTCACTATGCGGTAAAATAGCATGGGAATGATGCTTAGAAACCGCAATAAAAAGAAGATGGCTCCTCCGAAGAAAAAAGAGGAACCTATTTTAAAGCAAGAGGTAAAAAAGCGTGGCCCTAACAAGCAAGCAAAAGCATAAAGTCGTTTTCTATCTTGGCTGGTCTGGACTCACTTTAGTGAGTGGGTCTAGTCAGTACAATTCAATAGTAAATAATCGGCTGGGGTCTACTCTTAACATAGACATTGAGAACATAGCCAAAGGGCTATTAGAGCGCCTTGAGATGTATGACAAATGCTTGGACGAAGCTAAGTGTAGGCTTGCCGCTTCGAGCGTGGACAACATTGATATGAATCCACGAGAGGTTGAAATGCTCAAGAAGGAGCGTATGCGCTTGATTCGAGAGCTTTCAGATCACTTGGACATACCTATTACGAAATCTAGCGGAAATATGGTATCGGTGGTGTCGTGAGTGGTAATTTACGCGCAAGCCTTTCTGGTTGCATAGACAAGATTCTAGGCATTAGAGAGGGCATTGGCGCACAGCTATCGTATGTTGATATTGTTGAGCGGACTTGGAGCGGTCAGCGGCAAGGTGACGGTACGTTTACTGATGTTTTGACTCGTATTATGCCTACGCCTGGCATTATGGATTATAGCCATAATGTAAATATAACTGAGGCAGGTGCGGTTAAGTCCGGTGACTTAATTTTAAAGGGTATTTCGCCGAAATACACTGAGAGCCAACTAAAGACTATCACTAATACTAAGAACAAAGAAAAGTTTTATAAGTTAGGAAAACACTATTACACTTGTGTTAATGTGGTTGAGAAATTAGTTACATGGGATGTTCAAATTAGAAAAGTAAGTCAAGATGAAACCGAGAGGGGTTGAGTATGGATGGATCAAATGAGGCAGGAAAACCAGGGTCAGGACATTATGAGAAGCCAGTTGCATTCGGTCATGCAGTAGGTCCACAGGGACTAGGCGGGGCATTAAAGGGTCAGACTGTAATGGGCGTGTCTAATCCCAGAGGCCAAGAAGCTCAGAAATTGGGCGGCGGTATTGTTATGGTTCAGGGCGCACTGGAGCCAAAAGTAGGTAAGTAATATGGCTGCTCAAGAGGGTAAGGTTCGATTTATAAGAGTTAGAGGCAAGGTTATCCCTATAAAAGATGATGGTAAGGCGACTGTTCAGAAGGCATTAAAAGGCGTTGCTATTGGTAAAATGGGATCCAAATACATGAAGAAAACGGCAAAGAGGGACGAAAAATTATCAAAACAGGGCGTAAAGGCTGGTCGTGCTTCGTTAGTTGTTGCGGCTGCTGGAGCTGTCGCTTCAAAGTTTACAAAGCACAAGGGCATGGGATTGCTTGTTGCTGGAATTGGTGCAATGTCTGCACTTAGCCTTTATGGATTCGCCGAGGGAAGATCAACTTCTTCTAAAGTTAGAAGAATGGCTGCAAAAGACTTAGTTGGAGAGAAAATAGACAAGAAAAAAGCTCCGGCTCCTCTCGGCGCAGCTACGCAGAGAGCTTATAAGGAATGGGCGCATATAAAGAAACAATCTACAGGGTTTTAAATGGCCAAAACGGTACAGCTAGAAAACTTTTCAAGAGAAATTAAGGAGTTTTCAGAGGCTACGCTGAAGGAACAAAAGGCGTCTGTTGTTAGTGGAATTATGAGATCAATTCCTGACCTTGTGGCGGCAAGCCCAGTTGATACGGGATCGTATGCTTCAAGTTGGGATTTTACTGAAACAGAAACAAGTGCTATTTTGGGAAATTATGCGCCTCACGCGCCGATTATAGAGAAGGGTGCAAGGCCATTTACGCCTCCAATTGCTCCACTTCTTGCCTGGGCAAAAAGAGTTTTGAAAGATTCGAGCCAGCCACCAAAATACTCTAAAGAAGTTTGGGGTTTGGCCCGAGGAGTGCAGAACAAGATCTCAAGAGTGGGAATGAAGCCAAGGAATATATTAGAGAAGGCC
>Ga0163155_10006432_pt1 | contig 11371 bp, 7 predicted proteins | sample OliLakLV19SP4G1_FD_148611 | JGI IMG/M metagenome (GOLD analysis project Ga0163155, IMG submission 148611) | Freshwater microbial mat bacterial communities from Lake Vanda, McMurdo Dry Valleys, Antarctica - Oligotrophic Lake LV.19.SP4.G1 | ecosystem: Environmental > Aquatic > Freshwater > Lake >...
GGGAACAGCCGGGTTCCGAGGCCGCCGGCCAGGATGACGCCTTTCATGGGGACGGGGGTCGTCATGTGTGGAACAGGATCGCTACTCGGGTGAGGACGTGCGGAGCCGAATCGGCGCCGTGCGCGGGACGTGGTGGGACCGAAGCCGCGGGAATGCGGCGAAGGAGGATAGCCGCGACGTGGATCGGCCGCCATCGCCACTTCGATCCAGCGTTCTCGGGCCGAAGTGCACGAAGACACGAGAAATTCAGGCTGCCCCGCAGAGATCGGGTCGATCCCGGTGCGCCTACCCCCTACACCGTGCGTCGAGGAGGCGACAACATGCAGAATCGAACGGCACCCATGAACGGAACGACTTTCCCGAGCGCGCAGGACGCCGAACATGGGCCGACCGATTCCGGCGATTTCGCGGCCGTGGCGCGCGCGCTGCGGCACGCCGCCGAGCACGTGGCGGAGCAGCCGAGTCCGTCCCAACTGGCGCGCGTCGCGGGGCTCGGCGAGACGCGGTTCGCGCGCGCCTGCCGCGCTCTCGCCGGGATCAGTCCGAAGAGCTTCGTGCAGGCGCTCACGTTGACCGATGCGAAGCGGCAGCTCGCGCGCGCGGTGCCTGTGCTCGCGACGAGTCACCGAACGGGTCTGTCCGGTGGATCACGCCTTCATGATCTCTTCGTGAACCTGGAGCGCATGACGCCCGGCGAGTACGCGCGCGCCGGCGCGGGGCTCGTGATTCGGTGGGACGAAGTGCCGACACCGTTCGGTCGAGCGTTGATCGGCGTCGCGCCGCGCGGCGTGTGTCACCTCGCCTTCACCGAAGGTCGCGGGCTCGAAGCGGAGCTCGAGCACGCGCGCGCGCGTTGGCCGCGCGCGGAGTTCGAACGCGACGCTGTTCACGCGCGCTTGGCTGCGGAGGTCTTGCGCGATCGGCTCGCCGGTCGCGACGCAGATCGGGAGCGACCGATCACGCTCCTCTTGAAGGGCACGGAGTTCGAGATGCGCGTGTGGGAAGCGTTGCTCTCGATCCCCGAAGCGAACGTCTCGAGCTACGGCTCGATCGCCAGCTCCGTGGGCGCGCCCCGCGCAGCGCGCGCGGTGGGCAGCGCGATCGGCGCGAATCCGATCGGCGTGCTGATCCCCTGCCATCGCGTGCTGCGCCGAACTGGAGCGCTCGGCGGCTACCGCTGGGGCGAGACGACGAAGCGCGCGCTGCTCGCGGCCGAAGCGTCCCGGATCGGCGGCGCGGCCGGGTAGCTCGCGGCCCAGCGCGCGCCAGGCCCCGCACCACTCCGCTCGACCCACGCCCCACAATGCGCGCTCCACGCCACTCGCTCACCGCCGCTCGCTCACCGCCGCTGGCTCCACGCCGCTGGCTCCACGCCACTCGCTCCACGCCGCTGGCTCCGCGCCGCTGGCTTCACGCCGCTGGCTCCGCGCCGCTGGCTTCACGCCGCTGGCTCACCGCCGCTGGCTCCACGCCACTCGCTCCACGCCACTCGCTCCACGCCGCTGGCTCCGCGCCGCTGGCTCACCGCCGCTCGCTCCCCGCCACCCGATCCACGCCGCCCGAGCTGGCGCGCGGCGCGAGGTCGCCACTAGGATCGCGCGCATGGGACGAAGACTCGGTTTCCGCTGCGCGCTCATGCTCGGAGCCTCCTCGCTCGCATTCGCGACGCCGTGCGCCGCGCAGACGGAGACGTCGACGCCCGAAGTGTTCGAGGCGATCGATCCGTACACGCGCGGGAAGAACGATCTCGTCGATCGCGCGGGCTACGTTTCGCTCGGGCCGTTCCAGATCGCGGACAGCCTCGAGACCAAGGAGGTCGAGGAAGTGCTGGGCGGCCTGCGCGTCCTGTGGGTCGAGACGGCGCACTTCAAGATCGGGTCGCTGCTGCACACGTACCGCCGCGGCACGGACGACTTGGAGGAGAAGAAGCTCGCCGAGGAACTCGGACGCCTCGCGAAGAAGTTGCCGCGCGTGCGCAAGGACGTGCGCGAGCTCGATCCGTGGATGAGGCTGCACCTCTACGCGCAGCGTCTCGAGGAGCAGTACGCCGACTTCCAGGAGCGCGCCGGTGTCACGGACGCGAGCTTCGCGCAGAAGCCCACCGTCGCGCTGACCACGGCTCCGAACATGGGGTCCGGCCCGTACCTCGGGCTCGAGCGCAAGTTCGTCGTGCTCCTCGCCGAGAAGAAGTCGCAGCTCCAGCGCTTCGCGCGGCGTTGGATCGGCCCGCAGGAGTCCTCGTGGTATCGCAAGGTTTTGCCGGGCGGGGCCTGGTTCTTCGGAACGGCGGCCGAAGGACCGCAGGCGATGGGCACGAAGCTCGACTCCGCGCTCCACGCTCTCGTCGCGAGTGGTGTCACGTACGAGCTGTGCGACGGCTTCCGCGGCGGAGTCGGAATCCGACCGCTGTGGTTCAAGCACGGACTCGGACTCGTCTACGGACGCAAAGCCGAACCGCGCTGGTGCATGTTCGTGCAACGCGACTCGCCCGAACCCGACGATCAGACGTGGCGCTGGGAAGAGCGCTTGAACGGCTTGGTCGCGAACAAGTTCGTCGCGGGCTGGGACGAGATGCTCGGGTGGAAGGACGGTGCCGAGTTCGAAGCGCGACACCACATGACGATGTGGTCGCGCGTCGCGTGGCTCGCCGAGACGAATCCGACCGCGTTCCGCGCGCTCGTGATGCACTTGACCGAGCCGACGACGCCGGCCGCTCCGAGCCCGACCGACGATGCCGGCGTCACTGCGGGCCAGGTCTCGGCCGTCCGCGCGGCTTACGGCAAAACCACGGCGGAACTCGACGAAACGTGGCGCAAATGGGTGCTGAAGAAGTATCCGAAGAAGTAGCCGGGCGGGTCACGGCTTGCCCCCCGCGGGGGAACGGGAGTAGCTTCTAGGTCGTTCCGTCTGCGTCCCCAGTCGAAGGATCAGAACATGAAGTCAACGCTACTCGTGGCCGGTCTGGTCGGGCTCGTGCTCGCCTCGACTGCCGTTCCTGCCCGCGGAGGTTGTTGAGGCCCCGCTCTGCCGCAACCGGGTCCGGTTGCGCCGCGCGGTCCCAGCGTGAGTGAGATGCTGTCGATCCGTTGGGAATTCCCGACGTACGTGACGACCGCCTCCCCGGCCAAGGCCGGCACGCAAGTCAAGGAAGCGCGCCGAGCGCTGACCCGCGAGGAAGCTCTGAGCTATCTCGCCGGCAAGGACCAACGACCGCTCCTCGTCCTGCGCGAGTGCGCGCGCTGCAACAAGACGGACGACGCCCTGCTCCAACCGGGCGTGGACAACGAGAAGGTCGCTTTCCTCGCACGTTGGTTCCGTTGCGTGCGTCTGCCGATCGACGTGGTCCAGCCGGATCACCCCTTCCACGCGCTGTTCCCCGGCGACAGTTCCGAACACCTGTTCGTGATCACGGCCGACGGGTCCACGAAGCGCGCGTTGGAGTCGGATACGTCGCGCACCGAGCTGTGCTCGGCGATGTCGTCCGTGCTCGCCTCGAGCTACGTCAAGGATCCGACGCCGCTCTACAAGGACATCCACGTCTTCGGCGATCAGCTCGACGGGCTCGACAACGCCGTGCGCGAGCTCGAGAAGAAGCGTGCGACCCTGATGGAAGCCCGCATACCGGACAAGAAGAAGCTCGCCCGGATCGACGGCGAGATCGCGACGGTGAAGAAGCAGATCGGCGAGAAGCTCGCGACGATCGCGAAGGCCTCGAAGATCGACCTGAAGCCGCCGGCGGAAGCACCGAAGAAAACCGGTTGAGATCGAACTCGGGTGCGCGTCGCGGGTGAACGCCGCGCGGACCCGAGACCGCGCTTGCACCGTCCGGACGATCCGCCCAAGGTGAGCGCGCATGAATCGCGGGTACGTCTACACGAGTGAGGTCGGGCCGGTTGACTCCGGACTCGACCTCCTCGCGTATCACGAGCGCAACTTCCGGAAGCGCACACGCGCGGATTGGGACGAGTCGATCCGCGCCGGACTCGTGCGCGTGAACGGCGAGATCGCCGCACTCGAGCACGTCGTGCGCGTCGGGGACGCGGTCACCTATCACCGCCCGCCCTGGCGCGAGCCGGACGCGCCGACGGACCTCGTCTTCGTGTTCGAGGACGAGCACGTGCTGGTCCTCGAGAAACCCGCGGGACTGCAAGTGCTCGCTGCCGGCCCGTTCTTCGAGCGCACGGCCTTCCATCTCGTGCGCGTGAGTGCTCCCGACCGCGCCGACGCGTCACCGGTGCACCGCCTCGGTCGCGGGACGTCGGGACTGCTCCTTTTCGGCAAGACTGCGCTCGCGCGCGCGTCGCTCGCGCGTCAGTTCCGCGAGCGCACACCGACGAAGACGTACTTCGCGCTCGTCGACGGCTGCTCACTCCCCGACTCATGTCACGCGCGCCATCCGATCGGCGACGTCGAGCACGGCCCGATGCGCCTGCACGTCGCGCGCGCGGGCGGGAAGGAGTCGCTGACGCGCGTCCGTGTCTTGCGAAGAGATCGCGCGCTCGATCGGTCACTCGTCGCCGCGCAACCGATCACGGGCCGCCCGGATCAGATCCGCATCCACCTCGCCGCGCTGGGCGCGCCGATCGTCGGCGATCCGCTGTTCGGAGTCGGCGGCGTGGCGAAGAGCGACGTGCCGCCGGGAACGGGCGGCTATCACCTGCACGCCGCGGGGATCGGGTTCGTGCATCCCGCGACGGGAGAGCGCGTGAAACTGCGCTCGCGGCCGGCGTGGATGCCGCCAGCCCAAACGAGCGCGTGACTCTGACTCGCACAGTCCCTTGCGACACCGCGAGCGCAAGGCGTAGGTTGACGCCGCCGTGCGATCCACTCGACTAGGAAAACGAGATCCCCCACGCTTCCTGCAGGTTGCGCGAGCGCACGCGGTGGGCGCAACGTTGCGGACGAACGGTGCGCGTCCGTGAGTACGATGCAGACCTGTCCAACCCGGCCTTGGCCGACGAAGAAGGCAGCACGATGAAGGCCAGCTCGCCCAGGACATTCGACTGAGATGCCCACGGTCCGACGCGTCGGCTCAGCGAGGTTCTTCTTCTACAGCAACGAAGGGGCTGAGCCGCCCCACATCCACGTCGAGCAAGCCGATGGCGTTGCCGAGTTCTGGCTGGGGCCGGTATCTTTGGCTTCATCGAGCCGGTTCCGCGGCACGAACTGCGCGGCCTCGAGCGGCTAGTGGCCCAACACCAAGGCGAGTTTCTGAAGGCGTGGAATGAATTCTTCCAACCCTAGCGTGGACCCCCGAGCCATCGACGTCGCGACCGACGACGACAACCTCAAGGTCGACCTGGCCGATGGCCGGCGTGTAATCGTGCCGCTGGCATGGTTCCCTCGACTGCTCCACGCCAAGCCGGACCAACGCCGGAACTGGCGCCTGGTCGGTGATGGTCAAGGAGTCCACTGGCCCGATCTTGACGAGGATCTCAGCGTCACCGGGCTGCTCCGCGGAACGGCTGCCCCGGAGGCATCCCGGCGCGCGGGCTAACACCAACATGCAGCGGACCGCGCCGCGCGCGGCCGCTGATGCTGATCGTTAGGCGCCCACACTCACCATGTGCAAACAGACAGCTGTTCGCGAGAACCATCACCGCCGAATCGCACTCGCGCAACCCTGAGGTAGGCACCTGAAACTCGAAGACCTGCAACCCAACGCAGCCGTCCGGGGCCTCCTCCCGGACGCCCTCGTCACAGTGGTCAACGTCCAGTGGTTCGGCTCGGAGGCACTCGAGCTCACCTACAAGACTGCAGCGGGAAAGGTCGCGAACGAGCTGCTCTACCGGCACGACGAGCCCCGGCTCGAACTGGTGGAGCAGGGCCGGCCGTGGAGCTTCGACGGCGACGGCGCGCTGTTCCGCCTGGTCTCCGAGGCGATGCGCATCCAACTGGCGCACCTGTTCGACCCGGTGCTGGCGGTCCACACCTCGGTCGTCGATCCGCTGCCGCACCAGATCACCGCGGTGTATGAGTCCATGCTCCCGCGCCAGCCGCTGCGCTTCCTGCTGGCCGACGACCCCGGCGCCGGCAAGACGATCATGGCCGGCCTGCTCATCAAGGAGCTGATTGCGCGCGGCGACCTGCAGCGCTGCCTGATCGTTTGCCCCGGCAGCCTGGCCGAGCAGTGGCAGGACGAGCTCTACCGCCGCTTTCACCTGCCCTTCGAGATCCTCACCAACGACAAGCTCGAGGCGGCTCGTACCGGCAACTGGTTTCTCGAAACGAACCTCATCATCGCCCGGCTCGACAAGCTCTCGCGCAACGAGGACGTGCAGCAGAAGCTCCAGGCGCCCGACTGTCGCTTCGACCTCGTGGTCTGCGACGAGGCGCACAAGATGTCGGCGACGCTCTTCGGCAACGAGGTCAAGTACACCAAGCGCTACCGGCTTGGCCAGCTCCTCTCCGGTCTCACGCGCCACTTCCTGTTGATGACGGCCACCCCGCACAACGGCAAGGAGGCGGACTTTCAGCTCTTCCTGGCGCTGCTCGACGGCGACCGCTTCGAGGGCCGCTTCCGCGACGGCGTCCACACCGCCGATGCCTCCGACCTCATGCGCCGCATGGTGAAGGAGAGCCTGCTCAAGTTCGATGGCACGCCGCTCTTCCCAGAACGCATCGCCTACACCGTGCCCTACAAGCTCTCGGAGGCCGAGGCGCAGCTCTACAAGGCCGTCACCGACTACGTGCGCGAGGAGTTCAACCGCGCCGACGCGCTGGAGAACGACAAGCGCGCCGGCACCGTGGGCTTCGCCCTCACCATCCTGCAGCGCCGCCTCGCGTCATCGCCGGAGGCGATCTACCAATCGCTGCGCCGCCGGCGCGAGCGGCTCGAAAGTCGCCTGCGTGAGCTCGAAGTGTTGCAGCGCGGCGGCCAGCCGGCGCCCGTCCTGGCCGCAACGTTGCCTGCCTTCGACGCCGAAGATATCGACGACCTGGACGAAGCGCCGGACGACGAGGTCGAGGCGCTCGAAGAAGAAGTTCTCGACCAAGCCACCGCGGCACGCACGATCGCTGAACTCAAGATCGAAATCGCCACGCTGACGCGACTCGAAGCGCTCGCGCTCGGCGTGCGTCGCAGCGGCACCGACACCAAGTGGCGAGAACTGGCGAGCCTGCTCGGCGAGATCTTCACCAGCGCCGCCTTCCCCGATCGCGTCGCGGAGGCCACGGTCCCCTACGGCGCCGGCCCGATCCCGCGCCCGACTCCTTCGCCGCGCCAAAAACTTGTGCTCTTCACCGAGCACCGCGACACGCTCAACTACCTCGAAAGCCGCATCACGACGCTGCTCGGACGGACGTCGGCGGTGGTGATGATCCACGGCGGCATGGGCCGCGAGGAGCGCCTCAAGGCGCAAGAGTCGTTCAAGCACGACCCCGAGGTGCAGGTTCTGCTGGCCACCGACGCCGCCGGCGAAGGCATCAACCTGCAGCGCGCCCATCTGATGGTGAACTACGACCTGCCGTGGAACCCGAACCGTCTCGAGCAACGCTTCGGCCGCATCCACCGCATCGGCCAGACCGAGGTCTGTCACCTGTGGAACCTGGTCGCCGAAGAGACCCGCGAGGGCGACGTCTACCGCAAGCTGCTGGAAAAACTCGAGCAGGCGCGGCAGGCGCTCGGCGGTCAGGTGTTCGACGTGCTCGGCAAGCTGCAGTTCGAGGGCCGCTCGCTGCGCGACCTGTTGATCGAGGCGATCCGCTACGGCGACGCCCCGGAGGTGCGTGCCCGCCTCACGACGGTGGTCGATCACGCGCTCGATCGCGGCCAGCTCCAGAACCTGCTCGAGGACCACGCGTTGGCGCACGACGCCATGGACGCGAGCCGCGTCCAGCGCATCCGCGAGGACATGGAGCGCGCCGAGGCCCGCCGCCTGCAGCCGCACTACGTCGAGTCCTTCTTCCTGCAGGCGTTCGCCGCACTGGGCGGCACCATCCGCCAGCGTGAGCCGCGCCGCTACGAGATCACCAACGTCCCCGCGCCGGTGCGTCACCGCGATCGCCTCATCGGCATCGGCGAGCCGGTGCTGCCGCGCTACGAACGCATCGCCTTCGAGAAGGACCTGGTCGCGCCGCAGGGCCAGCCGCTGGCCGCCTTCGTCTGTCCGGGCCACCCGCTGCTCGACTCGTTGATCGACCTCACGCTCGAGCGCCACCGCGATCTGTTGAAGCGCGGAGCCGTACTGGTGGACGAACGCGATACGGGAACCCAACCCCGTGTCCTCTTCTATCTCGAGCACGCGATCCAGGACGCCAGTGTCACGCGCACCGGCGAACGGCGGGTGATCTCACGGCGCGTGCTCTATGTGGAACTCGGCGCCGACGGCGTCGCGCGCCATGTCCACTACGCGCCCTACCTCGACTACCGGCCGCTCCAGGCGGGCGAGCCCGGCGTCGACGCGCTGCTCGCGCGCCCCGAGTGCGCATGGATCACACGCGAGCTCGAGCAGAAGGTCGCGGGCTATGCCGTCGCACAGGTCGTTCCCGAGCATCTCGAGGAGGTTCGTGGCCCCAAGTTGAAGCTCCTGACCAAGACCGAAGCCGCGGTCAAGGCGCGCCTCACCAAGGAGATCACCTATTGGGACCACCGCGCCGAGCAGCTCAAGCTTCAGGAGCAGGCTGGCAAGCCCAGCGCCCGGCTCAACTCCGGCGAAGCGCGCAAGCGCGCCGACAACCTGCAGGGGCGTCTCGAAAAGCGGCTGCAGGAGCTCAAGCTCGAAGCCCAGATCGCGCCGCTGCCGCCGGTGATTCTGGGTGGTGTGCTGGTCATTCCGGCGGGGCTGCTGGCCGCGATGGCGGGGCGCGCACCGCTGGCAGCCACCGGGCCGATCGACACGCAGGTATCCGCCGCCCGCGCTCGCGGCGTCGTGATGGAGATCGAGCGCCGCCTCGGCTTCGATCCCACCGACCGCGAGCTCGAGAAGCTCGGTTACGACGTCGAGAGCCGCGTGCCCGGCACCGGCAAGCTGCGCTTCATCGAAGTGAAGGGCCGGGTCAGCGGCGCCGCGACCATCACGGTGACCAAGAACGAGATCCTCTACTCGCTCAACAAGCCCGACGACTTCATCCTCGCCATCGTCGAGTTCACCGGCGTTGACACCCACCGCACCCACTACCTGCGCCGACCCTTCCAGCGCGAACCCGACTTTGGCGTAACCAGCGTCAACTACGACTTCGCCGACCTGCTGGAACGCGCGGAGCCGCCGCGATGACCGCCGGCTCCCGCCGTAAGTTGTCCTTGTAGAAAGGACAGAACGTGACTAATCTGTCCTTTCTTCAATGACAATATCCTCGGACATCCTTCGCCTCAAGCTCGCCGAATCGCTGGCGACGCCCACGCCTGCCCTGACCCGGCGGGACCTGCGCCTGCCGGGTATTCCCGGCAAGGCCTTCGCGGTGATCGGCGTGCGGCGGGGCGGCAAGACGTCGTTCCTGGCCCAGTGCCGGGCCGAGCGCATGGCCAAGGGGAGCCCCCCCGAAGCGCAGCTTTTCCTGGCGCTCGAGGATGAACGGCTGACGGGACTGGCGGTGGCGGACCTCAACTGGCTGCTCGACGAGCACGCCCGGCAGTTCCCCGGCCTGCGCGCCGCGGGCGGGATGACGCTCTACCTCGATGAAGCGCAACTCGTGCCCGGCTGGGAGGGACTGGTGCGCCGGCTGATGGACGCCGGCGGCGTCGAGCTGTTCGTCTCCGGCTCCTCAGCCAAGCTCCTCTCGCGGGAGGTGGCGACGAGCCTGCGCGGGCGGGCGATGGAGGTGCTGGTCCACCCCTTCAGCTTTCGCGAGTCGCTGCGCCACGCCGCCGCGGAACCCTCCGGCCCCTATGAGCGCCTGAACGCGGCCGAGCGCTCGGCGCTCGACCAGCGCCTGCGCCGCTATCTCGCGGAGGGCGGCTTTCCCGAAGCACAGGGGGCTGACCCGCGCGACCGGGCGGCGCTGCTGGCCGGTTACGTGGACGTGGTGGTGCTGCGCGACGTGATCGAGCGCCACGCGGTGAGCAATCCGCTGGCGCTGCGCTGGATCGAGCGGCAGTTGCTGGCCAATCCCGGGGGCGCCTTCTCGGTCAAGAAGCACTACGACACCCTGCGCTCGCAGGGCGTGTCGGTGGGCAAGGACACCTTGCACGACTATCTGGCCCATCTCGAGGACGCGTTCCTCGTGCGCACGGTGGCGATGCAGAGCGCCTCCGAGCGCCAGCGCATGGTGAACCCGCGCAAGGCGTATCCGGTGGACACCGGTCTGATCGCGCTCTTCGAGCGCAGCTGGCGGACGCAGCACGGGCGCGCGCTCGAGACCGCGGTGTTGCTGGAGCTGGAGCGGCGCAGCTACGCGGTGTCGTACGTGCGCACGCCGGAAGGCTTCGAGGTGGACTTCCTGGCGCAGCGCCCTGGTGAAATGCCCCTGCTGGTGCAGGTGTGCCTGGAGAGCGAGGGCGACGAGACCTGGGCGCGCGAGCTGCGCGCGCTTCAGGCGGGGGCGGCCACGCATCCCGATGCGGGCGCCTGGCTCGTGACGCTGGATGCGTCGCCGCCCGCCCGGCCGCTGCCGGAGGGCATCACTTGGGCGCCGGCGGCGCGCTGGCTGTTGGAGGAGCTGTGATCGTGTTTGCCGACCTGCTGGAACGCGCGGAGCCGCCGCGATGACCGCGAGTCTGCGTGTGTTCGTCAGCTCGGTGCAGAAGGAACTCGAGGACGAGCGCCTGATCGTCCAGAATCTCGTCAACACCGATCCGTTCCTTGCGGCGCATTGCGTCCCCGTTCTCTACGAGCTCGAGCCGGCATCCCCCGAGAAGGCACTGGATGGATGCCTCCGGGCGCTCGACGAGTGCGAGGTGTACCTGCTGATCGTGGGCGTCGAATACGGCAGTGTCGTTGGCACGCTGTCCATCACCCACGCGGAATACCGTCGTGCGAAGCTCAGAGGGTTCCCCGTCCTCGCCTTCATCAAAGGCGATAGGCAGGCGAAGCGCGAAGATGGCACTATCGCGCTGCTGGCCGAGTTGGACGCCGATGGTCCCAAGTACAAGCGATTCGGGAACGTCATCGAGCTGCAGAAGGAAGTCCGCGCGGCCTTGGTGAAGCTCCTGCTGGATCGGTTCGGAATCGCGCCGTCCAGCGACGAGAACCTGATCGCCGAGCAGACCATCGAAGCAACGTCAGCCTTCGAGTCCCAACCCCTCACCCGGATGCGCTGGCAGGACCTCGATCAGGATGTCGCGCGTCGTTTGGTCTCGGCCGCCGAGCATCGGGAACCCAACGAGATGACCGAGTCGGAGCTGCTGGCCGGAGCCGCGCTGCGCGGCTTGGTCTGGCACGATCCGGTTTCAGGCCAACACTTCGCCACCGCTGCAGGCGTCGTGCTTCTGGCC
>Ga0163155_10006435_pt1 | contig 11370 bp, 15 predicted proteins | sample OliLakLV19SP4G1_FD_148611 | JGI IMG/M metagenome (GOLD analysis project Ga0163155, IMG submission 148611) | Freshwater microbial mat bacterial communities from Lake Vanda, McMurdo Dry Valleys, Antarctica - Oligotrophic Lake LV.19.SP4.G1 | ecosystem: Environmental > Aquatic > Freshwater > Lake >...
GTCATTACCAATTCTTCATTTTGGGACGCCCACTGTTTTACGGATTCTATAATTTCTTCCACGAACGCAACACCCTGGAGGACTCCATCCCACAACCCCTTGATTATATTCGTGATGGTCTGGAGAGTCTCACGGAGATCGCGTCCTTTTTGTTCCACTTTGGTTAGGGAGTCTACTGATCCGTCGGCCCACTTCCTAATGTCTTGGAGTATTTGATTCAATCCGAACCCGTCGAGGAACGCCTTCCCGATCTTCATGATCCCGATTTCCATTGTCTCGACCAGGGAGTTCCACCTCCCCTCCATAGTCTTCGACTGCATATCCATAAGTCCGGCGAAATTTCCCCCCGCCCCGGTCAGGCGGTTCAACGCCCGGACCACGTCGTTGAACCCGACCTTACCATTTTCCACCATCTTTTTGATGGACGCTTCCGGCTTCCCCATCACTGCGGCGAGGTTTTCGATCAGTGGAACGTTGGCGTTCACGAACTGACGCATTTCCTGCCCCATCAACCGTCCAGCAATCTTGGTCTGGCCGAAGGCAAGGATCAGCCGGTGCATGGGCGTCCCAGTTGCTGCACTAACGTCGCCCAACGCCCGGACGATATTGTTGACTTCATCCGTCTCGAACCCGAACGCCTTGATCTCCTTCGCCGCCGCTATTACGTCCTTGACCTTGAACGGGGTTTCCACCGCCGTCTTCATCAGGTCTTCCATCAACTTGGCACCCTTCCCGACACTGCCGGAAAGGACTTCCAACTGGATTCCCAGTGTCTCATAAGACATGGCCGTCGTGACCGCCGCGATTCCGCTCTTGGCAATGGCGTCCGTGAACGACATTGCCGCCTGGGTGGCAATGGCGAACGGGGCGGAAATGACTGCGGATATGCTCTCCGATCTCCGGGCGAAGTCTCGGAGCCTGGCATTCATCCCATCCATGACCCGATTATAGCTACTTGCGTCGGCCAGGAACTTGACGACGATTTTTTCCAAATCCATGTGATTTGCCCCAAACGGGGTTTCGTAGTTCGCCCCGTGATTGGTGGGGTTTGTTTGATACTGTTTTTACCCCCAAAAACAGCCCCTAGAATCGTCAACCGTGGGTAACCCGAGGTTTCTATCGGGCAACAGGGGTTTGTCGATTCTAGGGGCTGTTTTTGGGGATTTAAATCATGGTGTTGGTTTGTTCACTATTTCCCCTGCCCGCCATTGAGCGTATTGGAGTACATGAACTTACCGTCCTTATCCATTCCGAGAGCAGCAAAGAAGATTGAGGAATCTTCTTTACTAATCCGGACCTTCTCGGCCCAGATTTCATCCTCCGTCATTTCCTCAACCGGCTTGGTAAGTCCGTGCGGGAGCTTATTGGACTCCACGTCTCGGGTGTTAGTCCCAGCCGTATCGAACTTGATTAAGAAGTCTTCCAACTTCAACTTGTTCTGCCCGCCGCTGAATGACAGTCGGAGCAAATAAATCTGGTAGCACAGTTGGGCGTAGAACCAGTCCTCGCGGTGGAAGGCGTTGGCCTCGTCCTTTATCACGGACTGCCACATAAGGAATTCGGTGGACGTGGTTTCCGCCTTCGCCCGCTGGACGGAACACCCTGTCCTCTTGGCGATCTCGAACCACAATCCATCTTCTCCGTCTAATCTTTTTTTACTTCTTCCGCTGCCTCCCCAAGTCCGTTGACCTTCTGGCACAGATCGAACAGCTTAGTCTGGGCGGATGCTGGCCACTTGTCCGCCACGTCTGACTTCACCAGATTCCCGTCCGGGTCGTGTAGGCACAGGCAGATCAGCGAGGTGTGGAGTCCGTCATATTCCTTCAGCCCGCTGACTTTCCCGGCCGCGTCGGTCCTCATCCGCAGCGACATGGATTTCATCCACTTATCACGCTGCGTGCCCATCATCTCCTTAACCTTCCAAGTTTGTCCGTCGATTTTGACCGGCTTTTCTTGGAGGGTTAGAGAGACAACGAGAATGTCGTCTCCCTCTTTTTCCTCGTCCCAAATGTCGTTCGACATAAAAATCTCCTCGGTGTAGGGTAACTAAACGGATCAGGAGCAAAGGCGGTAGTTGCCCAAGGGAACCCCGGTTACGACGGAATATATTGGAACTACTTCGACCGGGCACGAATTGTGGAACGTACCGTCCCACAAGGTCGGGGTGATGGTTACGTTGACGAGTGGTTGTTCACCTTCCTTAATTTCCTGGAAGGTCAGTTTTTCTATAAACCCCCAGAAAACTATACCACTCCCATCCGGGAAGGTGAGGCTGAACAATTGAATGCTGTTAAGCCGACCCGGAAAGGCGAAAGTCTGGCCGTATACTAACGGATCGTAGGCTCCTGTAATCATCATCGAGTTCAGGGACTGAAGGAACTTTGGGGCTTTTTGCCTCCATCTGGATGCCCCCATATGGGTCAGGTCGATAGACCCACCGCCGTCAATCTCCGGCGGGGTGACGGTCTTCGTGCAAACCGCCAAGGTACAAGTTCCATAACTGAGACGGGTGGAAAATCCGTCGATAATCACTGGCATGTGTTCACCTTGAGATCAGGAGGATTGTTTCTGGAGACTACTCTTGAACAGGCAGAATTTAGACACCAGAAGGTCTACGAGGTCGTTTATGCCTTCCGATTGGTCCACGAGCCAGTTCAATACTTCCTCACCATCCTTAACCTTGGGGAACCGCCAGTCAGCAAAAAACCCCTCGACCAAGGATGTGGTGACAGTGTGAGAGACGATCCACGGTGCCGAGTGAGGGTCAAATCCGTTGTCGTACACCAATCGGTCGATTACTCGATCCCGAACAAAGTTCAGGATGGTGTCCGGCTTCGACAACTGAATATTGGCGACTGGATTGTGACTATCGAACGATGGCATGGAAAGACTCCCCACAGTAAGTGGTGGTTCGGAGGTAGGAACATTCTTGGTCTTCCCACCACATGAGGTGCATCCCATTATTCACCTCAACCGTACTGAATGCTGCCACGAATAACGTTATTAGCCGTGACTCCTCCTTGACTGACTCGGATTTGAGTCTGCGTGGACCCGGTAACGGGATTGGTGATCCCATTCCCGTCGAACCAGATGTAGTCCGCACCACCAACCAACTTCGCTCCAAGGGTCTCTACTCCAGACGCGAGAATCGAATACGCTCCATCTTGGTCACTGGCACTGTCGATGGTGATGGACTTAACATTTGCCCCAACGATGGAGGTATTGACTACTCGGGTTGGGGACACCACCACGGCGGTGTTGACGACAGGAAGGTTGTCTCCACTACCCGAATCAGTCAACGGGCAGGAGGTGCCAGCCACCGTCCCCAAAACCACTCCACGCCGCATCCCCCCGGACCAGTAAACGTCCGCCACATCACTGGTTACAAGGGTTACCGCGTTGACGGTTAGAGTGACTGTCCCAACTGTATTATTAGTCCGGGTCGTCAATGATCCTGCTTGCCCAACCAAACAAGACTCGTCAATCTGAAGGGCAGCACCGGAGTTGATGTTGGTACTAACTCCATAGCTACGCCCCTGAACGGAACCCGACACCGCGAACTGGGCTGCGATAGGCATTTCAGTTTACTCCAGAAATTGAAAGTTTGGCAACCATGACAAACACCTGTCGCCGGGATTTTTCCTCTTGATAGAGGAAGGCCGGCTGCTGTTCAATACAGCAGGCGTGGAACAAAACGTCCTCGTCCCCGAGGCAGGTAACGATTACCCGGTGAACCGGACTCAAAGAGCAAGAAATCCGCCTGATCTGGACACTTGCAGTATCGTAGTCCAGGGACCGTACTAGGATTTGGACGACCGGCTTAACAACCGATTCCCCGTCAACTACCGAATGATCTGGAGTACAACTCATGTACTTACCTTCAGACTTCGGAGTCAAGTCCAAAATACTGATCCAATTATCCCCTAAGTTGGAAATTTTAGTAGTCCAATCTACTGGCATGGCTCCTTTGGTAACGGGCCATGTTGGAGTAAGGTATGGACGCCCAATAAACAACCCAACCTTGGAAATCAGATAGGCTGCCACCACTTCTGACGCAGTGGCCTCGATCATTTAAATCCTCCCCATAGTTCCTACCGACAATTGCCGTCGGATGATGCTGGTCATGGTGCCACGGACCATAGGAATGGCATCGGCCAAATATCTCGCCTGAGTAGGAGCGGCATGTGGGATATCCATTCGCTCATGGACGATATAGGCATACGGGGCGGTCGGTCCACCGTAGGCAACGGTCGCTGCGGCCCCAGTCCCAGCCTTGTCGTTCATCTCCACCCGGCCGGACTTCTTGAGTGCCTCCGTGGCTACCGGGACCAACTTCTGGGACTTCGCGAGCAAGACCTCTGCACACTTCACTAACGCCTCCGCAATGGTGAAGTTGATCTTCGCAGTGGCCTTCCCGTTCGACTTTATGACGGCGTCCACTCCGGTTATCTGGATTGACATGGTGGCCTCAAAGGATGGCATATCGAAGGACAGTTCCCCCGTGCCTAGACGACACGATCCGGAACTGGCGAATCTCCCAAGCATTTCGGTTAGCGAATGGATTGGTGGTTGGACTGGTTAGATCGACCAAACACCCCTGCCATAACACTCCGAGTTCTTCTAATACATACGGAAGTCGGACTTTTGCCCGACTGATCTCTTGATTACCGTTTCGATCCATAAACGTCTCGATATGGTCATTCCACCGGCAGCACAACTCTGCCGGTGAGGAAAAAATCACCTGCCCGTTGTTGTTTATCCCGTTAGGTGCCCAATAGACGGCCCGATGGATATAGAAGTTCGGATTGTCGAGGATGGGCATCGTAACTACTCCTTGACTTCCAAACTGACCTATTAGGCATCCTTACCGTCTCACTGTAAAGTGAGTTTCATTGCACATATTCTCCGAAAGGATTACCAAAATCCCGACGGCGAATCGGCTTTCCGAGCCAAGTCAGAGTGGGACGAATAACACCCCGTCCCATGTTGGCAAAGTTAATTCGAGCAAGACACCCTTTCCAATCGAGAATGAGTGCCATCTGACCATAACGGGTCACCTTCAGTCCCAAATCTACCTTCGAGTCGAACACGTCCTTGATTGTATCCGCTTCTTCTTCATTCGCTTGGGGCCGACGAATGGAATAGAAGTGGGCAGCCAACCACGTCTCGATCTGGGACAGAGTTGCTGAATCGTAACAACAACTCTTACACGGTCCATTCATCAAGGAGTGGGCTGCGGCGATGAACGGGGCTAAGTCCACTCGGCAGTCCCTGTCCAATATGGCCTTTACCTGTGCCGGAGTGGTATACGCCACAGATCACCTCACTTGTTGGATTTCTTCCATTTCTTGAACCAGTCAAGAACATCGTTCCGTCCCTTAAATGGTCCGGCTTTGGTATCCTTATTGACTACCACAACGAACTCTCCGTCCTCAAAGTATGCCTTGAGGCCAGTCCCTCGGAAGATTGGAAACTTCTTCGTCACATCTTTGGCCTTGATGCCTTCTTCGACTTCCTCTTCGTGTTCTTCATCTGACTCCTCATCACCTTCCACAGTAGGCGATTCATTGGTATCTTCCTCTTGAGGCTCAGGAGGAAGACCTTCCTCATCTTCGACCTTGGTAGAATCCTCTCTGGCCTTATACGCCACAGAAACGGCGGACATAACTGGATTCACGTCCAAAACTTCCTCGAACTTGTTCGGAAAAGCATTAACCAAGTCCTGACCATTTCGCCGGGCAGGAAAACTTGCAGCTTCCCGTTCGGGAGTCGAAAGGCATATTTTCCGGTTTTCAGACGGTAGCACTTCATGTGTATTAATCCTCGGTGTTGAGAACAAGGGAAACTATCAAAACTCTGATTCCTCAAACAGTCCCATGAACCAGACCGATATTTCCGTAGTAATCGTATCGGATCTGTGGGACCATGATAGCCATCACCTTAAAGTGGACTTCCATCCCACCTTCACCCGGCCATTGGAGAGTGGTGATGTCCATACCCATCACTTCCCGGATGGTACGAGTCTGCATCTCGATCAGGACGCACTGATACCCGGTTAGGAAGTCCAACGTCTCGATAGCCGTGACGCCGTTCACCTCCATTAGCCGCTGGCGGAGCGTCTTGTTCGGATACGCGGCCGAGAAGTCTTCATCAAGATACTGTTCCCACTCGTGGGAAAACAGCAATGCCCACGGACCAAAGCGGAAGTCGTTCATCGACAACTGCTTCATCGCCAGAACGTCTTGGAGCGTCTGTCGAGCCGTCCACCCACCCCCCGTAGGGTCCGCAATCGTGTAGGCGATGCGGGACGGGTCGTTGGTGATCCCGTACAGGGCGGCTCCGGCGTACTGGTACGCACCAGCAGTCCCGATGTTTAGCCGCTCGATCAGTTCGGCCACTCGCGTCCCGGCGTCCATTGCCATCGTCGTATCAATCGGAGTGTTGTTGTTACGACTCGTCATGATCTCGCGGAGAGTAAACGAAAAGTCCTCATGAGCAATGGGCAAGGGCAGAGAGCGTAAGTCGTACAAGGGACGATCATTTTTGCTCCGATTCACCCCGTCCATACTCAACTTGGCCGTACCGGGAGCAGTTTGGGACTGATACTGAAGTACCGTCCGACCCATCCCGTTGGGGATGGTATACTCCAGGTTGTTAGACCGGAGCATACCAGTGAACTTCATCCGTGGGCGAGCAGCTTCCTCGACCGCCTGATCCAGCTGAATCCACTCACGGACTCGAAGGGTACTGATTCCCAAGTCAGGAGCATAGGCATTCTGGACAATAGTCTTCGGCTTAGAAGACCCGTCCGGCTGTGCCTGATTGACCGTGATGTAGGAGTACGGATCGCGGGGGTCATCATTGCGGAAAGGCCGCATGGCCCCAGGGTCCATGTTGTGGGTCATCAGACGGGAACCAACGTCCCCGCTGGCCTGTGCCCCGAACAGAAAATCCAAAGCCATGTTACTTCTCCAGTTTAGAATCAAAAGGATCGGGAATCAGAAAATCAGGATGTCGATGAACTCATAGGTCAAACCAAGAGAATTGTTGACGGCGGTGTAAGCCATTCCCAAACCCTTCTGGTTAACTGACCGTGAACGATTAATGGACAGGATGTTCATCTGGACTATGTTACTCGCACTTGCTACGGACCAAGTCGCCAGCACGTCGATCACATTAGTCGTGGTCGTATTGATGGTCGTGGAATTGAGGTTAGCCGCCGTCTCCGTGGCCGTGCCGGGTGCCCCAATGGACGTGTACCCACCCCCGATGATGGCTCCAGTTGTCCCAATAGATCGGACGACCAAGTTCATCACGATTTGGAAGGTATTGTTATTTGCGACATCCAGTGCCCCGGTCGTTGCCACCGTAGTGGCTCCGATCTTGAGGGCGACGTTGAGCGTGTCCGTGCTGTTGGTGGACGTTGCGATTCCCTGGACCGCAATGGTCAGGATATCACCCACGGACAACGAGTTATCCGGAACGGTGTAGGTCTGGCCAAAGGAAGTCTGGGTGCTGGTATTAGTCACCGTGTTACTATTGATCGCCGTAACATACAGATTGGACTCGGTAAGTCCAGTCTGAGGTGTCCACGATCCATCACCCTTGGACACCATTACCATCCCAATGGTGGTAACGGCTCCAGCAGGAATCGGACCCTGAATGACGTGACCCGGAGCCGCGATCAGACACCGGACGACGTTATTGACGGTATACTGATCGTTGATCGTCAAGCCCTGGAGGGAATCCTCCACGGCCACGATGATCGGCACGTCCCCACCCACACTGGTTTGGACGCTGACCGTGTTGTTAGCGTTAACCTGGACCAACATACCCGGATACGGGGCAGTAGTAGCACAGATGAACTCCTCGTAGTGGACATCCCCATAATTCCCACGACGCAGGATCATCTGCGGTTCGGGATTAAGATAGGTGTTCAAGTTCGTCGCGTAGCTCATTAGATGCTCCTAAATCAGAGGGGTTAGAGTCTCACTTCTTGACTGGACGAGTGGACCCTGGCAAGGGCAGTACCGGAGCGATCTCTGGTGCCCCATTGACAACAACAGGAGGGACAAAACCTGCTGCCCCTCCGTAGTTCGCTACGGGTTGGAAGGAGTTATTGGTAATGTCCGGAGAGGCCAGTTCGGCCAGATTGCGAAGGGCTGGAAGTTTCATCTCCCGGAGTTGTTCCGGGCTGAACTTGTTCTTGCTGTTAGCCGTGATAACAGCAACCAACTTACCACGCTCCAATTCCCGAGCCTGCATAGCCTCGTTCCAAGCTTCCTGCTGTTCCGGACTGGCGTTGGACAGTAGTTCCTGAAAGGTAGGTTGCTTATTAGCAACAGGAGTCGGCGTCGGAATCGGCGTCGTAACGACTGCGGCGGCAACGGCACCCGGAAGGGTATTCAGCCACGCCTCCGACTTCTTGGCAAGCCATTCCCTATCGGCCTCGTCCAACTGTCCGCCACTATTGGCGATGATGGCTGCGATCTTCTGATCCTTGTTCACGTTATTTTCCTGTTCTGGGGGTTTGCCCCCGTAGAGAGAATTCCCCACGAACTTTCCGTCTGGTGTCCGATACTCGGTGATCCTATCGACGGAAGATGATTCACCCGTCAACTCAATGGAATCAACTCCACCTTTGGCAGTCTTGTCCATTTTGTAGTCGTGGCGAAACATCTTGGTGTTGCCATCTTCACTCCGACGAGCATACACCACAAACCCAGGATAAACGTCCTGAACGTTAGCCCGGTACGGGCCAAACTTGTCGTCTAAATTCTTCTGAATGGTTTGGTGGACGCGGCCATAAGAAATGGCGTTGGTCGTTACTCCTTGGTTCTCGGTCGTCCCCTTTGAGCATTCCGGGCATGTCATCCCCCCACCACACTCAGAACACTTTGGTCCACACGAAGCATTCTGCAAGAGTCCAGCTCCGTCCTTGATCGAACAAGCACCAACTCCAGTCGGAAGTATAGCAAGATGATCCGGCACGTAATTCTTGGCTATGGCAGAATAAGACTTACCGTTGTGGACGCCGGCTTTCTTCTCGTTCTCGGTGTGGAGGCCAGTGGACACTTCCACCATCTCACCCTTGTTGATCTTCTCCATCACCTCGGGCATGAGGGAGTTACCTAACTCCTCGTTGATCCAAGCCTCGGACTTCCACCTCGACTTCTTTCCCGGAGTGGCGTTGTACTCGGCATTAAGGACAGTCCCTACTTTCTGGGTGTTCAGAACATTCGGATCACCGGCAGTAGATGGTTTACCGTCCTTGGTCGGATGATAAACTACTACTGGTCGATTGTTCCATGCTTGAACATTCTTCTTCATTTCGGAGTCGGGGTACAGGAGTGAGCCATGACTCCCAGTTACTACTCCAGATGTCATCATTACACATGGGACGACAACGTGCATCTTGCCTTCCAGCATCTCCCTCCGCACAGTACCGGCCTTAGTGTTGGCCGTCACCATCTCCAGGGGCATTGGTCACTCCAATTCAAGAGGTTGTACCGAACAAGGCAATGAGGGACATAATAACCTTGATGACCTGAAGAATTTGCTCCTTATGATCGACAATCCAAGTGAGTAAATCCGACACCCTCTGAAGAATCTTACCGTCTCCAATTGCTCTAAAGTTTACAGCTTCTACCATTAACCCTTCCGGGGTCAACTGGACCATTGCCTCGTCCACTTCCCGCTTGGCGTCATTAAAATTGAATTGCTTATCCGATCCGCCGATTAACTTTAGTCCATCTTTGGACAAATGTCTAATCGTCTCGGTCCGAATATGGCGAAGAAAGAGGTTCTGGATAAAGCCTTGCAGTGGTAGAGCCTCCACCATCCCTACTGTTTGGGCCTTGATGGATTTAATGATTTTCCTATCGTCAGTGGTCAAAACACGCTTGATTTTTTTCATCTTGGACATAACTTCCTCGGTGAGAGAAAACAACCGGAGCGGAGTCGAAACCTCTCCCAAAGTCCCGGATTCACTTCGGTGAATCACCTCCGCCCCGGTCGAGACGAAATTATTTACCCGTTATTTGCCATAACTACCCTTGGAGCTACCGCGTTATCCGGAATGGCTCGTTCGCCGCGTAGGATTGCCATACCCTTATCCCCCCAATCATCTCCCCAACTGTTCCAAATCATCAGGCCGTAAGACCCCTTCTCCACAATGACAGGAGCAACAGCACACACTGCATGTCCCCACCACATGAAGTCGCAGGCCACCGGAATCCGGTTGAGCAGGAGGGTCATCACCTGTTGGAAGGTGAGTTTCCGCTTGTACACTGGGGCAGCCATATCCACCCACGACTCCGTTACTCGATTCTTGGCTGCGTCATCCCAACACTCCTTAGTTCCGTTTCGGACGTTGGCGTTCCCCTGTGGCCAGAACTTCTGGGACGGTATTCCTTTTGCTGCAATAAAGTCCAAAGACAATGCACTCCACCCACCTTCATTCCGACCGTTCTTGATCGTCGCGGCTACCGCGAAAGCGGACAATGGGATGTACGGCTGGTTGTCTCGGGCACGGATAAGTGTCACCGCGTGGACGGTGCTGTGACTCCAACAATAGCCATATCCACCTTGGACCAAAGAGGGAATTTGCTTACCATCGTCCCCGATGTCCCGGATGTGGTTGAGGAAGGATTTCTCCTTGACCCCTTCCTTAATTAGGACTTCGTAGTCCGATTCCTTTACTAAAGGAAATTCCACCGCATCGTAAGGCTTGGTGGAGGAGTACACACCAGCCGGGAACTTATTAGTGTCCCGTGGGGCAAGGCCACGGAAACCGTTACAGATACTTTCCAGTTTAGTGGAGTCGTCAATCACCAGCATTGTGATTCCTCACTTGTACTTGGCGACCAGTGTGGTGAAGGCGTCCGCGTCGGCCGGAAGTGGTCCTTGGAAGCCCGTCTTCCCGTTACTCACTACGAGCCACGGGACCGAGTCCCGTTTCAGATTCATTACATTACGCCAGATTGTAGACTCGTTTTCCAAACCAGTAATATCCTTATCCCAAACTCGCCATTCCTTACGTCCGGTCGGTCCGGCTACACAATTGTTATTAAGGAAATCTCGGACGGTTTGGCCATAAAGGATGGTAACTTGTCCTTGTGGTAAAGGAACAGAAGTTTCATAAACAATCAGAACCCTAAGACCAATTTCTGGAATTGGGGCAGGGTCCAGGGGCTTAGGGTTCGGTGGCTTAGGTTCGGGAGTTGGTGGGGGGATCGGACCCTGACCACCATTCACGTCGATTGTTCGTCGGATAACCTGCTCGCCCTTCGCGGCCCCGACCGGGACCACGAGCAGCTCGCACCGTCCGGCCGCAATCGCCTCGACAGTGACGACCGACTTGCCCTTGAA
>Ga0163155_10006440_pt1 | contig 11362 bp, 9 predicted proteins | sample OliLakLV19SP4G1_FD_148611 | JGI IMG/M metagenome (GOLD analysis project Ga0163155, IMG submission 148611) | Freshwater microbial mat bacterial communities from Lake Vanda, McMurdo Dry Valleys, Antarctica - Oligotrophic Lake LV.19.SP4.G1 | ecosystem: Environmental > Aquatic > Freshwater > Lake >...
CGAGGATCCGGGCATAGGCGCCGCACTGCGGGAGATCGCGCTGTCCGAAGCCGGCTGCGAGGCCCACACGGAGCCGCAGGTGGAGAAGACGGCGGAGGGCCACGTGTTCTCCGCACACGGGGACAACGCCTTCCTCTTCGCGCAGTTTTTCCTGGCGCTGGAGCACCGGGCGTCCGCGTAGGAGCGGCTTTAGCCGCGACCCCGGTCTGACAACCAGCGAGGGTGGTCGCGGCTCAAGGCGCTCCTACGGGAGTAGGGCGGCCTCCCGCGCCAGTAGGGCCTGCTTGCGGTCCAGTCCACCGGCGTAACCGGTCAGCGCACCAGTGCTCCCCAGCACACGATGGCAGGGGACGATGATGGACACCGGGTTCCGGCCGATGGCTCCGCCGACCGCACGCACCGCGGCGGCGGAACCCGCTCGCGCAGCGATGTACGCATAGGAGTTGGTGCTGCCAGGCTTGATCTTCAACAGCGCGCGCCACACCCTGCGCTGAAAGTCGGTGCCCTGCAGATCCAGCGGCACGCTGAAGCCCGCGTCGGCGCGTTGCCAGTAGGCCGTCAGCTCACGGCAAACTTGGGCAAGCACGGGGTGGCGCGGATTATCGGGCGCCGCCAGCCGAACGGGGTGATGGGCCTGTCCGTCGAACCAGAGGCCCGCCAGGCCCAGATCAGTGACGACTGCCGTCAGCGTTCCCAACGGGGACTCAATGCGCGAATGCGCTACCAGTCCGGCTATTTGCATGATTACTTCTCCAGTTTCCGCCACAGACGCATGACCGCGTCGAGCCAGGCCAGGGCGCGCATCGCGATCAGTTCAGTGGTCCAGTCGCCGATGCCAGGCAGCGCCAGCAGGAAAAACCGGCATAGTGAGTAAGCAGGGCGCGGTAGTCTTGGTCCCCGCGGGGATCGGGCCTGACGCTGCTGGGTGACATGTCAGGGATTATGCGCGGGGCATTCACCGATACTCGCCGTTTTCGGACCTGTGAAGGCCGTGGTAGCGTTACTGCTTGCCTGGAGATCGCTCATGACTGCCTTTACCACCACCTGCGAGGTGCGCTGGGCTGACCTGGATCCGAACGGCCATGCCCGGCACACGGCGTTCATGGACTGGGCAACCCACAGCCGCCTGGCAGCCTTTGCCTCGGTGGGGGTGACCACCGCCGTGTTCCACGAACTGGGCGTGAGTCCCGTCGTCTTCCGCGAGGAAACTGATTATCTGCGGGAGGTCTCCGGCGAAGACCGGATCACTGTCGCCGTGGAATTCACCGGTGCATCCCCGGACTGGAAGCACTGGCGGATCCGGCACGTGCTGACCCGACTGGACGGCGTGCACTGCGCCACCGTGGTGGTCCGCGGCGCGTGGTTCAATCTGCGGGAGCGCAAGGTGACGGTTCCTCCCGAGCGCCTGGCCCAAGCCTGCCAGGCCTTGCCCAGAGCAGCAGACTTTGAGGTTCTTGACCGGGGCAGACGCTAACCCGGACCTTCAGGGAGGCCGCCCTTGACCTTGAAGTCATCTTCAAGGTGCATCATTTCTCCTCAGAGCCCGGGTGTTCCGGGCTCTCCGGGAGTTGATGCCGATGAATGCCACCGTTTCGCCTGCCCTTCGCCTGAAGATTCAGGGAATGGACTGCGGCAGTTGTGCACAGACGATCGAGCAGGCCGTGAGCACCGTCCCCGGTATCACCACGGTCCGCGTCGACTTCACGACTGAAACGCTGGAGGCCACCGGTTCGGCCACGCGGGACCAGATTGAAGCCCGGGTCAGGGTCCTCGGCTACCAGATCGCTGATAGCACCACACCCAAGCAGGCACCGCGCCCGGAACTGCTCGGGCTGAGCGGTTTTCTGCGTTTTCTCGCCGCTGAGCGCCGCACGCAGGTTGCCCTCGCCGCCTTCATCCTCAGCATCGCCGCCGCGCTGCTTGCCATCACCTTCGGACCCGCACTGATCGAGGCTGTGCTGCTCGCGACCGTGGTCGTGGTCGGCACCCCGATTCTCTTCAAGGGCCTGCGCTCCCTCTTCGTCGCGCGCCGGGTCACCATTGATCTGCTCATGGGTATCGCTACCGTCGGTGCGGTGGCGATCGGGGAGACCGGGGAAGCAGCGGCGGTGGTCCTGCTGTTTACCCTGGGTGAGGCGCTGGAAGCCTACAGCGCGGAGCGGTCCCGGGATGCACTGCGGAGCCTGCTGTCCTTGCAGCCGGATGAAGCCACGGTGCTCGAAGCTCACGCGGAGGGTCACTCGTCGCCCGACGATCACGAACGGCAGGAACACGGGCACGGCCATAACGAAGATCACGAGCACCAGCACGCCGCGTCACCGCCGGCGGCCGCCCTGCACTTCCACCAGCTGCGACGGCCGACGGCGTCCGTTCCGGTCGGAGCCCATATCCTCATCCGGCCTGGTGAGCGCGTCCCGCTCGACGGGCGAATCCTTGAGGGCAGTTCCAGCATCAATCAGGCCGCAGTAACCGGCGAGAGCATGCCCGTGGACCGGACGGTCGGCGATGAAGTATTGGCGGGCACCGTCAATGGCCCCGGCGCTCTCACCGTGGAGGTCCTGCGGCCGGCGGGCCTCTCCACCGTTGCCCGTATTGCGCAGATGGTGGAACGGGCACTCTCCCAGCGCACGCCGGAAGAGCGCTTCATCGACCGCTTCGCCCGCTGGTACACGCCGCTGGTCGTGGTGCTCGCCGCTCTGCTGGTTGCTATCCCGGTACTGGTCTTCGGCCAGCCCTTTCTGGATCTTGCCGATGGCACCCGTGGCTGGCTTTACCGGGGCCTGGCGCTGCTGATCATTGCCTGCCCCTGTGCACTGATTATCAGCATCCCTGTCACCGTTGTCAGCGCGCTCGCGCGGCTCGCCCAGCTGGGTGTGCTGGTCAAGGGCGGCGCCCAGCTGGACCGCCTCGCGAGAGTGAACATCATCGCTTTCGACAAGACCGGCACACTCACTGCGGGCCGGCCGGCCGTCACCGCCATCCGCGGCAAGGACTGCCCGCACCCGGTCGCCGCGAATGACGATTGCGGTACCTGCGAAGAGGTGGTCGCCGTCGCTGCGACAGTGGAAACCGCCTCCGAACACCCGCTGGCCCAGGCCGTCGTAGCCTCTGCCCAGAGCCGTGGTGTGGCGAACCGCCTGCCACAGGCCGCGAACATCACTGCCCATGTGGGTCGCGGCGTCTCCGGGGATCTGGCCGGTGAGCGCATCTCCGTCGGCACGCATGAGCTTTTTGCCCACGGCGACGACTGCGTTGACCAGGTCTGCACCGAGGCGGCCGGCCTTCAGTCTACCGGCAAGACCGTGATGCTCGTTGGGCGGGGCGGCAGCATGGTTGGGTATATCGGCGTCGAGGACCAGCCGCGGCCGGCCAGCCAGGCTGCGTTGAGGGAACTCCACGCTCTCGACCCCCAACTCAGGACGGTCATGCTCACCGGGGACAACCACAGCGTGGCGGAGTCCATCGCGAAACAGATTGGCGGCATCGACGAGGTGCGGGCCGGCCTGCTGCCGGAGCACAAGCTGAGTGTGGTTCGCGAATTGCAGGCCCACGGTACGGTGGCGATGGTCGGTGACGGCATCAACGACGCGCCGGCGCTGGCCCAGGCGGACATTGGCATTGCCATGGGCGGCGGGGGCACGGCCCAGGCCATGGAGACCGCCGACGTGGTGCTGATGCAGGACAACCTGCACGCCATCGCGACGGCCCTGCGCATCAGTCGCCTGGCGCGCCGCGTGGTCAAGCAGAACATCGCACTGAGCCTCGGCCTCAAGCTGGCCGTGCTCGGGCTCGCCATTCCGGGTCTCGCCAGCCTCTGGCTCGCCGTACTGGCCGACGTCGGCGCGACGCTGGTGGTCACCCTCAACGGGATGCGGATGCTGCGGGCCAAGTAGGAGCGCCCTGTAGGAGCGCCTTGTAGGAGCGCCTTTAGGCGCGATCGATATTGAATCGCGCCTAAAGGCGCTCCTACAGGGCGCTCCTACGCAGGCGCCGTCGGCCGGGGGTCTGGCACGTTGACGAACAGGAACCAGACGCCGAGAAGCGCCGTCAGCACCGCGCCGCCCAGCATCGGTGAGACTGGCGCGACGCCGTAGACGAGGCCGCAGAGAATCGGGCCGAAGATCATCCCTACGGTGGGCGCTGCGGACAGCAGTCCGGCAACCGCGCCCTGCTCTTCCCGTTCCACGCTGAGACTGCCAGCAGCGTTGAGTCCCGGCGCGGTGAAGCCGAAGCTGAGCCCAAACAGGCCGTAGCCCACGTACAGCGAAATCACTCCCGGACCAAACGCGAGCACCAGCAGCGCAACCGTCATTACCGCGAAGCCGGTCTTCAGCATGGTGGCCGGCGAGGCCTTCCAGCGCTGCAAGACCACCGCCTGGACGAAGACCGTGACGAAGGCCATGGAGAGCATCGCCAGCATCATCGTCCGCTGGGCAGCAGTGGTGTCCGTGACGCCGAACCGATCTGCGATGTAGGCTGCTGTCACGGTCTGCACACCCGTGAAGGTCCCGAACACCACGACCCAGCCCACGAGGTACGGGAGGATCCGCGGGTCCGTGATCCGGAGGCGCAGATCCTGGGCGGCATCGGCACGCCGGGGTGGCTCAGGCAGCGCCACATATGCCCAGACGCCGGCGGCCAGGGCCAGACCAGCGGCGGCATACATGGGAAACAAGGGGCTGATGCCGGCCAGCGCGCCGCCAAAGGCCGGGCCAATGATGGTGCCCAGGCCACCGGCCATCGCGACCAGGGCCATGCCGGAGGATCGGGACTGCTCATCAGTCGTATCCGCAATGTAGGCCGTGGCAGCGGGATTGATCCCGCCAACGACCAGACCGTAGGCCATGCGCAGGACGAGCAGGAGGGCGAACAGCGAACCGGCGTTGACGATGCCCATCAGGCCCAGCTGTACGCCGAAGGCGAGCAGTCCATAGCCCACGGCATAGCCGGCGAGGCCGATCAGGTAAACAGTCCGCCGGCCGAGCCGCTGACTGGCCCTGCCCCAGCGTGGCGCCGAGAACGCCAGCATGACGTTGGACGCCGCAATGATGAACCCGAGCTGCCCGGTCGAGATCTCGAGCTTCAGGGCGAGCGGCGCGAAAATCACGAAGAGGAGCGACTGGCCCATCCCGTAAGTGATGAGACCGACGAGCAGGATCAACCGATCCCGCGGCAATGCATTGGCCACCGATGACTCCCGAAGACTCCAGCGACGGGCCAGGACTGGGCCGCGCCGGTCGCTAGGATATGCGAATTCCAGGGTCAAGTCGGCATGGACAGCCGCCCGGCTCACCGGGCTGGGGGTCCCGCGACGAGTCAGGGGCTAACGTCGACCGCGCGCCGCCGTGTGTAGGGCACCACTTCCAGGTGCCTTTCCGCCAGGTGGCAGGCCTTCAGGCTCCGCCAGTAGTCCGCCGTCAGAAGCTCCGCGTGATGGCGAAGAAACTCCTCCCGCAGGTCGCCACGCAAACCGAGGAACTCGATAAATTGCTCGGGAAAGACATCAGTGGTGCCCACAAAGAACCAGGGCTCTGCCCGCATCTCGTCTTCGTCGTCCCGGGCTGTCGGCAGGTCCCGGAAGGTGCATTCGGTAACCAGGCACAGCTCGTCGTAGTCGTAAAACACCACGCGCCCGTGCCGGGAAACGCCGAAGTTCTTGAGGAGGAGGTCGCCGGGAAAGACGTTGCTCAGCGCCAGATCACGGATCGCCTGCCCATAGTCGCGGATGGCGCGTCGCGCCCCATCCGGGCTGGCTTCACGAATGAAGACATCCAGCGGCTTCATACGCCGCTCCATGTAAAGGTGGCTGATAATCAGGTCGTTGCCGTCAAGCCGGCAGGTAGCCGAGGACGACGTGAGCAACTCGTCGAGAAGTTCCGGTGCAAACCGGGTCTTCGGAAAGCGCAGCTGCCGGAACTCCTGGGCATCCACGAGCCTGCCGACCCGGTCGTGCTGGAACACAAACTGGTACTTCTCCATGACCTCTTCGCGGGATGCCGTCTTGGGCTCTGCGAAGCGGTCCCGGATCACCTTGAACACGAGCTCCGACGAGTACAGCGTGAAGACGATCATCACCATGCCCCGAATGCCTTCGGCATGGACGAAGGAGTCGGTTGACCTCGCCAGGTGGCGAAAGAGGCTGCGATACCGCTCAGTCTTGCCCTGCTTGGCCCGGCCAAGCACCGTGTAGATCTCATCCACCGGCTTGCCCGACATGATGGCGCTGAGGTAGCGCACGGCCGGCTCCACTGCCGGCAGGTCGGCGTGAAAGTAGGAACGGGAGAACCCGAACAGGGGCCGGACTTCGTACTCAGACATCATCACCGCATCGGCCACGATGCCGCTGTCCGGGTGGGCAAAGGCGATGATCAGCGGCAGGGTCCAGCCGTCTCCCGCGACCTTGCCGACCAGGAACGCCCGGGTTGCCCGATAAAACACCGGCTGTATAACTTCGAGCTGGAGACCCTCCGTCTTGAGCAGCCGGGCGCTGAGTACGGCCGCAATCTCGTCAGCAACGAAGTGGGCCGCCGCCGCCGGATCTGCGTAGTGACGGGCCCAGGGCACGCCGGACAGGAGGTACTCGACGGCGGGCAGCAGTGCGATACCCGGTCGTGCGGCCCGAATCGGTAGATCACCGGACTGGGGGGCGGCGTGGCTCTCACCCTCCTCGTCGGCGACGCTGGAAAACTCCACATCACGGTTCATCCCGACGGTCTTGAACACCTTGCGGGTGAGCGAGTTGAAGAACGTGGCATCGAACTTGCGATCGGGGCACGTGGCTATCAGGCTGGCAAACTCTGCCTTGATCTCCCGCCAGGTGGACTCCTCAGCGATGTGCCGGCCCAGGTGCCCTACCAGATCCGCCAGGCACTTCTCCACGCGCCGGTCGTAAAGCTCGATCCGCTCTACCGCATCACGCTGGCCGAGCTGCCACTCGCGCTCGACAAACCGTCGCTCAGCCCGCCGGGTGATCGCTTGGAAGGCGTGGTTATAGTCCTCGAAGGCGCCGAAGATCCCAGCTGCGGTTCGGCGTGGCAGCTCGTGGCCCATGGTGGGCGCGCTAGACCCGTCCAGCGCGCAGGCGCCAGCGCTGGTTCACGGCAAGACGGCTAGTGGCCATCGGGACCATGAAACTGCTCGGCTTCCGTGCTGCCCTTCATGGCCGTGGTGGACGCGTCGCCGGAGATCACGGTCTGAACGGCATCAAAGTACCCCGTGCCAACGAACGCCTGGTGTTTGGCGGCGCGGAACCCGTGCTGCTCGTTCGCAAACTCCCGTTCCTGCAGTTCGGAATACGCGTGCATGCCTGTCTGCTTGTAGGCCCGCGCCAGCTCGAACATGGAAAGGTTGAGGGCGTGCCACCCGGCCAGGGTGATGAACTGATAGCGATACCCCAGCTCTGCAAGCCGCTCCCGGAACTCCTTCAGCTTCTCGGCCGGAAGGTTGGCCTTCCAGTTGAAGGACGGGGAGCAGTTATAGGAGAGGAGCTTGCCGGGAAACTTCGCGTGGATGGCCTTGGCGAAGCGCTCCGCCTGGGCCAGATCGGGCTTGGACGTCTCGCACCAGAGGAGGTCGGCATAGGGTGCGTAGGACAAGCCGCGGTCGATGGCCTGGTCAAGACCGGCGCGGACTTCGTAGAACCCGTCGTTAGTCCGGCTGCCGGTGAGGAACTTCTGGTCACGCTGGTCATAGTCTGCCTGGAGCAGATTGGCGGCATCAGCATCCGTGCGCGCTATCAGCACCGTCGGCACTCCCATGACATCGGCAGCAAGACGGGCAGCGACGAGTTTGTTGATCGCGTCCTGCGTCGGCACCAGAACTTTGCCACCCATGTGGCCGCACTTCTTGGCCGATGACAGCTGATCTTCAAAATGCACGCCGGCTGCGCCGGCCCGGATCATGGCCTTCATCAACTCAAACGCATTCAGGTTGCCGCCAAAGCCGGCCTCGGCATCAGCGATGATCGGCGCGAGCCAGTCGATCTGTTGGTTGCCGTCCATGTGGTGAATCTGATCCGTCCGGAGGAGGGCATTGTTGATGCGCTCCACCATCTTCGGCACGGAGTCCACCGCATAAAGACTCTGGTCGGGGTACATGTCGCCACTGCTGTTGCCGTCACCGGCGACCTGCCAGCCGGAGCAGTAGATCGCCTTCAGCCCGGCCTGGACTTCCTCGACAGCCTGATTGCCGGTCAGCGCGCCCAGCGCGGAAACGACCGTCTCCGAGTGCAGCAGGCTCCAGAACTTCTCCGCGCCGAGCCGCGCAAGGCTGTATTCCATAGGGACGGAACCCCGCAGGCGGACCACGTCCTTGGCCGTGTAGGGGCGGGTAATGCCCTGCCACCGGGGGCTAGTCGCCCAGTCGCGCTGCATCTGTTCTGCTGAATTGTTGTTGGCCATGGGCATGCTTCCGTTTGCGTTCAGTGACTTTCAACTTTACGATAAATCCAAGCAAAATTTCACAATAGAAATTTCACACTGTAAATTTCACAAGCTAATCCCGGTCGCCATCCATGTCAGGTCTGCTGCGCAAGAGTCATTTTCTGGGGGCAAAGATCCGCAGCCTCCGGAAGCGCAACGGTTTGACCCTGCAGGATCTTTCAGCGCGCTGCATCCAGCTGGATGCCGCTGTTGCCCCCTCCGTTTCCTACCTCAGCATGATCGAGACCGGGCAGCGCATCCCCTCTGCCCCTCTCCTGGAACTGCTGGCGTCCGTCTTTCAAAAGGATGCCCGGTGGTTCCTGGACGAGAACCCGGAGGTTGAGTCGCCCCCGGCGGGCAAGGCCAAGGGGGGCGTCGCACGAATTCCCCTGGAGCCCGGCTTCCTGTTCTCCCGGGAACTGCTCGAGGCGGCGATTCCCGAGCTGCTGGCCCAGACCGGAACGACCGGCCGTCAGTTTGCCCACCTGCTGATCCGTTCCTACCAGGAAATGGCCCGGAACGACTTCCCCGATCTGGAGCGGTCGGCCGAGGAAGTGGGGGAGCGACGGTTTCCCCTGTCCGTGGATGACCTGATGCGCTTGTGCAAGCGCCACGGGGTCGAAATCCACTGGTTCGATCGTAAACCGCTCCTCGCCCGCGACAACGATCGGGAGGTGCGCAGCATGGTCCGGTCATTTTTCGAACCACCGTCCAGCATCTATATGAACCGGCAACTACAGAAGGATCCGGCGCGCCTCAAGTTCGATCTGGCGTCGCATCTGGCCCACAAGGTGCTCCACGGCGGCGACGGACTGAAGTCCGCCCACGCCACGGGTGGCGAGATGGGCGGCAGCCCGACGGGAGCCGAGCAAAACACCGGAGGCATGAATGCCCAGGACGTGCTGTATGCCTGGCGCGACTTCGAGTGCAGTTTTTTCGCCGGCGCCCTGCTCTGCCCGAAGCGGCCCTTCCGCCGCTTCCTCGCCCGGGAGAATTACCAGGTGGCAGCGGGGCGCCGCCTCGAGCTGACGCCTGCCGTGATCATGCGCCGGATGACGGCGGTGTCGCCCTACCGGCACTGGCACTTCTTCGACGCCTACCCGCCCGGCTTTCTCCGGGCTGTCTACCGGGGTAACGGGATACCGCTGCCCTGGGGAAACCTCGCGATGGTTTCCGATCCCTGTCCCCGGTGGGCTGTGTTCCGGATGCTGGAGCAGGCCCGCACTTCACAGCCCGCGTCGCAGATCTCTGTGCTCATCGATGGCGACCGCTCACTACTCTACTGCTGCCACTCGGTACGCACCAAAGACATGGCGGGCAACCCCCATGTGCTGTCCGTCGGCGTGGACCTGGTCCCCGCCATTGAATCCCAGGGCATCAACGCGGAAGACGTCGTCAGGCAAATCAGCCAGGCGTGCCGGCGACACGCGGGCCAGGCTGCCGTTCCGGAGAAGTCTGCAGAGGCAATTCGGCTGGTCGGCCGGGTGTTGAATATCGAGTGGATCAACACAGCCCTGGAATCCCCGGCCAGCGTGATCTGCCCCCGGAGCACCGCCTGCCCGCGGACACCACGCTGCGATACCGCCAGTCACCCCACCTCCCGCGCCGCCGAGATCAGTGACGTGCGGCAAGAGATCCTTGATCAGATGTAGGCGCGCATCGCGAGCACGAACTCTGCTTCGCTCTCCATCAGGGGTGTAACAGACAAGCGGTTGCCCCGACGAAGAATCTGCAGCGCGGCGAGCTCGGGGTGCTGGCGCAGTGCTTCCAGGGACAACGGCTTGGCGAAGCGGTGCTTGAAGCGGACATCCACTGCGAGCCAGGTCGGGTTCTGCCGCGGGCTGCGTGGGTCGAAGTACGCGGATCCCTGGTCAAACTGGGCCGGATCCGGGTAGGCAGGGCCGGCAACAGTCATGGTGCCGACGATGCCAGGCTCGTCACAGCTGGAGTGGTAGAAGAAGGCCAGATCACCCTTCGCGAAGTGGTCCCGGAACATGTTGCGCACCTGGTAGTTGCGGACCCCGCCCCAGCTCGTCACTTTGTCCTTCTGCAGAGCATCGATGCCGTAGACCGAGGGTTCGGACTTCATTAGCCAGTACTTCATCGTTTCAGTATATCCACTGAGTTTGAGGAGTCCGGTTCGAAGGGGCATGATGCCGCGAGGCAAAGATGTGCAGAGTTCGATGCTTCGCCGTTTGCAAGACCTGATACTCCGGATCTCGATGACCTGGTGGCTCTATGGCGCCGTCTTGTTCCTCTTTGTGGGTTCACTCCAGGCGCTGATGCGGATCGGGAAGCATTTCCCCGCGTACTCAGGCGGGGCAATGCCCTTCGACCTGCAGAATGACCTTGGTGCCGGGGAGGTTTATCCGCAGCTGGCGGGCTACACAGACCAGGCCCGGGAGCTCTACTACGCCTTCACCCTGATCGACTACGCCTTCCCGTTCTTCGCCGGACTCTTCATCACAGCCACCGTAGCTTTCGCCCTGCGAGCCAGTCTGCCCCGGCTCTATGCCGCTCTGGTGGCCCGCAAGCTGCTGCTGGTGCTGATGCTGGCGACCGCTTTCGACTGGCTGGAAAACGTGACGGCGCTGACGACGATCGTCCTGTACCCGGCTGAGGTTGGCTGGCTGCCGACGCTTCTGGTAGTCGCAAAGAAGTGCAAGCTGGCGACTCTGCTGGTCAGCAACGGAACGATGTTCGCGGCCGTGCTCTTTGCCGCTGGCCACTGGCTGGTGCAGCGGCTCCGCAGCTAGTTCGCTGTTGCCCGCTCGATGGCACGGGACTTCAGGCCGAAGCCGGCCACAGCCAGCGCCGGGAAGAACGCCGACCCAGCTTCCAGAGTTCCGGTCCCGACGGCAATGGCGCCTGTCAGACGCATCTGCAACGACCCCAGCAGGCGGGGTGGCACGATCGGGTCAGTGGCCCCCCGTTCGACGCGC
>Ga0163155_10006442_pt1 | contig 11361 bp, 10 predicted proteins | sample OliLakLV19SP4G1_FD_148611 | JGI IMG/M metagenome (GOLD analysis project Ga0163155, IMG submission 148611) | Freshwater microbial mat bacterial communities from Lake Vanda, McMurdo Dry Valleys, Antarctica - Oligotrophic Lake LV.19.SP4.G1 | ecosystem: Environmental > Aquatic > Freshwater > Lake >...
CCTCTGCCCCTCTGCCCCTCTGCCCCTCTGCCCCTCTGCCCATTTATTCGTCCTCGACCCTTTCTAGAACTCTCTCCAAGACTTGCTGATAGGCGCTTTCTACATTTCCCAAGTCGCGGCGGAAGCGGTCTTTATCCATAACTCGGCGATCGGGATCGGCTTCGGACCGATCCCACAGACGACAAGTGTCGGGACTGATTTCGTCGGCTAGGAGCAGTTTTTGCTCCTGGTCAAGACCAAACTCCAGCTTGAAGTCTACCAGAGTAATGCCGCACTGGTTAAAAAATACGCTGAGGATTTCGTCAATCTGTAAGGCGAGTTCCTGGAGTCTAGAGACTTGTTCCGGGGTGGCTAGTTCTAGCAAGAAGAGGCGATCGCGTGTCAGGAGAGGGTCACCCAGGCCGTCATTCTTATAGTAAAATTCGACCAACGGCTGTTTGAGAATGGTGCCTTCTGGCAACCCGGTCTGTTTGCAAAGACTACCAGCCGCAATGTTTCTGATCACTACTTCTAAAGGTAAAATCTGTACGCGACGGACGCGCATTTGATTTGGAGCGGGGCTATCGATGAAGTGAGTGGCAATGCCTTTAGCTTCTAGAAGTTGGAATAAATGACTGGAAATTTTACAGTTGATTTCGCCTTTGCCAACGATAGTGCCGCGCTTCTGGGCGTTAAATGCTGTAGCATCGTCTTTGAAGTGGGCGAGCAGTATCTGGGCCTCATCTGTGCTGTAAATAATTTTGGCTTTGCCTTCGTATAGTTTTTGCATTTTAGTCAGATATCAGTAGTCAATAGTCAATAGTCATTGGTCATTAGTCATTAGTCAATAGTCATACGGAATCCGGGTTTATTATCCCACTTTTAATTTTTTGCCTAAACATTGTAGGGACAATTCATGAATTGTCCCTACAGTCGATCGAGATAAGAGGGGCTAATGACTACTGACCAATAACTAATGATTATTGACTACTGACCAATAACTAATGACTAATGACTACTGACCAATAACTACTTGGTTGTCATGCTGTAAACGCCATCCCAAGACTCAGGGGGTGGGTCTAAGAGATATTTTTGGGCTCGTTCTAGGTGGACGGCGATCGCTTGGTCAAAGGAACGGATTTTCTGAGCGTGTTCAAAATTGGCGATCGCGCGAAAGAAGTCCCTAGCTAAGTAAGCTTCTCTTCCGGCGCTGTAATGTGCTAAAAATTCATGGTCTGAATCCTTAAGAGATTGGGTGCGATTGCCAATCAACTCATAGATAGTGACGGCTTCGTGTTTTCCCTTGACCCTAATTTTGTCGAGTTCGCGCACCCAGATGCGATCGCCGCAAAGATTATAAGTAAACTCGCTCAAAATAATATCGCAACCATACTCCTTAGTGACACCCTCCAACCGAGAACTTAGGTTAACTCCATCCCCAATCACCGTATAATCCATTCGTTTTTGAGAACCAATATTGCCCGAAACCACATCTCCGGAACTAATACCAATCCCAATGTGGATTTGCGGCTGAGCGGAAATAATGCGCCGATGGTTAAATATAGCAAGACGCCGACGCATATCCAGCGCCGTTTGAATAGCTAACCAGGCATGATCCTTTAAAGGTAGAGGCGCACCAAAAACAGCCATTAGAGCATCCCCAATAAACTTATCCAACGTGCCTTCGTGGTTAAAGACTGCCTCTACCATCGTTTCAAAGTACTGATTCAGCAGCGATACCACTTTAGCCGCGCCCAAATTTTCCGTCAGAGTAGTGTAGCCCCGAATATCGGAAAATAAAATCGTCACTTCCTTGCGTTCGCCTACCATCAAGGAATCTTCCGCCTGTGCCATCACTCGTTCTGCTACGCCGGGTGTCATGTAGCGGTACAGAGTGGTTTTCATGCGTTTTTCTTGAGAAATGTCTTCCAACACCACTAAACCGCCTCGGACGCCTCCTTCTGGATTAGTCAGGGGGTTGACTGTCAGATTGATGCTGCGTTCTATCTCTTGGACTTTTTCCTTGGGTATGTAAGCGGGAGTTGGTACGGAACCGTCAGTTGTAGTGGGTTCGTTCCAGGGAATGAAGATATCGGGATTGGTGCGATCGCGAATTGCCAGAACATAGGAAATTGTATCGTCTTCAGCATTTGGGTGGTGGTTGTTTTCTAGGGCTTCCTTATTCTGGGGAGGATCGATCCACAAACCTACCGTCAAGCTTTGTTCTGGCACATAATGCTTCGCTGCATTTTTCAGACTATCCTGTAGCCGCATTTGCAGATTGTCGATCGGCACGACCTCCCAGACAATGCGACTTATCAGCTTTTGTTCCCAAATCTGCTTATGGGTTTTACCGCTAGTTTGTTGCGGGGGGCAACCCAGCAACTCCAGCGCTGCATCGTTGATAGTCACGATTCTACCTTCCATATCGGTGGAAATCACCGCATCTGAAAGGCTTTGCAAGATATCTTTTTGATATTGCTTTTCAAGAAGGACATTTTCAAATAATTTGGCATTTTCCAGAGCGATCCCAGCTTGAATATTAAACGCCCGCATAAATTCTTCATCCGAGCTGGTGAAGCTGCCTTGGTTTTTGTTAATTAACTGCGTAACGCCGATCAAGTGGCTACTGGAGTTAAAAACGGGCAGACAGAGTATATTCCGGGTTACGTAGCCGGTACGCTTGTCTGTGGTGGGGTCGAAGCGGGGGTCTTTGTAGGCGTCGGGGATATTCAGCGGCCCCCCCGTAGAGGCGACGTAGCCTGCGATCCCCCTGTTAGCGGGAATGCGGATTTCCAGCACAGTGTTGCCATCTGCGGCGGCAACTTTCGTCCACAGCTCGCTAGTTTCTTTGCTGAGTAAGAATAGGGTACTGCGATCGGCCTGCATAAGATTGCGAGCTTGATCCATTACAGAGCGCAAAGTAGTCTCCAGGTCAAGACTCTGGCCAAGAGTTTGGGTAGCTTTTAGTAAGGCCGCTGCGCCACGTTGGTTGCGGGCGGCGACATAGAAGGACTGACAGCTTTCCAGGATGATGCCGATGCTGGCCGCAAAATCGCGAAATATCTCTTCGTCTTCGCTATTGAAGGGGTTGCTAGCTTTGTTAGTTAGCTGGACTACCGCTACTATCTGCTCCTTGCTGCTCAAAACCGGCATACACAGGATGTTGCGGGTGTAATAGTTAGTCTGTTTATCTAATTCTGGATTAAATAGAGGGTGATTGTAGGCATCGGGGATATTGAGACATTCGCCAGTGGTGGCTACGTGACCGGCAACTCCGACATTTATCGGTAGCCGTATTTCAATAGGCTTTTCACCTTCTCTTTGGGATATTTTCGACCATAGTTGGCCTTTATCGGCATCTACCAAAAAGATCGTGGTCCGATCTGCCTGGAGAATTTGGCCGATTTTGAGCGTAATCGCCTCTAGTGTCCTCTCCAGCATGGTTTCTAGGGCTTCGTTATTGATTAGATCGATCGCCCTCAGAAATTGCTGGAATTCTGCGGTGATAAAGTCGAGTAGGCAGACAAATTCCGGAACGGAAAGAGTCTTGACTCGCTGCATCAGCGCGTCGGTGCGATGCACTTGAGTCAGCTGAGTCAACGTCGCCAGGACGCTACCAGTGTTCGAGAGTGTCATAAGAATTTTAGATTTTAGATTTTAGATTTAGTGGGGGAGTGGGGGAGAAGAAGTGGCGACTTCCTCTCCCTACTGTACGGGCGAAGCATTTTTGCCAATAAATTTCGATGCTTAGGCAAAAGTTATCTCCAAAAATGCTTCGTCTCTACTCTCTACTCCCTACTACCTACTACCTATTACCTATTTGGGTAAGGCAACCTACTACGAATGTATCTGCTTAGCTTCTTAGGAACAAGGTATTTTAAATTTTCCCTCTTGCCTCTTCCATCTTGCCTCTTCCATCTTGCCTCTAGCCCAAGGCCCAATGCCCAATGCCCAATGCCCCTTTTTTGACTTTTGACTTTTGACTTTTGACTTTTGACTTTTGACTTTTCTAGCCCCTAGCCCCTTTTTGATAATAGCGTTGGAGTTGGCGGGTGGCGGCTGCCCAGCCCCAGCGTTCTGCTTCTTGACGAGCGTTTTGACGTACTTTTTCTCGTTCTTCTGGATGGGCTAGCAGGCGTTGAGTAGCAGCGATCGCACCTTGTTCGTCGGTGGGGTCAAATAGGTAGCCGTTGATTCCATCTGTCACGATGTCGGGAATGCCACCGGAACGCGCTGCTACGACAGGACACCCGGCTGCCATTGCTTCTAGCAGCACTAATCCTAGCGTTTCGGTGCGGGAGGGGAAGATAAAGGCGTCGGCAGAAGCATAAGCTGAGGTGAGTTCTCGGCCTCGCAGATAGCCAACAAAATGGGTGGCTGTTCCGGCAAAGAGTTTCTCTAAGGCTTCTCGATTGGGGCCATCTCCTACTAAAGCTAGGCGGGCGTCTGGGATGGCTTCTAGGACGGGTTTGATGCGATCGATTTCTTTTTCGGCACCCAGGCGACCTACATACAGCAGCAAGGGGCTATCTGGGTTACCTTGGCTGAGGTGCGATCGCATTTCTCTGCTTGCTAAGTCGGGATGAAACAATTCTGTATCGACTCCCCGCTGCCACAAATCTACCCTTTCAATGCCGTGGCTTCTCAGTTCCTGCACCATCGCCATTGAGGTACAGAGATTCAAGTCTGCCTGATTATGCGCTGATTTAAGTAATTCCCACAACAAACCTTCCAGCATTCCCAATCCATAGTGTTGCAAATACTGTGGTAGATGGGTATGGTAAGACGCCACTAAGGGAATTTTCAGCATTTTTCCGTAGAACAAACCGGCTAATCCCAAAATAGCTGGGTTAACGACGTGAATGATATCTGGCTTCCATTCTTCTAGGGCGTTACCGATCGCCGGACGCGGTACTGCCATTTTTAATTCTGGATACATTGGTAGTGGGAAGCCGGGAACTCCGTAAATTTTGGCTCCTTTATATTCCGGCACACCGTAATCAGGCGAAAAAATTAATACTTTGTCGCCGTTACGCTGTAAATGATCGATCGTATGGCACAGGCGCGTTACGATGCCATCAATCTTGGGCAAAAACGTTTCGGTGAATAGGGCAATTCGCATAAAAAATGGGTTTTTCGTACCTAGTATGCCAAGTTATATGGCAGAAATAGAGAACTCTTGACAGGAGAAGTCAAAATGTTCTTTTTAAGAACACTTTCATACCAATTCCGAAAGAGAATAACAAACTGGTTATTAAGGATCTGATAATCCTAGCTTTTTGGCAATGTCCGAATTTGTAACTGGATACAATAACTCGCGGGGTATCAGCAAATTTGTCCAGTCACCGCTTTTGTATTGATGCTGTTGTTGCACAAATTCTGAGATATCTTCGATGTCGATAATCCATTTTGTTGCATAACGGGATAAAACCTCACCCCGCAAACCTAGCTGGATAGCGCGTCGTTCGAGTTTTGCGCCGCTAGGATGACGATCGGGGTCCCATTGCAGTCGAACTGATGAGTGTTTAACAGCTTTTTTCCATTCTGCTTCGCTACTATACAAATCTGGGATGTAGCTGGAATGAACGATATTTGCCAAAATTTCATCAAATGCCGATCGTTTTAGCTTCACCGCCAGAATTACTTCTTGTCCTGGTTTTGTTCCCCATTCGGAACGATACATCATCCAGAGAAAGTTAGGTTTGATCCAACTCATGCGGTTGAGGTTAAATTCACCACCGAAATAGCCGTGTGAGGCTGCAAAGTGGCCGATCGCCTGTCGATAAGCTTGATAGACAACAATGGAATTATCGTCAAACTGGGCTAGAATATGATGACCTGTCTTTGGCGATCGGCTCACTTGTGCTAAATACGGTTCTGTTACCAGCCTCACAAAAATAGACTCCTAGAATTTAAAACTTCAGATTTAAGATTTCAAAACTTTATGTTTGATTTAAGATTTTCCATCTTAAATCTGAAATTAGCTGACCGCAAGTATAGCGGTTCTCAAGTAAGTGAGGTACGTAGTTGGGCTTTAGCCCTCTTAATTTAGTGGTTATATAAGCTGTCAGTCATACCTCATCTACCTGAGAAGGGCTATAGCACCAACGCCTATTATCTGTGCCAAGAAACTTTGGGCATAATTTGGTTTTTATCAACGCGGTGTTGATACTTGACCGCAAAGTTTAATAGGGAATCGATCAGTGCTTCTGAGAGATAATGAGGCTGCAATCCGAGACTTAACAAACTGGTGTTTTTAGCGTTGAAGTAATGTTCTTCTTTTTCAATTCTGGGGTTATCCAGATGATTGATTTCCACATCCAGTCCCAGGGAATTACTTGCTTTTTTCACCATCATGGCTAAGTCGCCAACGCTAAACATTTCGGTGAATTGGTTGAAAACGCGGAATTCACCGGCTGCTGCTGGATTGGCTAGTGCAATTTCCATACATCGCACGGTATCGCGAATATCCAAGAAACCGCGAGTTTGTCCGCCTTTACCATACACTGTAATCGGATGTCCGATCGCAGCTTGAATGCAGAACCGATTCAGCGCCGTTCCAAAAACACCATCGTAGTCGAGGCGGTTAATCAGCAGTTCGTCCATGCCAGTTTCTTCTGTCAGTACGCCGTAAACGACACCCTGATTCAAGTCTGTGGCACGCAAACCCCACATCCGACAGGCAAAGTGAATATTGTGACTGTCGTGAACTTTACTTAAGTGGTAAAAACTGCCTGGTTGCTTAGGATACGGAAGGGTATCTTTGCGACCGTTATGCTCGATCGTGATGTAACCTTCTTCAATGTCGATGTTTGGCGTACCGTACTCGCCCATCGTTCCCAACTTCACCAAGTGACAATCGGGGAAATCTTCCCGCATTGCATACAGCAGATTGAGCGTACCGACAACGTTGTTAACCTGAGTAAGTACGGCGTGTTCGCGATCGATCATCGAGAAAGGGGCCGATCGCTGTTCGCCAAAATGCACTATTGCCTCTGGCTCAAACTTGTGCAGGGTTTTGCTCAAGAAATCGTAGTTGGTGATATCGCCAATAAACAGGTCAATGGATTTGCCTGTAAGATCGCGCCAGCGCTGGAGGCGGTGCTGGATGGGTGCGATCGGCGTTAGGGTCTCAACGCAAAGCTCTAAATCCCAGTGTCGCCGCACCAGGCTATCCAAAATGGCGACCTCATAACCTCGGTTGGAAAGGTAGAGTGCCGTTGCCCAACCACAATAGCCATCGCCACCAATAACCAGGACTCTCATCTTTCTAAAATCTTTTTGACTGACACTCGCTAAATCTACCAGGTTTGGGTACACTCTCAACTAAGAAAATCTGGGGGCAGAGGGGCAGAGGGGCAGAGGAGCAGAGGGGAATTTTAGATTTTAGATTTTAGATTTTAGATTTTATTTCAATTTGGTTATCTGAAATCTTCCCCTCTTCCCCTAGTCCCTAGCCCCTAGCCTCTAGCCCCTAAACTTTCACTTCGTCGGCAAAGGTAGCCCAGCGGACAAAATAGAAGGGGCCAGCTACAGAACCCCAGATATGTTCGTCGGTTTCTGGGTCGCGTCCGCGATCGAGGCTGATAAACTTTTCTTCATCAATCTCGAATTCGCTATCCAGGTAGGTGTTTTTACCATTGCGAAATACCATGCAAGCTTTACCGGGTTCCACCCTGCCTTTGAAGCAGCTGCCAGTCCGCTCTACAATCATGTTGCAGCCCGGTAATTTCTCTAATTGTTCTGCTTTGAGGGTTTGCAGGCGGTTGAGGTCGCGAGAAGCACCGTAGAGCTTTTCTTCGTCCTTGACGATGTAATTTTCGATTTCGATGTGGGAACCAGTATCCACCAATTTGAGAACTCGCACTCGGTAAGGTTGATTGAGTGTATAGTCGTAGGCTTGTTCTACAAAGAAACTTAGCCCCGATAGGATTTCTAGGGGCAAGGGACGCATACAAACGCGAATGTGGGCATAAAATGGCGGATTTTCAAAGGCTTGCGCTTGGTTGCTGAAGTCTGCTGCCATCAAGCCAGCTAAAGTGGCAATATCCGTGGAATGTGTCATTGTCGATCGAATTTTGCTTTTTGAGGGGCGCTGCCAAGTCATTTTAACAAAATGGGATCTAGTGCATATAGCAACCGATGAAAGTCAGTTAGGACGTTCTTAATTCCTGAAACCCTAGCAAGAAAGCCCCTAGTGCAGGATGGCGGAAATAACTCACCACTAAAAATTGCCAATGATTGCTCTGGAAATCTTGATTTTTACCACTGACAACTGACAACTGACAACTGACAACTGACAACTGACCACTGACCACTGACCACTGACCACTGACCACTGACCACTGACCACTGACCACTTGCACTAGTCCCTAGCCCCTAGCTATAACTGTGATTCGCGGCACAGATTACTTCAGGTTTGACTCACAAATTCCTGTCAGTATTATCACCGAGGCAACATCAGCACAATCACCCGCGCTCAGAGGAAACCAGGAGATTATATAAGTGTCGAGTTCAAACCAACCTCATGTTCCCAGTCCTCCTCCCCGGCGCAATCAACGAACTAATCGCTACCGTTACCGACACGCACCGCCTCACCAAAGCCGATCGCTACGGTATGATGGCGGCTATCCTAGATGAGTCCACCACAGATGAAGAACGCGGCTGTCTCGATCGTCTAATTCGCGCTTTGGTCAAGGGTCGGATTCAAGTCGCTGATGAATTATCAATAGTAATGTAAATAACACTCTGGGAAAGCAGAACTCGACACTCTCAGCTTTCTGGATCACACATCAAAGCCTACACAAACCGGGTTTCTCCAAGAAACCCGGTTTCTTCCGTCAGGGTCTGTTTTTGAGACGAAATAGCAGAAACTGAGTTACTTGTCGATCGCTAAAATTATCATCGCTAACCAAAACCAAACTTTGACTACCATCGGGTAAACGAGGGCCCTTTGCCATACCCTCTAGATTATCCAAACTAATCCCAAGTTCCTTCAAATCCAAAAGCAATCTTTTCTTAACTGGTTCAACAGCCCTGAGTTCCCCTTTTAGACTAGCAATGCGGGAAGTATCGGTTGCAGCACCAGTCGCCAGTTGAAAAATGCGAATGTTGATCCCAAAAAGACCGAAAGACCGCTCTACACTGAGAAAGTGTCCGCCTTGGTCTATTGCTAATAATTCCACCAAACCATGATATTGAGCGCCCGGTGGTGCTAGGGATAGCTGATAAAGATGTTCGGAAAGTATAATGGGTGAGCGATCGCTAATCAGATAATGCAGCAGACGAGATTTGATGATTTGTGGTTTGGGATTGCCTCGCTCGTCCAATTGTACCGGATCGCGGTCTTGTACAAGCGCTGATTCTGTGGCTGTAAATAAACGAATTGGTTCGCCGCTAGCTGGTGTAGATCCGGTAGGATTGAGTGTCAAAGCTTCAAATCCCAAGTTATCTTGAACGCCCCGTTGTTGCCGATCTCCTGTAGCATCGGGGATATAGCGTTGTGGAATTGAGAATTTTTGCCGCAAACGACCTGTTTGCAAATCAAATTCTTGTATGGAAGGGGGGATGTTGTTTCTGGCGACGCCTTCGCTGGAAATAAATAGAGTTCGCTGGGGAGAAAGGGCGATTCCTTCTGGATCGATCGCGTTTTTGGGATAGGTTTTTCCGTCTTCTCCTTTGAGAAAGGTGACGTTTTCTACTTCTACCTTCTGGATACCACTGTTGCCCAGGGATAGCTTGAGGGTGTAGAAACGAGCTGGGGCATATACGCTTTGGTCATCGGAGAGGGCATAGAAGCGATCGCTCTTTCTGTCATAAGCAAGCGCCGATAATCCCCCTACAGAGGTATCTTTAAATTTTTGCTTAGGTAACTTGTACTCGCCCAAGAATTCCAGGGATAAGTCGAGAAAAGTCCGCTGCTGGGCGCTGACTTGCGGCAAACTACACGCTGCAAGCAAACTTAATAACGTTACCGCTAAAGCCAAAATCAGCGTTTGTACGCTTTTACGCACTAACTTTCTCCTCTAAAATTTAACTAATTCGCCGTAAGAGACACCAAAACTGCGACAGGTAAGTCAAAGGGTCATACAGATATGAGACTACTATGCGCGATCGCACACAACCAAAAATAAAAATTTCTTCTCTCGCCTCTCTCCCCCTCTTGTTTTGTTCGGTGCTTTGGCTTGTTCTCAGTTTGCCAGCAACAGCCGCTGATAATAACACTAAAAAGCCTAACCCAAATCAATTTCCTCCCAACCCCCTGGAACTCAGGACACTCGATCCGCTAATCCCTCGTACCCGCAGAGATAAAAGACCGCTGACTGAGGAAGAACTCGCACAATTAGCCCCTGCTTTGGATGGATTGAATGCTGAAGCTGCTGCTAAGTTGCAAGCTGGTGACGAAAAGGGCGCTTTTGAAACTTGGTATCGAGAACTGCGATTGCGGCGATACCAGGGGTTATTGCCAGAGGTGCAAGCGCTGAGTCGGGTTGGTGGCGTCGCTTGGGATCGAAATCTGAGTGAAGATGTGCAGTATATCACAAAACGGCTGCAAACGATACAGCAGGCGCAATTGAAGCTGCCAGTAGATTTAAATTTGTTGCGATCGCTCGCGACTGCCTTTGAGCAAGTAAAATCGCCTGATTGGGCTGTAAAGGTTTACGAACAAATTTTAGCAGTAACGCGATCGCAACAAGATGCTGCCCAAGAAGAAGCTTTGCTGCTCAAGATTGCCGAACTGAGTGTGAGTTGGTTTGATTACTCTAAAGCTGTCAGCGCTTATCAGGAATTAGCACGTTTGGCGCAAGAAAAGGGCGATTCCGTCAAGCAAGTTACTTATCTCAAACAGCTAGCTTACCTCTACGGCAAAGATAACCAAATTGAGAAAGCTATCAAGGCAAAGCAGCAGTTAATCGAGTTTTACCGCAACGAAAAAGATTTCGTTCAGATTCCCACTATCCAGCTGGAAATCGGGTCAGCTTATGAAGCGATCGGTCAGTTAGAACAAGCAGTACAAAGCTATCAAGAAACTTATGCCTTTGCCTGGTCAATCCAACAATATTCTAGCGCAGCCGATGCCTTGCGGAAGTTAGTCGCAGTCCAACGCTCTCAGAAGCAAATAAATCCTGCTTTGGAAACCTATCAAGTCCTTCTACAAGCTGATTATTTAGCCCACAACTTCTACGGCATGATGAATACTTACGACGAAGTTGGTCAAATTTATTTGGAGAATAAAAACTATCCTCAAGCACTGTCAGCCTTTCAAAAAGGTTTGGAACTTGCCAAGCAGTTGAAATATCGGGAAGCCTATTTCGCTAGACAGATACAAGAAGTTACCGAACAGGCTACAAGGTAGGGGCTAGGGGCTAGGGGCTAGGG
>Ga0163155_10006443_pt1 | contig 11361 bp, 10 predicted proteins | sample OliLakLV19SP4G1_FD_148611 | JGI IMG/M metagenome (GOLD analysis project Ga0163155, IMG submission 148611) | Freshwater microbial mat bacterial communities from Lake Vanda, McMurdo Dry Valleys, Antarctica - Oligotrophic Lake LV.19.SP4.G1 | ecosystem: Environmental > Aquatic > Freshwater > Lake >...
CAAAAAGTGAGGGTCGTGTTTACCCAAATTGCCCCAAAATGCCTGGACGATCGCGGGACGGTTGATGGCATGGGCGATCGCCTGCCGCACCTTCACATCCGACAGTGGCTTATAGCTAGGATTCAATGCCAAATAGCCCACATTAAAGGATGGACGAGCGATCGCCGTCAAATTGGCATCCGCATCAATTTCTTTCTTCTGATCCGGTGCTAAATCGACGGTGAAATCGATTTGTCCAGCCCGGAGTTGAGCCAATCGAGCGGCGGGATCGGTTACAAAGCGAATGACCAGTTGATTCACCTTGGGAAAGCCTGATCGCCAGTAGGTCGGGTTTTTCTCTAAAACAATGCGATCGCCCGTGCGCCATTCTTTGAACACAAACGGTCCCGTTCCCACTGCCAAAGAACCCGGCGTACCATATTTTGCCCCAGCTTTTTTAACCGCCGTCGGGCTAGCCATGCCAAAATAAGCCGCCGCGATCGCGTTGGGAAAGGCGGCAAACGGCTGCTTGAGATCGATCTGTACCGTTGCCGCATCCACCACCGTCACAGATTGCACGATCGAATCGGGGGTGCCAAGCCGCCGCGATCGCGTTGGGAAAGGCGGCAAACGGCTGCTTGAGATCGATCTGTACCGTTGCCGCATCCACCACCGTCACAGATTGCACGATCGAATCGGGGGTGCCTTTGAAGCCGCCAAACACCTGTGACCATATTTCATAGATTTTGCCAGCGTTGCGGTAGCCTTGGGGGTGGTTGGCATCCCACCAGCGATCGATATTAAACTTGACCGCCTCCGCATTAAAAGGCGTGCCGTCTTGAAACGTCACCCCTTGTCGCAGTTTAAACGTCCAGGTTTTGCCATCGGCAGAGGCTTTCCACTCGGTTGCCAAGGCTGGCTGGAGGTCAGTTGTTCCAGGCTTAAACTCCATGAGGCGATTATAAATTTGGTTTTGCACAATCAAGGAGTTGCCATCGGTGATGTTTCCGGGTTCCAGGTTTATGGGCTGCCCGCTCGATCCATAGACTAAGGCTGAGGATGGCGATACAGGGGTTCCACTGGAAGCGGGTGTGGATGGTTGCTTGCTTGCGGTGCAATTGGTTAAGGCGATCGCGGCAAGAAAGGCGATCGCCAGCCACCAACCCTGTGGATGGTTGCTTGCTTGCGGTGCAATTGGTTAAGGCGATCGCGGCAAGAAATGCGATCGCCAGCCACCAACCCCGCCATTGCCGCAGCCGCCATTTTCGCCAAATCATATTTTCTCCTCTCCACCAACTGCTATCAAAGAATCTTATCTAGGATAAGTCCTGATGGGAGATTCGTTTGGCACAATATCCCGCTTGCGTGGTTTTAAGCGGCTATCCTGAGATTGCGGACTTGGCAGATAAAGCTGATTAGGTTCAGCCACCTTTTTTAATGCGATCGATTTCCTGCTGGAGTTGATCAATCTCTTGGCGTAAACCATCTACTTCGGTTTGCTTTTGGGATCGCGCAGCCGTTGGTGACTCAACCGGAACTTCGACTGAACCTTTTGCACCCGCACGGGCATAGGTTCCCTGACGAATTTGGCGATAGTCATTAGAAACTGCCCATTCGCGCAAATAGTGAACTCGCTCAACGGTGAAGGGGTGGCTGAGAAAAACGCCCGCCGACAGGTTGTTGTAGAGCAAAAACTTGTAGATTTGATTGAGTCCATCGGCATCTAAGTTCTGGTAGCGATCGGCTTGCTGGATGAACTCATCGACGCTTAACTCGTGAGCATATTTGGTGCTGCCGCCTGCTATCCGCATCATATTAGTCAAAATGGGCTGGAGATCATCGGTGACCAACAGTGCGGCGCGATCGGCAGAGAGTTCTGCTTTTCTCAACCATTCAAAAAATGCGGCGACCAATCCAGTACTAATTAAAGTACTCAGCCCAAAGGTGCGATCGGCTAGCCCCGAAACAACTTGGGTAGTCCAAATTGCCATTTGGATCAGAATCGTGTGTTCACATTTGAGGTGACCCAACTCATGGGCGATAACAGTTCGCAGTTCTGCTTCGCTAACCAAATCGAGCAGCCCAGAGTTGAGCACAATAAACGGAAAATCTCGTCCCAACGCAAAGGCATTTACGGTGGGATTTTGGGAAACGAACAGGTTTGGCTCTGGATAAATATCTAAATCGCGTACGCACTCTCGAAAAATTTGGTGAATTGAGGCATATTGGCGTGGACCCACCTGAATGCTATTGCCTAACTGATAAACAAACTGAGGGCGCTCAGTCAAATATTCAACAAACTTGCTGGCGACTAAATCGAAGCCTGGAACGCTGCGGAGAGTTTGCTCTGCTTGGCGATCGAGGGGATGTCTAAAGGCTTCGCTCGAAATTCCGGGATAGGTTGGCATAAAAGGGCAGGCTAGGGAACTTGGCTAACTACTTAATCGTAAGCGTTAGGTTTAATCGTAAGCGTTAGGTTTTCGTCGATCTTGTTCTTTTGTAGCGTACACACCGGATTATTGACGGCAGCTAGATAATAATTTGCAACAATACAGAGTCTCTGGGAGATCCTTGATTTCTGTGGTGTAAGTTTCCCTTGGTTGTGTGCGGAACAAACCCTTTGGCGTAAAGCTGAGGGGTTTTTTGTGAGCAAAATACTACGCTCTCTATTGATCGGCTGCGCTCAACAAACGATTTAGCACCCGCTGCAATGTTTTGATTTCTTTCTCATCCTGCAAATGACAGGCAAAATAGTCTGCGATCGCTGCTGCATAAACTACCCAAATTTTTTGCTGCATTGCCAATCCGGCATCAGTTAATACTGCGAAAGTCCCCCGGCGATCGCTGGGGCAAGCATCCCTGTGCAATAAACCCACTTTTTCTAGGCGATCGACCAGGCGCGTCAGATTACTTCGGCTCAACAGCACTTTCTCCGCCAAATCACTCAGCCGCAGCCGATAATCAGGAGCTTCTTTCAGAGTAAACAACACGTCATACCATTCCAACGGTGGCAAATCTGCTTGAGCCAGCCTCAACTCAATCCGCTCTAGCAGCCGAGCATGAGCCGTGAGAAACAGTCGCCACACGGAACTTTGCAAATCATCTAGCTGCACTTTAGCGTTCATAGACTCAATTTCTTAAAAAGTAGTTGCAATTACAACCAAATAGATTAAACTAACTTTAGTTGCAGATGAAATCATTCTATTTGCAAGCATATCAAAAGCGGCAGGGGAACCCGCACCTATCATCAGGTTTCGGTACAACACTGGCAAGCTGGCAAGGTTATTCACGAACGGTTTTATTATGGAGCGTGAACGATGTCTACTGAAACTCCGACTCTAAAGTTGATTAGTCACACGCTTTGTCCCTATGTGCAGCGTTCAATTATCACGTTGCTTGAAAAACAAATTCCCCATGAGCGCCAGTATATTGACCTTGCTAATAAACCCGCTTGGTTTTTGCAGCGATCGCCCTTGGGTAAAGTGCCCATTTTGTTAGTCGGTGAAGATGTGCTGTTTGAGTCGGCTGTCATTTGCGAATATTTGGATGAAATCACTCCCGGTTCTTTGCATCCAGCCGATGCTCTCGCCAAAGCCAAGCATCGCTCTTGGATTGAATTTGGATCTAGTGTTTTGACTAAAATTGCCGCATTTTACAGCGCCACTGACGAAGAAGTATTTGAAGCAAAACGTCAAGATCTAACCAACAGTTTTCAAATCCTCGAAGCGCAACTTGACGCATCGCCCTATTTTTCAGGAGATTCTTTTTCCCTGATTGATGCGGTCTATGCGCCGATCTTTCGCTATTTTGTGGTGTTTGAGCAATATCAATTCGAGTTCTTTACTCAAACGCCAAAAGTTAAAGCTTGGGGAGCAGCACTGCTACAAAGACCTTCGGTGCAGCAGGCAGCGACAGAGGATTATTTTGAGCGTCTACATGAGTTTTTGCAGCAGAGGAATAGTGTTTTGTCTAAATTGTCTAAATTGTCTAAAAGGATGTTTGAAACGTCCTTTCGTGAGTAGCAAATGCGCCGATCGCCCAAAAGCCCCCTTACCAAAGGTGACTAAGAAAATGTCTTGAAAGGCAACGCTGTCATTTTGTAGCTCGCTTCCGCAGCCAGTTGAGCTAGGGTCGCTTATTCCCAGGTTGCCACCAGCCTTAGCACAGGCGGAATCTCTTGATCGATCGCAAACTCTAGTTGGGTTTCGCGCAGCCCCAGATAGCCCGATTCAGCAAAAGAGAGTAACAGTCGTTGCAGCGCCAGCCACACTTCGGGGTCATATTCCCAGTCGCCGTGTCGTTTAGTGTGAGCCGCGATCGCCTTCAGTGCCCAAAAGTAGCTGTTTCTCACCACTGAACCGCTCTTTTTGAACTGCGGCAAATCGTCGTGGTGAATAAACAAAATTTGCTGTTTGATGCTGGCTCTCATGAACTGAATAAAATGGTAACTATGAACCAGTTTATCTCAAGTAGAGCATTGAGAAATGGGAATCTCAATCCGAAATTCTGCCCCTTGTCTGGGTGCAGAAACACACTCCAGTGAGCCGCCATGTTTTTCGGTAATTATCTGATAGCTAATTGACAGCCCCATTCCAGTTCCTTTGCCAACTTCTTTAGTGGTGAAGAATGGATCAAATAATCGCTTTTGCACACTGTCGGGAATGCCGGAGCCGTTGTCTGCGATCGCGATCAAAAGCCGATTGGATGTCAATAACTCAGTGCGAATTTGTATCAAAGGTGCATCAGGCTCTCGATCGCCCGTTTTCCTAGCCCCATCGATGTTCTCTTCCAACGCATCGATCGCGTTGCTAAGGATATTCATAAACACCTGATTCAACTGACCGGCATAGCATTCTACCAGCGGCAAATCGCCATAGGTTTTAATAACTGCGATCTCAGCGCGTTCTGGCTTTCCTTTGAGGCGGCTTTGCAGGATCATCAACGTGCTATCAATGCCTTCGTGAATATCAACCGCTTTCACTTCTGCCTCGTCCATGCGCGAGAATGTTCGCAAAGAAGCCACAATCGCCTGAATCCGCTCTGATCCCACTTTCATAGAACTCAGTAGCTTGGGTAAATCCTCTAGCAAAAACTCTAGATCAATTGCCTCAATTTTGTCTCGAATCGTGGCTGTGGGAGTCGAATACTCTTGTTGATACAACTCCAGCAGATCGAGCAACTCGCTCACATATTGATCGGCATAGATCAGGTTGCCATAAATAAAGTTGACTGGATTGTTAATTTCGTGGGCAACGCCTGCTACCAATTGCCCCAAGCTTGACATTTTCTCGCTTTGTACCAGTTGCGACTGGGTGCGTTGCAACTCCTTTAAAGTGTCGGTTAGTTCTTGTGCTTGTTGCCTCAAGCAGTTTTCAGACGCTTGAAGCTGAAGTTCGGCTTGTTTGCGATCGCTAATATCAATCCCGATTCCCCAACCAGCCCAGCCAGAAACCGGAAACTGCCCCGATAAGTTTGACCAAAGAATAGTCTTGATCGTGCCATCCTTACACCAAATATTCCATTCCCAATTGCGAAAATTGTTGCCAAGCCGCGCCCATGTTTGAATCATTTGTTCTCGGTAAACTGGCTCAGCATAGAGCAATTCCATCGCGTTGGGGTTGCCAATAATTTCATTGGCGCTGTACCCGGTAACTCGCTCACACTCACTGTTCCAGACGATAATACTGCCATTCTCATCAAACGCATCCATCATCACAGGCATGTTTTGCAAAATGCTTCTGAGGGTATCCTCATTCTCCCGCAGGGCTGCCTCCGTCCGTTTTTGCTCTGTGATATCAATGGATACCCCTAGCAACCCGGTGATGCGATCGCCATCCCAAATCGGAGCCAAAATTGTAGAGTAGAACCAGACATGATCACCGCGCCGATGACAATCTTCTTTGTGGATAATTTCGCCAGCCAAAACGCGATGACACTCTTCCAGCCAGCAGTCAATAACTTCAGGAGTTAAATCTAGGTCTTGGGGCTGTTTGCCAACCCGATCGCCCCATTGCTCAAGCGCCGTAGGATTTTGAATAATATAGCGAGCATTCACATCTGTTGCCCAGACTCCAACCGGCAGGTTCGCCATCAACGTGCTGAGGCGGGCTTCACTTTCTCGCAAAGCAGCAGTCCGTTCTTCCACACGAGTTTCCAGAGCTTCATTTAACTGCTCTAAGGCAAATTCTGCTTGCTTACGCAGTGTAATATCTCGAATGGTGCCAACCAAAAATTGATGGTTGTTTTGATTAGTAAAAGGAGATTTTTTAGTGGAAATGGTCTTGGTTTTGCCATCTTTATCGATGAAAGATTCTTCATTCTCATTTGTGTCACCGTGGGTAAAAACCCATTCATTTTTTTGCCAAAATGCTTCGGCTTCGGCTATTGGAAAAAGGTCATAGTCAGATTTGTTCAGCAACTCAGCGCGATCGCGACCCAAAAATCGGCAAAATGAATCATTCACCAACACCCAACGATGATCCCGATCTTTCACAAAAATGGGATCATCTACTCCATTTAAAACCTGTCTCAGGAAATCCTTTGAATCTCTGATCTGATGTTCGGCTTCTTTAGCTTCAGTAATATCGCGGGCTGCCAAAATGACTGCATCACTGGATACAGGAGAGATTCTCGCTCCTAGCCATACATCGCGATCGCCCGCCCTGAGGTTATATTCACAGTAAACAGACTGCTGGCTTTCCAATGCCGTATGAATATGAGCCAAAATCAGATCTGCTTGAGCGAGGGGCATGACCTCATGCAGCGTTTTCCCCAGCATATTTGCCAAAGGTTTGACCAGATTAATCGGATTAGTGGGGGCAATTTCAAGACAACATCCCTCACCGTCTCTCATTAGCACCACGTCGGTCATGGCAGAGAAAAAAGTGCGTAGCTCAGCTTCAGACTGTCTCAGCCTCAGTTCGGTTTGTTTAGCGGCGGTAATATCTTCAATCGTGCAGACCACGCCGATCGCGCTGCCGTGATCATCTTGAAGCGGCAATTTTTGAACGCTAACCCAAATCGGGCGATCGCAGGTATCCGTCAGTTCTAAGGTGTGGTGTTCAGCCTGGTTCGTTTGCAGGACAACGCGATCGCGATCGCTCAATAGCTGCGGCTGAAGGTCGTCTGGTAATTCCATCTCTAACTTGCCTAAAATTGCTTCTGGACAAGTCAAACCAGCCGTGCGAGCAAATGCTCGATTGCACCCTAAAAATTGATTGTTCTCATCTTTCCAATAAATCGCCTGGGGAATCGTGTTGATCACCCGGTTCAACCGCATTAAAGCAACTGCCCCTGACTCTTGACAGGCTGCATCATTGGCAAAATCCATCGATCTAGAAGATAGATTATTGGGTAAAGAATGCATTGGTTAATGTTTTCAGTAAGGGAAGCAGGTCAGAAAATGCGCGTAATTTTCCACTAGTATTCCCTAACATAAAACTAAGTTAACGATTGTTCAATTGGGGCGTATGTCAACTTGGCAAATCGCCGAACTGCCCTCATCCCCTACCCCCCGCTTCATGCGCCCTTCGGTCTACTCTCAAAATAGGAGAAGGGGAACCGAAATCTCAAAGTCCCTCTCCCGCTCTGGGAGAGGGATTTAGGGTGAGGGAGCTTGGGAAAGTCGCACATCGCGTTTCTATAGCTAAAAAATTATGCTCTTTCATAATGTCCAATAAATTCATATCGGCTTCTAATAAGCAAGTATGTCCGCTAAAAGGCAGGACAACTAATCGAGAGTTTTGCAGATTTTCCATCAGCCATTCCAGTTCTGTCAAGGAGGGTAAAAGGCTATCTCGGACGCTGCCCAACAGCAAAAAAGGTTGTGTCAATTTCTGTAGTTCTGCCGCAGAAACTTCAAATTGGCTCAATAGCGATATCCGCCATGCTGATGTAGATTTGGGCACCGATTTCATTGCCTGGAGCAGCGCTCGGCGATCGTCCCGGCTGATTCGCTCCAACCGCGATAGCAACGGCAGAAATCCTACAGTAGACATCCGATAGATGGGTTCGGGCAAAATTCCCGCTATCTGGGCACCGAGCTTCATCCATGGGCGATGCTTAAAGGATGAAGCTGGATTAATCAGTATGACTCGCTGAAATAGTCCGGGCGATCGCAACACGACTTTCATCGCCAAACAACCGCCAAACGATTCGCCACACAGATACACCAAGCGATCGGGAGACTTTTTCAATTCTTTCTGCACCAAAGCTATCACTTGATCACTTAAGCTTTCCCAAGTGGTCAAATCTGTGGGTGGAATTGCTAAACAACGGACATCAAAATAAGCTTCTAATCCATCTGTCTGGGTTCTCAAGAGTTGCCCAGTGCCATCCATTCCGGGTAAAAATATAAACAGTGGATAGTTGGGTTGCAATAATCGGGGCGTTAAAAAACAAGGACTACTTTCGATCATGGGGTAGGGTTGGGGAATGATGAATGGCGAATGATGAGTGGCGAGTGGAAAACTCGAAGTACTTCCCAACTCAACACTCAAAACTTAGAACTCAAAACTCGTTAGTAGCATCCTTGTGATAAAAGCTGATCAATTTCAGCATGACATTCGTTGGTTATCTCTGCCACCAGCGATCGCGCTTGTTTCCCTTTATAGTCTGAGCGCTGCGATCCTTTGATCCAGTAAGGGCGACCAATCAAAACGCTTACGTGTTGATAAACAATCATGGGATGCCAGCCGGGTTGATCAAAAAGCGGCTCTGAAGGATCGACCAAACTCAGCAGTCGTAGGGGAACTGCGGCATTGGTGGATTCTTGATGGGAGGCGATCGCGACGGGGAGAATTGCCAGATTGGCGATTGGTGCTCGTAATGCTAAATGGGCGAATCCTCGCTGAAAGTCGCCCACTTCCTCTGGCATGGCTGGCTGCACCATCGGTTGTGTACCTTCAGGAAACACGCCTACTGTTTGTTGCGATTGCAGTAGTTGTTCTGCTTTTTGAAAAAAACTTTGTTGGCGGCGATTTGTAGATCCTAAAGGGAAACAACCCAATTTAGCAACTACTTCTCGCATAATGGGCACCTCCCCCATGTAGTGATGACAAGCAAACCGAATCGGACGCTGTACGACTGTCATCAATAAAGGGGCATCCATAAAACTACGATGGTTGCTAATGACTAAAATTCCGCCATCCTGAGGAACGCGATCGCAATAGTGCGTGTGGATTCGAGTGCCAAGAAGAGATAAAAATAGTTGAGAAACCTTTAATGGATTATCTGGAAACATTAGATACCTTGAGATGAGCAATCAGAATCAAACTATAGAATCATTTAAGATTTAATCCGAGTAGAACAAAGTTTTCCAGCGTCCTCTGATAGATTCTTAACTTTCTGTAGACTTATCCCTACTTAACCTGGATTTCCACACTCAAACCATAGCTCTGGATTTTGACCTTAGAAAAGTCTAACTATTTATGAATTATTTATAAATAACGGACAAAGTAAACAACGAACAAATTGGGCGAGTCAGAAAAAAGCAGGCTGTAAGAAATACCTAGTTAATTTAAGATTTGCTTCAGCCGTTCAGCTCAAATTTACGGTTAGAATTGTCTAGCACGAATATCATTTGCACATCACACCTTGAGTATTACTTATCTATGAGATAAAGGTTGCTAATTGATGTTTGGCAGCTACTTTCAAAAAAGTCCTGGTATTGTTGTTTACTCCTCTTCTACTGCTTCTATTCGAGGAGTGAAGTTTAAATAAAATTTATGAGTTTTAAGCATATCAATAACAACCAATTTGTCATTACAACCCCCCTTTATTATGTAAATGCGCGACCTCATGTAGGAAGTGCTTATCCCACGATCGCGGCTGATGTGCTTGCCCGTTTTCAGCGATTGCGGGGAATTTCTGTGTTGTTTATCACCGGCACTGACGAGCATGGTCAAAAAATTCAGCGCACGGCTGAAGGGTTAGGGCGTGATCCCCAAGACCATTGTGACCAGATTGTGGCAGAATTTCAGGCATTATGGAAGCTGTTGGATATTCAGTTCGATCGCTTCATTCGTACCACTGATCCCCGACATGAGGTCATTGTTAAAGAGTTTTTTCAGCGAGTTTGGGATCAAGGAGATATTTACTTGAGCCAGCAAACGGGGTGGTATTGTGTTGCCTGCGAAGAATTTAAGGAAGAGCGCGAACTGCTTGATCATCACCGCTGTGCTATTCATCCCACGATTGAAGCGGAGTGGCGCGATGAGCAAAACTACTTCTTTCGTTTGTCGAAATACCAAGATCAGCTTGAACAGCTTTATCGCGATCGCCCCGATTTCATTCAGCCAGATACGCGGCGTAATGAAGTGACTAGCTTCGTTAGCCAGGGATTGCAAGATTTTTCGATTTCCCGCATCAACCTAGATTGGGGCATCCCGGTGCCGCCCGATCCTACTCACACGCTTTACGTTTGGTTTGATGCCCTGCTAGGATATGTGACTGCTCTGCTGGAGCCAGACGATCAGCCTAGTTTGGAAAATGCGTTAGCTCGTTGGTGGCCCGTTAACCTGCACCTAATTGGCAAGGATATTTTGCGGTTTCATGCAGTCTACTGGCCCGCCATGTTGATGTCTGCTGGCGTTTCCCTGCCCGATCGCATTTTTGGGCATGGCTACTTAACCAAAGATGGGCAAAAAATGGGTAAAACATTGGGCAATGTTTTAGACCCTTTTGCGATTGTGGAACGCTATGGCTCGGATGCTGTTCGGTACTACTTCTTAAAGGAGATTGAGTTTGGGCGAGATGGCGACTTTAACGAAACTCGCTTTATCAATATCCTCAATGCCGAACTGGCGAATGATTTAGGCAATTTGCTGAATCGTACACTTAAAATGGCGCAAAAATATTGTCAGGGTCAAATACCTGAGCCAACAGAGGCAGGCGGAGACAACGTTCTTGCCCTATTGGGGAATACTTTGGGCGATCGCGTCACTCGCGCTTACGAGGCGCTTGCTTTTAGCGAAGCCTGTGATGCCATCTTGGCTTTGGTGCGATCGGGCAACAAGTTCATTGACGAACAAGCGCCTTGGACTTTATATAAACAAGGAAACCAAGCCGCCGTTGAACAGGTCATCTATACCGTATTGGAATCAGTTAGACTAGCCGCCTATCTGCTGTCGCCAATCATCCCCAACATTAGCAATGCCATTTATCAGCAGTTAGGGTTTTCAATCAACTTTGCGAATCAACAAACTGAATCTGCACCATTTGATGTTCATTCCAAGTGGGGAATACTTTCTACAGGGCAAACTCTAGGTGATCCCCAGCCCGTATTTCAACGCCTAGAACTTTTAGAGCCTGTTTCTTAGCGATTAAAAAATGATAGATTGCTACGAAATTTCCTTGTCATAATTAATTTTCATAAAAAAGAGT
>Ga0163155_10006458_pt1 | contig 11339 bp, 8 predicted proteins | sample OliLakLV19SP4G1_FD_148611 | JGI IMG/M metagenome (GOLD analysis project Ga0163155, IMG submission 148611) | Freshwater microbial mat bacterial communities from Lake Vanda, McMurdo Dry Valleys, Antarctica - Oligotrophic Lake LV.19.SP4.G1 | ecosystem: Environmental > Aquatic > Freshwater > Lake >...
TCAAGCATCATCGCGAGCTCGCGAGCTCGCGGCGCGGGAGCTCGATGCGGGGCGTGCCGCGGGCGTGATCGGGACGCGTGATGCGGAACGTGCCTCGCTCGAGTCGCTTCATCCAGATCGCGTAGCCGTCGCGGTCCCACCAGAGGATCTTCATGCGGTCGCCGCGACGGGAACGGAAGACGAAGAGATGACCCGAGAGCGGATCGTCCTTGAAGTGCTCGCGGACCATTGCGGCGAGCGAATCGAAGCCCTTGCGCATGTCGCAGGGGTCAGTGGCGAGCCAAATGCGGACGGCTGCGGACGGCTGCGGACGGCTGCGGGCAGCGAGAGCATTGCTGGTGCCTCACGCCGACGCCGAGGGAAGAATCGCCTCGACCGCGCGGCGGAGCGTGTCGGCATCGAAGCCCGGCGCCACGCGAACGGTGAGGTCGCGCGGGAGCGAGATCTCGATGCGGCCCTCGGCGTCGCCGTGATCCGCCGCGTGGTCACCGATCGCCGAGATCTCGACGAAGGCCGGCACGTTCGCGGTCGAAGGCACGCGACCATGGCCGCCGCCGCTGGCCAGGCGTCCGCCGCGAGTTCGCTGCCGCCAGGCGTAGAGGGTCCAGGGGCTGACGCCGACCGTGGGAGCGAACGCCGAAGCGGAGAGTCCGCTGCGGTCCCAGCGGTCGAGGATGCGGCGGCGGTCGAGGGAGAGAGTCACGCAGTCAGTGTGAGGCAACGTAGGGCGGAGGCAAGGGAGATGGTGCTGCTGGGAGGTCGAGCGCTTACGCATCACTGAACGTGGTCGATTCGATAATTGACTATTCCGCCCGGCGCATGCACCTGAATTGTCTCGCCGATTCTCCGATGGAGCATCGCCTTACCCAACGGGCTCTTCACGCTCACAGACATAATGCCGTCGTCTTCTGACTGGTCGGCAACCTCGTCAACCAGACGGACGACTAGCTCAGATTCGTCCTTGAGATCGCTGAGTTTCGCGGTGCGGCCCTGCACCACCATGTCATTGGTGATTGATGGAACCCCGAAGGGCATCCCGCTGAGCTGCGCGGCGGCAGCGAGCAGGTCGATCAGGTCGCGTAGATTATTTAGTCGGCGACCGCCTGCACCCTTCAATCCTGACCACCCCCGAACGGCATAGGTACGCACTTCCTCGTCGCGACACCTCGCCATCCATTGCCGTCCGGTGAGCGCCTCCAGTTCGCCGAGAGTCCTGGTGTCGGTGACGAACTGCTGGCGAACACGATCCCAATCGGCAGTCGTCGAATCGGGTCGTGTCGTCAGCGCAACAAACGGGTTCTCGGCCCACTCAGCCTCCCAGTTGCCTGGCGCGTTCACTTCTTGGTCTCGGAATTGGTCCCAGCATTCCGACTTCTTCGACCATTCACCGACATTGCCGCCCGTCCTCGTAATGTGCTCATACGCGGCCCGACAGGCAGACTTCAGGCAGTCGTGTGTGAGCTGCGGCACGCGTTGCTTGTCCCAGATGCGATCGAGATTAATCCGGTGATCCGAACGCCGCGAGAGCCACGCGACGGCATACGCCACGGAGTTCGCGCGGTATCCCTCCAGCTTCAGTGAGGGGAACAGTTTCTCTGCCGTCCGAAACAGAATGGCCTTCGCAATGGTGTGCTTGAAGTAGTTCAAGTCCACTGACCGTTCACCTTCATCCTCCAGCCGCTCAGCGAAGGCTAGGAAGTTCTTCTCCGCACCCCGACATACGAGGTGAGGCACGCCAATCCACGCATGCTCATACTTCGCTAACTCCGTCTTCGTGAACTTTTGCTCGGGAGGGTTATTCGCAGCCCACTCCTTCTGGCGAGCTGGAGTCCCTTCCCGAGCCTTGTCGTCCAAGTACGAGCCGCGGGCTCTCTCGTAGTACCAGAGTGATCCTCGATCCATGCCGGAGATCGGCGGAGACCAGACAGTCCGGGATAGGTTTTCCAGGTGACGATGAAATTGCCCGCTGGCAGACAAATCTGCGCCGTTGACCTTGTTCTGGCTATTCGCATACTTGGAAATCAGCGGGACGATCTCGGAGACCTTCTGTGCATCGCTCAGAACCGTCAGCTTCACTTGCACGACGACCTGCGTGATATCCACCTTCTCCTTCTTCAGCGCATGGAAGATCGACGCAGTGGTCTGTCCGCCGTTCACGATCTGGAAGTCACTCACCCGCTCGAGCATGGCGTGACCATCTCGACCCGCCTGCAGCTTGACCTCAGCCGCCGTACAGCACAGGCCGTTGTTGTAGGCAAGAAACCGGTGAGGCTCTTCACGCAGAGTCTGCTGCAATCCCTTGTTGATCTTCCCTTTAGCCTGCAAGAATGCACGCACGTTGCGTTCCAGCAGGCGTTGACCATGCTGGCCGTAAATACGAGCGAGAAGTGGAGCCTGTAAATACGCAAGAAATGTACGATACTCGCCCGTGCAGTCCGCCATCTGAAGGCATGGAATCGCACCGCCATAGTCGTTCACGAAGTCTAAGCTGATGATCTCGCGGTGTCCGACGCGCAATCGGCTCAGTTTTTCCAGATCCCAAAGCACATACCGAACTTCAAGCCCGGGCAGCTGTTCTTGGTCAATCTCCAAAGACTTCACGACGCCGTCGGTCAGCAGGAACAAGCGCACCGTCGTCAGTGTGTCTTTGCCATCGCAGATGCGTCTGGCGGCCTCGAAGGACTCATGCGACTCCTCCATCTGTACATGAAACCCATCCCTGGCTCGCCGCAAAAACCCGCGAAGCAGTTTGAAGTGATCGACGACGGCGCTGCGTGGCACCGCTTCCGGACAACCAGTGCCGTGATAGAGCACAACGAATAGGTCGAGCGTCGCCCCATCTCCGGACAGTGACCACGCGTTCACCTTTGCCGCGGGAAGTCGACCACGTCCGCCCGTCGCGTGATAGCACACCTCGGCACCGTCAGATTCGTTGTGCTCGTTCAGCAACTCCAGCACCAGCTCAGTGAAGGCGTCCTCCCGCATCTGCGGGTTCGCGTCATTCCCCGCCTTGACCTGGACCTCCTGATGAAGGTCGTGTGCGAATTGCTCAAGATGGGTTAACCCTTCAGCCATTATTCCTCCGTGTCCGCTGCTTGATGACGGTGGCCATCCCGACTAACCGCTTGTTGAGCGATGTCTCGCCAATTGAAAATGTCTTGCACGCGGCGACGGTCAATCCGTAGCTCACATCACCGACGCCTGCTGGCAAGTCGCGCTCAGTCAGCATCGGGAAGCCACGTCGCACATGCAGACTCACCTCCGAACGAACGAGGTAACCCCGTTCGGCATAGCGTCCTGTGTGCGCCTCGAGATATCCTGCCAAGAGCAGGCGATCCTCAAACTGATCCTGCGCTGCTGGGTCTGCATTCAACTTGGCTCGCAGGGACGCGACCATCCCTGGTAGGGTCTCGCCGCTGCCGTCACGCACATCCAAGGCAATGACGTGCAGAAGCAGAGTCGGCCAGGCGCGGTCGTCCAGTTGTCGTTCGCTGGTGATGCGCACGACTTGCGGCTGCTTCGCAAGAGTCGTCTTGACCTCGATCGCCCCACTTGCATACTGAAAGTCCTGGTGTGCGTGCTCGGGTCCTTTCCAACCGACGACCGCTGGGTATCCGAGAGCGGGCAACAGGCGTTCTCGCAGACACCGGAGTTCGCCCCACAGGCCTCGCTGTGCCTCATCGGTGAGTCCATCCGACGACGCCGTCAGGAACTTCTGCCAGCGTGACAGTTGCCCCAGGAACGCGCGGGCTTGATCGGCCGGGGTAGGCGCTTCTGAAATGCGTCTGGCCAGATCCTCGGCGAGCGCAGAAAACACGTCGGTGAAGCGCTCTTCTTTCAGAGCCACGCCAATGTGCTCACATCCATCAAGCTTCAAGGTCAGCGGCTCTAGCCCTTTGCAGCGAGGCCAGCGCCGTCGTGAGGGGATCGATTCGACAGGCAGACGTAGCAGAACGGCGCGCCGCCGCGATGCCAGATCGACGGCCACAAAAAGCGGGCAGTCCGCAGTCGGCCGCGCCAGGCGCAGCAGCCAGCCGCCTACAGCGCTCTCGCCAGTGGCGATGTCCCGGTCCATCGCGGCCCACAGGTCATCAATCTTCGTCGGCATAGTCTCGGTCCTGGAACGTGTCTTGCCACACCCGATTCACCCGGTATTCCACCGCTCTCGCGGTATGGCTCGATGGAAAACTAAAGGCCAGTCCCATGAATGGCGGCTCGTTTTGCGGCCACCTTCCTTCGGTGGGTACCACCGGATACATCAACAGGAGGCCATGAGTGCTGGGGCGCAACTGTCGGGCCACTTCGCCGTTGATGCGCGCACGCTTGCTCTCGCTCGCTTCTACTGGTGGTTTTCGGTGCATAGACAGGCGTTCGGCTGCCTGACGCAGCGTTGCGCTCTGGTCCAGACACCCCCGCAGCAACGCCGCTTCGTCGGCGTTGAAGAGCAACCCGCCGTTCTCGTCGGTCCGTTTTGCCAAAAGGTGTGCAAGCATCGCTCCGTCGAAAGTGAGTTCAGCCAAGTCAAGGGCTTGATGGGCCGGGCTCTGGATATTCGCGTTGCGAGCCCTGTAGAGGAACGGCGGCTTGTCACCATCCCACGAGCCTTCTTCTGGCTTGCGCTCTGCCTTGCCAGCCCGGCATCCGGCCAGTTCACACGACCCCGCGTTGCCGTCCGTGTCCACGAGCGCTACCGTCCAGTTCACGAGTTCGCCGTTGGCGGCCTGCCGTCGGATAAACTCGATCATTTCTGGTTTCTGAAAGCGCCAGACCTCGGACGCCACCGAGAAATCACGGAGCAAACCGTCAACGAGCAGCTCGGACTTCACCGATTGCCATAGCCAAGCACCGGCACTTGGTGGCTTCGCAGTCTGCGGACCTCCAAGCCCGTTGAGAAACCTGCTCACAACCTCTACATTGTTGCGTACAACATCCACGGCAGTAACAAAGTGGGCAGTCTGAACGAGTTGGCCCGCATACGAAAGCCTCTGCGTTTGAGCGTGTGACATCTTGTTCATCGCAGTTACCAGCAGCCCACCTGGATGCTGCCGAACGCGCAAGCCATAGCGCTTTGGCGTCAGCCCTGCGGCCTTCATGCGGTCGAACTCGCGGCGCAGCTCGACCTCAGCGAGCGCGATGTGTCTGTACCAGCGGTGAAGATCATCCGTCGTGAACAAGCGGCACAGATCAAGATAGCCAGGGCGGTAGCCGAACCAACGCCCCATCTGCATGAGCGTGTCGTACATCTGTGACGCCCGAAGGAAGTAGCTCACCGAGAGTCCCTCAAGCGTGAGCCCTCGAGAGAGCTTGTCTCCGCCAACAGCGACAACCGTAAAGCCCTGTCGATGCACGACGTAGTCAAGGGCATCAGTCGCGTGTCCGTTGATTTCCTTCACCTCCATTCGCGCCACTGCCTCAGGCAGTTCTGCCGCAACCTGTGACCACGACACGATTGGCAGGTGTTCGTCCGGAGAACCGCGACGGATCGCTTCGCTCGTGGGCTCGAAGTCTTCTTGCCATATCCGTTCAAGCTCTGAAAGCAACGTCGGACGCCGCTCACCTTCACCCATAGTCAGTCGTAACCTCATGGACTCTACCTGTCTGAGGATCAGTTGCGCAACCTGATGCTGAACGTCCACGAAGCGAGTCACGTGAACGAGCATGGAGTTGTGGACCGTTGTCTGTCCGCGCGCTCTGCGGGCCGCACACACAAGAACAAAGCTGTGCAGTGCGTGCTTGAGCGAGCCAGGCATTTCGTGGACAATCAGGTCCTTCTTGTGCTTTGGCGGAAAGGCATCCGCGTAGTCATCCACGATCCGTGCGAGCGGCAACTCCTGTTTCGATTCGATTCCAGAATCTGGATCGCCGTCAAGTCCGAACACTCGTGAAGGACTGACGTAGTTCGATGGTGGCGACACGTTCAAGATGAAGCTGCGAGGAAAGAGATCCTCTCCATGCTTGGGCGTTTCGGCATCCGGATTGATAAAGATGTTGGCGAAGGGAGTCGCGGTATATCCGACGTAGGCGCTTTTCTCGAACGCGTCCAAGAGCTCCCGGATTCGACCATTTATTGCGGTCACGTCAGCCTCGTCGGCGGGCTTGCCCCGACGGTCCTTGGTGTTGATGGACGCGTTGTCGGCCTCGTCGTCAATCACTAGCAGCGGTATTCCACGGATGATCTTCCGCTTGCCGTCGGGCGCGTCCACACCCCGAACATGGAGAACCCACCTGAGCAGGTTGCGCAGCACGCTCGCATTCTTCTTGATGACGAGAATCACCGGGTCGCCACCAATGGTAACGTTCGTATCAGCCTTGGGCGCTCGGAAGTCTCCGTTGTCGAGGCTGCTGGTAAGGGAGTGGATCGCCAAGGGTTGCCCGAACAGCTTTCCCACACCAAGAAGGCTGTTGCCTTGATCGAGCTGCCGGTCCTTTTGACTGTCGAGCCCTAACACACCCTCGTCAAGGCGATACTGGGTTTGACTGCGCAAGTTGTTGTGCATGCCGGCAAGCACTACGACAAGCCGGTACCCGGCATCGATGGCCTTACAGATCAGTCCACAGTAGTTGGCCGTCTTGCCGGATTGGACGCTGCCAACAACCATGCCGCGACAGTCCCAAGGCGCGATTCGTTCAGGCTGCTCCAGTTTCCCAAGGATTTCATCGGTGAGCTTGCTCAGTGAGATCACGGCCGGTTCTGGAAGCTGCTTCTCCTGCTCGAGAAACGCTTTGTACCGATTCCAAAACTTCCATTCGATGCTTCCGCGACTTGCGGGAAGCCATTCGATGTGATCCGTGGGGTCGTCCATCATGGTTGCGTCAGGAACATACACGTTCGCTTCGTGCATCAACTGAGCGACCAACGCCTCGGCGTCCACTTCACCTTTGCCAGCGGCGCGAGTGGTCTGGACTGCTAGCGCTACCTGTGCGCGGATGACATCCGGAGTGCGTGCCTGCTGGAGGTTGAGTAGCGTCACTGCCAGCACTCTCGCGTGATTGAATGCTTCGTTCACTGTGGACGTTCCTCTTGAAGGACTTGCAGAAGTTGAGGGAAACTGCCGAATGGCTCGATGTGGGCCAGCCGCAACAGTGCATCAGCCCTAGACAAGCCACCCGCCATGAGTGCCGCAAACACCTGACGCATGACTTCTACAATCTCAGACTCTTTGGCCGCTTCGAATGGTCCAATCGTCCGGTCCGGCATCTCCCGGTCAGTCGTCGTGATCAGCGGCACGGGAATCGTCTCCTCGATGAGCCGCAGGAGGGCAGTCAACATCGGAACATCATTGCAAGCCAACCGCACCCGCTTCACGAGCGGATGGTTGCGGTTGAGGCGGTAGAAGACTTGGTTGTGCTTGGCGGTCTGCTCCCAAAGGAAGACTCGCTCGTGCCCCGAAGCTGGGAGCAGCTTTGCGCCTCGATGCGAGTAGACTCGCTTTGCAACGCTGCGCGTCCTTTCACCAATCCGAGCCAACTCCCTTCGCAGCTTCTCCGGGGGTCGCGCACGCGATTTTGTGACATCAATCTCCCACTCGTGGTCCAGTGCGTTCGGCAAGTCCACTCGGATGCGCGCAAGTTTGTAGTGCTCCTCCGGTCGCCATCCTTTGATCCCCAGCCAGTCGCCGGGCACGAGCAATCGAGAATTGCGATAGATGTAGAACCCCTGGTGCGCGTTCCAGCCCCTCAGGCCGCTTGCCGAACGATGGGCTTCCGCATCCAGCCTAGACAAGTGTGGAAGAACAAACGGCTCCACCTCGATGGGATGACCTTGGAATCTGAGATGTTCGACAGCAAGCCGTTGCGTCGCCGATTCATCGGCCAAGAACGGGTCCCAAGGTTTGATAGGGGTTCCGTTGAGGGACATCGACACTGCGTGCTTTCCCGTCATGAGCCGGTGGAAGACCGCCGCGAAGTGTTTGCCGACGTACTCTGCCTGCCGTAGAAAGGCATCTTCATCCGAATCATCCTCCATGTCGGTTCCGGCAGTCAGGCGGTCGAGCTTCTCCCAGACAACGACGGTGCCATGCTTCGGATCGGCCAGCTGTTCGGCGAGCGTTGCCGCTAGCGCAGAAGGCTGTCGTAGCAACCGCCACTCGTTTGTTTCTGCGATGTGATCGAGATCCCAGCAACGGACAATCTGAACGCCCCCACTTCGCCGCGAAAACACGGTCACTCGACGCCCCTGCGAAAACGACGCCGTCTTCAAGCCCAGCCCGAAGCGACCAAGATCACGCGGGTCTCGATGCTCCCTTGGATTCCTGCTCCCGACTCGCATCGCATCGATCAGCGTCGGTTCGTCCATGCCGTCGCCATCATCCGCCGTTGCGATCGCGGAGGATTCTCCCGCCCAATGAAAGTGAATGCGAAGCGTGCGACAATGATGAAATAGACTGTTATCCGCAAGATCTGCGAGTGCTGTCGCCAAGTCGTACCCGAAGGCCCGAAGGCTCTCGGCCAGCGCCGCCGCGTGGGGCGGTGCCAAATCACGGTCGTCGCTCGGCTCCTTTCCGGGCAGTGCCGGGCGGGCAGCAGCTGCTGTCGTGCGTATCGATGTGACTTTGCGACTGGGCTTCATCGGTACCTCGGCGAACGGTACGAGTCGTCAATCACCTCTGCCCGGTCACCCAGACGGGGCGACGAGTGCTTCAGCAGTGGCAGCACCCTCTGCTTCAGGGAATGCACACTCTTTGTCTCGCACTCCCACACGATGATCACACGCCATCCGAGTGTCCTCAGCGCACGAAGCACGCGAAGATCACGCGCCTTGTTTGCCTTGAACTTGCTCAGCCAGAAGGCCTGCCGCGACTTCGGGGTGTATGCATACTGGCAGCCACGGTGTCTGTGCCAAACGCAACCATGCACAAGCACTGCACACCGATACTTGGGGAGGACGATGTCAGGGGTTCTAGGTAGGCGCTTCGCGTGCAGCCGGAAGCGGAATCCCTCCTTGTGCAAGAAGGATCTCACCACGCGTTCAGGCATGGTGTCGCTGCCATGAATGCGCGACATGTTCCAGCTTGGAGAAGATGCAGTGAGCGTGTCCATCAGCCGTTTACACCAACCCTTTGAAGTACATCCAGAACAATGTCGCCGATCTGCTTTGCCAGAAGCGGCGGTACCGCGTTGCCGACTTGGACATATTGTGCCGTCTTTGGCCCACTGAACAGATAGTTGTCCGGAAACGTCTGAAGTCTCGCGGCTTCGCGGACGGTCAGGCTGCGACATTGCGCTGGATCGGGATGAATGTAGTAGTGACCGTCCTTACTGATGTGAGAGACGATCGTCGTACTGGGCCGCTCAGACACTTGAACGCGAAAGCGATCTGAGAAGTTGCCGCCGTTCTCGAGCGCCGTATCTACGCTGCCGTGATTGGGAAGCAGGTCGGTGGGAAAATGCTGGAGCGACGGCGATTTGCCGTGCAGCTTCGCATAGCACGCAGCGTAGAGGTAGCGGAACAGATCAGACTCCATATGCCCGCGGGTGCTGTGGTTGCATACGCCGCCGATCTTGCTGTCGCAGAACCACGCCTTGGCGTATTCAGGTGTCGAGTTACCCACCACGAACTCGCCACCTCGGTCGGCTGGTGGCGGCTCGATGGCCAAGAGAGCGTTTCGCACCAAGTTACTGAGTGCATCACTGTCGGCCTTGCGCGTTCCGACGTTGGCCCAACGACTGTCGGCTTGAGCCCGCAGGCAGTGTCTCCAGGCTTGAGGTGAATCATCCGTTTTCGACAGGCCGCTTCGCAGATGCGGCAGGTTGCCAATCACCGAGGACATGCTGACTTCCGATTGGGGCGTGAGCACGTTGGGGGAGACGTTGAAGTCGTCCCTCACGCCAAGAAGAATGACTCGGTGGCGAGCCTGAGGTATCCCATACTTCTCTGCCTTGATCAAAGAGGCATCTATGTCGCCGTTCTCGAACATCCGCCGCTCTACAAGGGAGTAGATGCGGTATCCGCCGGATGAGCCTCGACGGCTGGTTCGTCCTTCCCTGAGGAGTGCAGCATTCGGGTTCCGTAGATCGCCGAGAATCCGCTGGAACATATGCACGTTTCCTAGCGTCGCGGAGAGCAACCCCTTCACGTTCTCCATGATGAAGACTGAAGGACGATGCTCTGCAAGAATCTGCAGGTACTCAACATAGAGCCGTTGGCGGACGTCTTGCTTTGCGTCGTAGTCCGGGTTACCCAAATTCCTCGACCGTCCCGCAAGCGAGTATGCCTGACATGGTGGGCCGCCAATCAGAACCCAGCTCCCGTGTCTGCGGACAACGTCATCGATGCGGTCTCGTACTAGGTGCGAGGGCTCACCGCCGGGGCCGAGCCTGGCATTCCAGCATTGCGCCGCTGCGCGCTTGGCCTCAACGGGATGAGCTTCGTACAGCTCGCTTCGGGATAGTTCGCCCCGAAGGTGCTTGTAGTAGCGCGAGGGCGCGCCTGCGGGGAATTGTCGGTAGAACTTCCGCAGGCGCAGCGTCTGAAACGCGTGGTGCTCCATCTCTACCGAGAGGGCGACGTCGAAGGCTGGCCTGCCACGGCTGTCCGTGACAGAGGAAAAGCCCTCGCCTAAGCCGCCTGGTCCAGCGAAGATGTCCACAACCTTGATCATGAGTGCCCCGCTGAACGTCTTCGCACGGGCTGGCACTGACAAAGCCATGCGTTGATGAGCTTCTGTTGGAATCGCCAGTGTCGCCCGATCTTCTTGCCGGGAATCCTCCCGCCCTGCACGAGCTTGTAGAGCGACGACTTGGACAGCTGCAGATACACAGCCAAATCATCGATGGTCATGACCTCCGGTGAAGGCGCGGGGGAACCGCGAACTCTGGAAGGTCTAGCCATACAGGGAGGCTGGATCCATCGACGATCCCGAAAATAACCGCGAGGTTTCCCGGTGATCGGGTTGACCGGAAGATCAGTGAGGACCGGCTCCGGGAGTCCGTCGATGTCGAGTCGCAATGCCGCTCGTCGACTTGAGTTGGCGGGGAGCACTGCGAATGAATCGGCAGGAAAGAAATCGAGATGCGCGTTGAGATGCAGCTGCCTCGCGCGGAGGCTGGCGGCATTAATGCAGATCAGACGTTTTCGATGTCCCGCTTTGCCGCTCATGTTTGGTGTCCGTAAGGATGCGGATTGTACCGACGGGATGCCGCGGGTCCAGCGGGCGGCTCGGTGTGTCCCCTGCTCTCGACAGACCCGGGGCCGAGAAGTCAGTCTGCTACCCCAAGGGCTCGATGAAGCCGTCGTCCGATTCGCTCGGGATGTCTGGCCAGCTTGCGAACCTCGCACTCCCAGATCGTGATCACCCGCCACCCAGCGCGGCGAAGCGATCGGGTCGACTCGCCGTCCC
>Ga0163155_10006459_pt1 | contig 11339 bp, 9 predicted proteins | sample OliLakLV19SP4G1_FD_148611 | JGI IMG/M metagenome (GOLD analysis project Ga0163155, IMG submission 148611) | Freshwater microbial mat bacterial communities from Lake Vanda, McMurdo Dry Valleys, Antarctica - Oligotrophic Lake LV.19.SP4.G1 | ecosystem: Environmental > Aquatic > Freshwater > Lake >...
CCCTTGACGGTCAGGGGACGATCAACGTCTCTGCCTCGTCGATCGACGCGCGCGACAGCGACGAATGGGGTGTGGAGATCCGCGTCGGCGATCATGGCCCCGGAGTTCCGGCGTCGGGTCATGGGCGAGTGTTTGAACCCTTCTTCGCCACCCGCACCCGGTCGGGTCTGGGTTTGGCGATTGCCCTGCGCCTCATCGAGTTGACGGGCGGCGTTCTCCTGTTCGAACCAAACAAGCCTTACGGTTCCGTCTTTGTCATCCGCCTTCGCGCGGGTAGGAGATGAAGCACATGCCGATAAAGCTCATCATCGCCGACGATCACGAGATACTCAGAGATGCGCTCTCGGGTCACGCTGCGAAAAAAGCGGGGTTCGACGTCGTCGCCGGCGTCGGCGACGCCCAGTCGGCGATTCAGGCGTGCGCGAGTCGCCTGCCGGACCTGCTCTTGCTGGATATCGAGATGCCCGGCCGCGACGCGCTGTCGGCGATTGCGGACGTGCACGCTGCCTCCCCCAGAACCAGGGTCGTCATCCTGACCGCTTACTGCCGCGACGCCTTCATCCAGCTCGCGCTGGCAAGCGGCGTCGCCGGTTACTTGTTCAAAACCGATTCGGCGCCCGCCATCTTCGAGGCACTGGCGAAGATCGCCGCGGGAGGGATCGTCTATTCCCGCCAGGTTCAGGCCCGCATTTCGCAGAGCGACTTTCGTCAGCGGGACGGCACGGAGCTCTCGACTCGCCTAGCCGCGCTCACGCCTCGCGAGACCGAAGTTCTGCGCTACATCGGTCACGGATTGGATAACGACGAGATGGCCGCCGCGATGTCTTTGAGCAAGCGCACCGTCGAACGCCATATGTCAAGACTGATGGACTCGCTGGCGATCCGAGACCGGGCCGGCCTCCACAAGTTTGCCTATGAGCAGGGGCTCATCGTCTAACCATCGCCTCTGCCCAGACAGCTCGACACAATCATCAAGCCGCCGGCGCTGCGAACTCCTCGCGATCGCGTTACCACGCACACGGAGCGGCGCTTCGAATCCTCCAGCACCGTAAGTTGGGTGTCGGCACTCAACCACTCGGCGACCGGCAACTCCGATGAATGCTCTGTGGAGTTGGCGATGCCCTGGCCGGGCCGCCTCTCTCGATCGCAGAGGCAGGTACCTCCGCGCGTCCCCCACCGGAGCCATGATCATGAATGTAAAGAAGCGTGTTTTCCTGTCCATCGGCCTGGCGTGGGTGCTTGCCACCCCTGCCCTGTCGGCGTTTGGCGCGCCCCCGGAAGATGCCGCGCCCACCGAACCGACTTCCGTCGTTCAGTCGAAGCGCGAAAGCCTGCCGGCCAGGGGCGACGAGCCGGCGAAGGCCGCGAACGTCAGCAGCGCGGCCGCGGACGCATCGCGCGTCGCCGCGACGGGTACCTTTGTCCCGTCCGCACTGGAAATCGTTCGGCGCGCTCCCATTGGATCCAAGGCCGGGAAAGCCGACCAATATGCGGCGATCGTTCCGCCGATCAAAGAAAGCCCCCTCTTCTTCTACTTGTTCGCGAGCGCCACGGGGCTTGCCCTGCTAGTGACTCTCGTCGCGGTCTTCAAGTTGTCGCGGATCGCCAAAGTGGACGGCACATCGGGGAGGGCGCTGACACTCGGAGCGAAACTCGCCGGAAGTTTCGGCACGGTGATCACGGCCGTCCTGCTGCTGGCGATGCTCGCCAATGGCGCCTCAAGCTCGATTGTCGAAGGCCTGTCGAAGGATTCTCATCTGTCGAGCCTGCGCACGCTCAACAGCGACATCATGGGCAACGTGACCGCTATGGATCAACAGAGAGGCAACTTTCTGCTGGATTGCAGCGACGAGACCCTCGCCAACTATTCAGACTCCCTCGCCTCGCTGGTGAACAAACTCGACATGGCGAAGAAGCTCATCTCTGAAATCGAGTCCGCCAAGACGGTGGACAAGCTTGTCGCCGACACTGAACTCTATGAGAAGAAGATGGCCGAGCTGGTCAAGTGCATCGATGAGCGAAACGGACTCAACGATTCTCAGATGCTCCCCGCGGCATCCCGCGCCACGGAACTGCTCCAAGAAATCGCAAGCACGTGCATCGCTGATGGCGACCCTGCCGTCGCCTTCGAGGCGATCAGCACGTCCAACAAACTGCAGTCAGCCCGAGTCGCGTACTTCCAGTACTTGCGCACCGGCGATGAGAAGCTAGCCAAGGACGCCTCCGGCCTCGCCCAGTCCGCGCGGGCCAGTCTCAACGCTCTCGAGCTCGCCGTAAAGAACCCCAAGCGCAAGGCCTGGACGAAAGAAGCCGATAGCGCGCTCGAGTTCTGGACCACCGCTCTGGACCGAGTCCTCAAGCTCCAGAATGAGCGCAACAGCCTGGTGAAGACCGATCTCGCAACGCTTGCGCCGCACATCGCGCAGCTCGGAAGCGAACTATCTGCTTCGCTCGAAAAGTCCAAGGCCGCGATCGGGGCGGAGACTCAGGCCGCCGCCGCCTCCAGCAAAATTCAAACCGCTGCACTGTCGGGCGTCACCGCGCTGATCGGAGCGATCCTGGCGTTCGTGATCGCCCGCAGCATCATCCGCCCGCTCACGATCATGATCGCGCGGATCACCGAGATCCGAGACTCAAACGACATGACCAAGCGCGTGACGATCTCGTCCCGCGACGAGATCGGCAACCTCGGCGACGCGTTGAACAACATGGTCCAGACGCTGCACGACATCATCTCCGAGGTGAGGTCGGGCTCCGTCCAGATCGAAGCCGGGGGCACGCAGATCGCCTCCGCGAGCCAGTCGCTGGCCCAGGGCGCCAGCGAGCAGGCCAGCAGCCTTCAGCAGATCTCGGCCTCGATCGAGGAGATCTCCGGCCAGGCCCAGCAGAGCGCCGAAAACACCCGCCAGGCCAACACGCTCTCCCAGGACTGCAAGAAGTCGGCCGACCGCGGCCAGTCGGAAATGTCTGCGATGAACAAGGCTGTCAACGAGATCAAGCAGTCAAGCGCCGAGATCAGCAAGATCATCAAGGTGATTGACGAGATCGCCTTCCAGACAAACCTGCTCGCACTCAACGCCGCCGTCGAGGCCGCTCGCGCCGGAGAAGCCGGAAAGGGCTTCGCCGTCGTCGCCGAGGAAGTCCGCAACCTCGCACAGCGTTCCGCCGAGGCGGCCAAGAACACCGCCACCATGATCGAGGAGTCGGTCAAGCGGTCCGAAAACGGCGTGCAGATCGCCGGCCGCGTGGACACGGCTCTGGCCGAGATCGCCGCCAGCACCAACAAGGTCAACGCGCTGCTCTCCGAGATCGCGTCGGCCAGCACCGAGCAGGCAACCGGAGTCGGACAGGTCAACCAGGGCGTCAGCCAGCTTGACCAAGTCACGCAGCAGAACGCGGGCAACAGCGAGGAACTCGCTTCGTCCGCGGAAGAACTCGCCTCGCAGGTGGCGTCGCTCAATGAACTGGTCGCCAAGTTCAAGGTTGAAGATAGCGGGCACGCGGTGCATCGCGTCGCGCCCCCCGCTTCGAAGGTCCGCGCCCCCGCGCCGGTTCAGCCGGTGAAGAGCTTCAAAGCTTCGGGAACCAAGGCAGGCCCCATGAAGAAGAAGCCGTCAGCATCCGCCGCCGAGCAGGCCATCCCGATGGAAAGTGACGAGGTTCTCGCCTCGTTCTAACACGCACGACGCACCTCGAACGCTCCGGGTTAGCGCCCGGAGCGTTTCTTTCGCCGCACGACAACTGATCCGACCGCGGCGGGCTGCCCAAGAACCCGCCGCTGGCCCCTGAGCGCGAATCTGGAGTTGTAATGTCCGCCGCAGAGTTTCTCACACATGCTCAGTTCGAACACATCGCCGTCATCGCGAAGTCGCGATGGGGACTCGCGCTGAGTTCGGCGAAGATTCAACTGGTCACCAGCCGGGTGAGTTCGTACTTGCGCAAGTCGGAGTTTGCCGATGTCGCGGAGTATCTCCACCATCTTGAACACACCGCCAACGAAAAGGACATGCTCGTCTTCTTCGACCTGCTGTCGACGAACGTGACGAGCTTTTTCCGCGACAAGCAGCACTTTGACTATCTGGAACGCGAGCTGTTCACGGCTCTCGCCCGCGGGAACATCACGCTGCCAGGTCGCAGGCTGCGCATGTGGAGCGCCGGATGCTCGACCGGGTGCGAACCGTACACCATGGCAATGGTTGCGAGCGAGTTCATGAAGGATCTGCAGGGCTGGGACATTCAGATACTCGCGACTGACCTCTCCAACTACGCGGTCGCGGAAGCCCACGCGGGCGTCTATGACCAGGACGTGGTCAAGGATCTCCCGCGCGATCTCCTTCTGCGGCACTTCGACAAGAAAGGCGAGCGATGGATGGTCAAACCGCATCTGCGAGCCATGGTCAAAGTCGGACAGCTGAACCTCATGGATGCCTGGCCCATGAAGGGACCGTTCGATGTGATCTTCTGTCGCAACGTCATGATCTATTTTGACGGACCCACACGCCTGAATCTCGTCAATCGATTCAGTTCCCTGCTGAGGCCCGGTGGCGTCTTTGCTGTCGGAAGCGCCGAGACGCTCGCCGGCATGAACTCCGGCATGCGATCCGCGATGCCATCGCTGTACCTGAAATGAAAACAGAGGAGGCTGTGTGACGGCATCGATCATTCCCAATCTGATTCTCAAGACGCCCGGGCGGGTCGTTGTGAGCATCGCCGACCTTGCGCTCACGGCAAACCCGCAGGAAACGCTCGTCACCTACGCGCTCGGGTCCTGCATCGGCGTCACGATCTTTGATCCGGTCGCGCGGGTCGGCGGAATGCTCCACTTCATGTTGCCCCAGTCGACCCTCAGCCCCGACAAGGCCAGGAAGAGCCCCTGCATGTTCGCCGATGCCGGCGTGCCCCTGCTCTTCACCAAAGCCTACGAACTGGGCGCACGCAAGGAACGCCTCGTGGTGTGCGCGGCGGGCGGCGCCGAGATCCTCGCCGACGAGGGGCACTTCAAGATCGGCTCTCGAAACCGCACCATGCTCCGAAAACTCTTCTGGAAGAACAACGTCCTCATTGCGTCGGAAGACACGGGAGGCACGCACAGCCGCACTCTGACGCTGCGGCTGTCCGATGGCCAGGTCACGGTCAAAAACAAGGACGAGGAGCGCACGCTATGGCCAGCATGAGCGACCTGCTTTCAATGGACAGCCTGCCGGCGATGCCCGCCGCGATGGCCCGGATCATTCCGCTCCTGCTCGACCCCGGGTGCGAGTGGGAAGCGCTGGAGAAAGTCGTCCGCCGGGATGAGGCGATGACCGCCGCGGTGCTGCGCATGGCCAACTCCGTGCAGTACGGCTCCCCCGGCAAGCACTTTGACCTCAGACAGGCCATGGCTCGGGTGGGCCGCGAGGCGCTGCGCCGGTGCATCCTGGAGCAGCAGGTTTCGGGCGTCATGGCCGGTGAAAACGCGGCATTCGGATTGCTTCGCGGCGACCTGTGGCGCGGCGCGCTCGCCGGCGCAATCGCCGGCGAGGAACTCGCTCGTGTGTGCAGCCCCGAGAACGCTCCGCTCGCGTTCATGTGCGGCCTCCTCCGAGACATCGGGAAACTAGCCCTGAACGTGAAGTACGGCGCTCAATACCCTGCGATGATCGCCGCCCATTCTCGCGAAGGATCTTCGTTTATTGAAGCGGAGCAGGAGGCCCTGGGCTTTGACCACGCACAGGTCGGCGCCGCCCTCGCACGCCAGTGGCGCTTGCCCGAAAGAATCGCGATGGCCATCGAAATGCATCACGAGCCCCCGCCTCCCGGACCGGGGCACGATGTTCTCTTCGACATTGTTCATGCCGCCGACACGATCAGTCGCTGGGCAGGTCTCTGCGTCGGCGCCGAGGGGATGGACTACCGCCTGGCCGAGCACGTTCGCCAGGCGCTGTGGCTCGATCGACGCTCGGTCGAACGTGAGATCGCGCTTGTGTGGGAGAAGCTCCACGAAGCCGAAGAGTGGACGGGCGGGACCGTAAAAAAGGGAGCGGCCGCATGAACTGCAATGTATTGATCGTTGACGATTCGCCCATCCTCCGCATGGCCATCCGCAAAGTGGTGCGCCTGGCGGGCATCGAAGATGATCGCATCCACGAGGCCGGCAATGGTCGCGAGGCGCTGGACGTCCTCGAGACGGTCTGGATCGATCTCGTTCTGCTTGACATGAACATGCCCGTCATGGACGGCGAGCAGTTCGCCATTGAACTCAAGAAGAATCCAGACCTTGCCGACGTGGCCGTCGTCGTCGTCTCTACCGAGGCCAACCACGAACGCCTTCAACGTATGCGGGACCTGGGAGTCATGGACACGCTCCGCAAGCCCTTCGAGCCCGAGGACCTTCACCGCCTCATCGGAAAAGTACTTGGAGTCAGAGAATGAACACCATCGAAGCAGCAACATTGTCCAACATGACCATCAGCATGCTGGAGCGCACGGCCATGGTCCTTGCCGAGCCGGCGGTCGAAGGAGACGTTCATCCACCGGCTACTCGCTTTGCCCGGATTGTCTATCGCGGACCCAGCAGCGGAACGCTTGTTCTCGGGGCCACGGAAGGATTCCTGCGCGAGCTTGCAGCCAGCCTGCTTGGTGTTGAATCGATGGAAATCAACATCGACATCCAGGGGAGCGACGCCCTGCGCGAGATGGCCAACATCGTCGGTGGATCGGTGATCCTCGCGCTCGCGGGCGGAGTCTGCGAATACTCGCTCGGGTTGCCCGAACTCGTCGCGTCCGCTGAGCAGCCCGCGGGAACCGTGAGCGTGGAAGCGACGGTGGTCGCCGAGGGGGGCGTGCTCCGCGTTCTTTGGACACAGTACAACATGCCGATCGCCACCTAGGCGGATGGAGCCGTCTCATGGACCCCGTGGTGAGCGTACTGATCGTCGATGACTCCTCGATCGTCCGTCAGGTTCTCTCTCGCGAGCTGTCGAGACAGCCAGGCATTGTCGTCGTGGGAACAGCGCCCGATCCCTTTGTCGCCCGCGACATGATCCTGCGGCTCAAGCCGAACGTCGTGACGCTGGACATCGAAATGCCTCGGATGGACGGGCTCACGTTCCTCCGGAAGCTCATGAAGTATCACCCGATGCCTGTCATCGTTGTGAGCTCCCTCGCGGCCAAAGGACGCGAGATGGCGATCGCCTGCCTTGAGGCTGGCGCTATCGAGGTCGTCTCCAAGCCTAACGAAAGCTACTCCGTAGGCGACGTGGCTGTCCACCTTGCCGAAATCATTCGCGGCGCCTCGCTCATCCACCTCCGCGTGCCGCGCTCCCCGCTCCCCGCGCGCACATCTTCCGCACGCGTCCCCGGATCGGTTGCGCTGGCCGAGACCACGCACAAAGTCGTCGCGCTCGGCGCGTCCACCGGCGGCACCGAGGCGCTGCGAGTCGTGCTCCAGGCCCTTCCCAAACAATGCCCCGGCATCGTCATGACCCAGCACATGCCCGAGGGTTTCACCGCCGCATTCGCCCAGCGTCTGAACTCACTCTGCGAGATTGAAGTGAAGGAAGCGGAGGACCGCGACTGGGTCGTCCCGGGCCGCGCGCTGCTGGCTCCGGGCAACCGCCACCTCAAACTCGACCGCGACGGGGCCAGGTACATCGTCCGCGTCATCGACGGTCCACGCGTCAGCCGCCATCGGCCCAGCGTTGACGTCCTCTTCGAGTCGGTCGCACGCGTCGCCGGCAAAAATGCCTTTGCCGCCATCATGACCGGCATGGGCAGTGACGGCGCACTCGGCATGCTCGCCATGCGCAACGCCGGAGCAGTCACCGTCGCGCAGGACGAGGCGACTTGCGTCGTCTACGGCATGCCCAAGATCGCCGTCAAAATGGGCGGGGTCCAACTCGTCTCGTCCCTCAACGACATCGCCGTCCACATCCAGAACTACGCTCAGGGCGTGCTCAAGGCTGTCGCGGCGTGAATCCAGATGCGCGCCGGGGAATTCGGAGTTGAGGTCGCCGCCGCGGCCATGCTCGCGGCGAGTGGGCGTATCGTGGAGTTGCAATCCAAAGCCGGCGCGGCGCCGGGTCCGCACACACCCTCGGGCGCGGGTTTGAATCCAGCAACCCCATGAGTGCTACCTGTTTCAAGTGTGAACGCAGCGCACGTACAGCGACATTCCTGTGACGCGCTCGCCGAACAGGGAGCTTCCACGCAAAGGCGTAGCAGACACCCCGCCAGGGGCGCGGCGTAAGGCACTCCGGGGCTCGCCCGCCGCGCAGCAGGCGGCTCGCCGGCGCCACTCGGGGGGAAGTCGGGGGTGGATCCGGGGCCAGTCGGGACGCATTTCGCAAACTGGATTCAGCGAACTGACGCACGCGGGCCGAACCACAAAACTTGTCATCGCCTGAAGTCGTGCTCCACTTCGCGCCGCAGAATCTGCGCCTCGAGCCAATCGTGAACATGGATGCCCTCTGGTCTGGTGTCACTCTGATCCAGCCAGACGGCGGCCTTTGCGAGCCAGGTCTTCGCGGTGACTTGCTCACCAAGGCTCAAATGCGCCCGCGCCAGCCATGCCCAGGTGACGATGCGGTGCTTGGGCTCTGAAGAGGACTCGAGACTCCGCTCCAGGATGGGGATCGCTTCGCGCGGCCTTCCATCGCGACAAAGCAATGCCGCTCGCTGCGTGAGCGACCAGTGATGATCGGCGTATTGGTCCAGCTCCTGCATGCCGAGTTTTGCTGCACGCGCGACTTCCTGGCCAGACGCCGCCGCGAGCGTGCAGGCTCGCGCAACGAGGAATCTCCGCAACCCAAGGCTCTCCTGCCGATCGAGCATCGAGGCGAGTATGCTGCTATATGCACGCGTGTCGCCCGCCAGCACGGTGACCGCAGCAAACTCAAACCACAGATGGGCATTGCGCGAATCCAAAGCCGGGGTATAGGCCGCGGACGCGACCGACCAGTCTCGCTTTTCGAGCGCGGCTCGCGCCCGGCACAGCTGAAGCTCATCCTGGTGATTACCTAGCGAAAAGCTCGGAATTGCCGAGGCGGCATCGCGCTCTGTCGCAATTGCCTCGTCGCACCGCTGGCAACGGACCAGCGCAAGGACCAGATTTGCCCGGGCCGCTTTAAAACCCGGATCAACCGATATGGCCTTGCGGAGCGCTCCAATCGCATCCTCGTACTTGTCGGCTCTCATGAACGCTCGTCCTAACTCGGTCCAGGTAACACCGTCGGTTGGGTTCAGAGCGGTGGCTGCTCGCAAGAACTGGATCGCATCGTCGTGATTGTTCTCAAGCGTGAGCGAACGCGACAGCCAGAGATTGACCGAGAAATCCGACGGGTCGCGCAGCTGGGCCTCGCGCAAGACGGTGATTGCTGCGGTGTTGGCGTCAAGGCCGCTGAGCAGCATCCCGATCAGGATCATCTGGTGGCTCGGCGGGGCCGGTCTGGCGCCTGTGGCATCTTTCACGAGCTCTTGGAGGCTTGAGCTATCTTGCCGTATCGCCGGATCTCGGAAGCGATCCTGCCAAGGATCCGGTTCTACGGCGCGTGCTACCGCCAGAAGCCTGCGGGCTTCGTCATTGTCGCCTGAAATAGCTTCTATGTAAGCTGCATTGTCCAGGGCGATCAGGAGTTGCTGCCGAAGCGCGGACCCGCGCACGCGCTCTGCGGCTGTGGCGACTCCGACCTCTCGTCCGATGGCGACCCTACGGAATACCCGTGCGTAGGCTTCGCGAGAAGGATAGGAGACAAATCCCGAAAACTCGGGTGATAAGAAGCTTTGGCGGATGCGCTCAAGCTCTTGGGCGACCTCCAGCTCCTTCTCCGCTGCAGCCAGCCGGAGTGCAAAATCAGACGACTGGGCATCTTCGAGCCGTGACTGTGCGGTCCGGAGCACATCCACCGCATCCAGCCATTGTTTACTCTCCACAAACTGCGACAGGGACGGTAACGCGGACTCGATGGATGCGCGCGCGCTCTCACGCCGAACAGCCTCCTGGATATCGCGTGCGTGCTCGACCTGTTGCAGCCAGATGCCCCCGGCCAGCGCTCCGGCCATCGCGACAACAGAGACAGCAATCGCGAGTGTTGTGGAAGGACGGCGACGGCACCATTTCAAGGCGCGCTCCGCGATCCCGACCGGCCGGGCGAGGATGGGATCACCACGGCTGAACCGCTCAACATCGTCGGCCAGATCGGCTGCGCTGGCGTAGCGCCGCGCCGGGTCCTTCTGAAGGCACTTGAGGCAGATGGTCTGCAAGTCGCGCGGCACGGTGGGGTTGAGGCGGGTCGGGGGAACGGGCTCGTCGGATAGAACCTGACGCTCTGTTTCGGCTGGAGTTTCGCCTCGGAACGGCGGACGCCCTGTGAGCATTTCGTACAGGATCGCGCCAAGAGCGTAGATATCGATCAGAGGGCAGAACTCGGTCGCAGCTCCTGCGGCCTGCTCGGGCGCCATGTAGCTCGGCGTGCCCAGGTGTGTGCCAGTGATAGTAATGGCTGTGCTCTGGCCCGAGTAATCCGAGCGCCGCGCCAGACCAAAGTCAGCGACCTTCAACGTGCCATCAAGCGCCACCAATATGTTGCCCGGTTTAAGGTCGCGGTGCATGATGCCGCCGGCGTGCGCAGCGTGAACGGCTCTCGCAAGGATGGAGATAGTGGCCGCGGCGTCTCGGGATGAGCGGGGGCTGCCGTCGAGTTGTTGCGCGAGGCTCCCTCGTTCGAGAAGCTCCATGACGAAATACGGGTGACCGTCGCACTCGCCCGCATCGAAAACCTGCACAATGTTCGGGTGGCAGAGGGCAGCGATAGCCTCCGCTTCGCGCTTGAATCGCTCATGTTCGAGCGGCCCGGCGAATCCCCCGGCGAGCAACATCTTGATGGCGACGGGACGCTTGAGCTTCAGGTGGCGTCCCCTGTAGACAATCCCCATCCCTCCGCTGCCCAGGACGCCCTCGATGTGATAACCGGGCAACTGCGGGACTTCGTTTACCAGCCGCTGCCAAGCTCGTCGACCAGTGCGGGAGTTCCCCGACGGCAGGACGGTCTCCAGATGGTCTTCCATCGCCCGCGCCCGCGCGAGCCGCTCTCTGACTTCGGGCAGTAAATCCGGGTGCTCGCGACACGCGTCCTCGGGCGTCAGGTCGGAGTCGAGTATCTCCTCAAGGAGAAACTGGATGCGTGATTCGTGCGCCGACATGGAAGCTCCAGTGGTTCGGGTTCACTGTTCGCTCGGCGGCGAGTCCACGGGACGAAGATCGCCGACCGCTTGACTTAGGAAGAGCACCGCGCGGTTCACTCGCCGCTGGACAGTCTTCACCGAAACTTCAAGGATCTCAGCGGCCTCGCCGCGCGTGATCC
>Ga0163155_10006469_pt1 | contig 11334 bp, 10 predicted proteins | sample OliLakLV19SP4G1_FD_148611 | JGI IMG/M metagenome (GOLD analysis project Ga0163155, IMG submission 148611) | Freshwater microbial mat bacterial communities from Lake Vanda, McMurdo Dry Valleys, Antarctica - Oligotrophic Lake LV.19.SP4.G1 | ecosystem: Environmental > Aquatic > Freshwater > Lake >...
ATCGATATCACCGGCCCGCGCCCAGCGCGCTCCTGTATCGTGTAATGGTGTGAGAGCACTCTGCGGTGCTTCCAAACGGAGATCAATCCCGAGCCGATTGGGTGTCAGCGAATGATACACAATCCGTGGCAGATGGGTTGTGTAGCGACGCGGCTGAGCGCTAAGCGAGGGAACCAGAACTGCACAAAGGCTCAAGAGCATCATCAGAATAGGGCGAAGACGCATGCATCTCCTCCTTGCAATGCGGAACCAGCATGAACAGTATACTTGTTTTGGGGTGGCCATGCACGCCTATGGTATAATGCAACCCGCGATGGAGGGTAGGAATCGTGCGAGGGTACCATGCGGCTAGCCGAGCGCCATAAAATCGAACAGGCCTATCACGATCAGGCCTCGGCCCGCGAGCGTACCGATTTTTACGCCTGGGGTGCGCTGAGTGCTGCCGATGATTATGCATTTGGGTTGCTCGGCGATCTGCACGGTAAACGCGTTCTGGATCTTGGCTGTGGCGATGGTGCAAACGCCATTCGGCTGGCCCGCGCAGGCGCACATGTAATCGCCATTGATCTGTCGATCGGCATGGTTGCCGCAACTCGCAAACGCGTTGAGCAGGCCGGGTTGGCATCTGCAGTGGATGCCCAGCAGATGAGTGCCGAGCATCTTGGGTTTGCCGATGGTAGCTTCGATGCCATTCTCGGGCACTCGGTTCTGCATCATACCGATCTGCGCATCACGCGCCGTGAGGTGCATCGCCTGCTCAAATCCGCCGGGAAAGCCATCTTCCTGGAACCACTCGATCATAACCCACTGCTCAATCTATTCCGCAAACTTACCCCGTGGCGCCGCACGCCGACCGAAAAACCACTCAGTTATGATGAGATTCATTTCTTTGGCGAACCATTCAGCCAGTTGCATCATCACGAATTCTACCTTGTGGCCCTGGCCGCGTTCGCCTGCATCCCATTGAAGAATCGAACGTTGTTTCAAATAGCACTTAACACACTTATTCCACTCGATGATCGCATCTTTGCGCGTTGGCCACACATGCGCCGCTATGCATGGGCCGTTGTGCTGGAACTAACGCTGTGAGAGTGCTGTTTGTTGCACCACGCTTCCCATACCCACCGCTACAAGGGGATCGCCTGCGCGCCTACGAACTGCTGCGCCAGCTCCATCAACGTCATACCATCACACTCGTGGCTCCAGATCAGCCAGGAGCCGAACAGCACGCAGCCAACATCTGCACTACCTGGCAACCAGTTGCACAATCACGATTGGCGGCATTCATCCGTACGGCTGCTGCAATACCCAGCTCGCGCCCGCTACAGGTCGCCTATCTGTGTTCATCAGCATTGCGTGCAACAGTGCGCGAACTGCTCCAAACCGGCAATTACGATATTCTGCATCTGCATACAGCCCGCGTCGCACCCGTTGCGGATGGTACAACACTTCCGGCAGTTGTTGATTTTATTGATCCGCTCTCACTTAACATGCGCCGCCGTGCAGAACGTGAACATGGCCTAGCCCAATTACTGTTCGCTGCCGAAAGTCAGCGCATGGCCAACTACGAACAGCAATTGCTCACCAAGCTCGCCGGTGCAGTGCTTGTTTCAGCAGCGGATCGGGCAATACTCGGTAATCATCCGCGATTGTACGTTATACCATTAGGGGTTGATCTACAGCGCTTTCGCTATTCTGAAACCGAACGCGATCCAGCGACGATCATCTTCAGCGGGCGAATGGCCTACTTTCCAAATGCCGATGCAGCACAGTTCCTGGCCAGAGATATTTTCCCACTGGTGCGGGCGCAGGTACCCAATGTGCAACTACGCATCGTTGGTGCAGATCCACCGGCAGCCATACAGGAACTTACACTGCTCCCAGGCGTTCAGGTGACAGGCTATGTTGCCGATTTGGCGGGCGAACTCCAGCGTGCCACGATTGCCGCAGCACCATTACGCGCCGGTACTGGTATGCAGATCAAAGTCCTTGAAGCCATGGCATGTGGCCTACCAGTCGTCGCTACTCGGCAGGTTCTGGCCGGCGTTGCCGCACAGCACGGGCAGCACGCACTCCAGGGCGAAACAGCAGCACAACTGGCCGCTGCAATGGTGCAACTGATACAACAACCGGCACTCAGGGTTCAGCTCGCTCGCGCTGCCCACCGTTTGGTGGAGGAGCTGTATACATGGGAACGAGCAGCCGACGCATTCGAGCACCTCTATCAATCCATCGCGCTCATGCCCGCCAACGGTTTCGTGGCCGAAATCGGCCCTATCGCACCCGAATACTACGGCGTCTCGCCCGGAAACAACTAATGGATCCAATCACGGCAACAGAATCATCTGCCAAAACAGTTTCAGCAAGCCTGCGGCCACGGATCGTCATCTCCGAGCGGCGATTATTACTGGTGACTGGCGATATCCTGTTGATCGTTGCCAGCCTGGTTGGCTCCCTGATATTCTGGGAACAGATCGGTGGCTTTAGCCTGGGCCTGCGCCTGTTGCGTGCCCAGGCCTACTGGCTCATCCCGCTTGCCGTTGGCTGGATGATCTGGTTGGCCCTCAGCGATACCTACAATCTGCGGCTGGCGGTACGCTCAGGCGCGATTGTCTGGCGTGTGTTCGCCGGTGGTCTATTCGTCACATTTCTGTATCTGCTGGTGTTCTTCATCGCCTCACGTGCAACTGTAACCCAGGGCCTGCCAAGTGTGCTGAATAGCCTCTCATCTGGATCTGAACCGCTGCGCTTTGCCCCTGCTGTCGCCATTGGCGGCTCAACAGCACTGATCATCATCTGGCGGCTGTTCTATATCTGGGCATTGTGTGGCCCACAGACACGCCCACGCCTGCTGATTCTTGGGGCCGGGCAGGCTGGCCGCACACTCTACACAACCATCGCCCGCCACTATACCTCCCATTATCATGTGGTTGGCTTTATCGATGACGATCCGCATAAGCAAGGGGCCGAATTCGCTGGCATTCCTGTGCTTGGCGCACACCAGGATCTTGAACGAATCGCCGCCGCCAATCACACCGATGAAATTGCACTGGCGATCAGCACCCGTTTGCCGGATGATCTGCTGCAACGCTTGATGAACTGCCACGAACACGGCCTGACTGTCACACCCATGCCGCTGATCTACGAACGTCTGACTGGTAAAGTCGCCGTTGAGCATATCGGCACCCAATGGTATGTTGCCTTGCCACTGCAACCACGCACCGCTGCTACTGCGCTGGCCGTGATCAAACGCCTCATGGATCTGATCGGCGGGCTATTGCTAGGCCTGCTCCTCGCGCTCCTAACACCTCTGATCGCGATTGCGATCAAACTCGATAGCCCTGGCCCAGTCCTCTACCGCCAGCAACGGCTTGGCCTACATGGACGCTCCTTTCTAGTCTACAAATTCCGCTCCATGCATACTAATGCAGAGCGCGATGGCGTGGCCCGCTGGTCCACCAAGGGCGATTCACGGATCACCCGCGTTGGAGCCATCCTGCGCCGCACCCGATTGGACGAACTGCCCCAGACGATCAATGTCATCCGTGGCGATATGAGCCTGGTTGGCCCACGGCCCGAACGCGAACAATTTGTTGAACAACTCCAACAGCACATCCCGTTCTATCGAACACGCCTAGCTGCCAAACCTGGCCTCACCGGCTGGGCACAGATCAACTATGGCTATGGCAGCTCAATTTCCGATTCACTCACCAAACTACAGTACGATCTCTACTACCTCAAACACCAATCGCCCTGGTTCGATCTGCTCATCCTGGCCCGCACCATCGCAGTCGTCCTGCGCATGCAAGGCCGATGACCAACCATGACATTCCGACGCCTCATCCCGGCCCTCATTCTTATAGCCACCCTGCTGATACTCTTCCTCGGCCTGTGGAGCGCACCCCTCAGCCTGGCCTATTCCGTTGATGCACCAGCTAGTACTGCCTACCTCAACGGCTTCCGCGCCCTAGAACGGAATGATACCAGCGCCTATCGATGGTCGTATCCACTGGCTGTTATAAATCTATATGCCTTCGCACGAACACCCGTGATTATCGATCTGCGCCTGACCTCCCCACGGCCAGCCGATGAGCCACCCCCCGCGCTTGGCCTTGCGCGTGGCCGCTGGCATACATCCAGCTTTGATGTGCGCGGAGATTGGCGGCGCTACCAGGTTCTCCTGCCAGCCAACGCCAATCAACCCGAAATTGCCCTGCTTGGCAGCACCTTCCGCCCCGATGAACGCGACCGCCGCAGCCTGAGTATGGCGCTCAGTCGCCTCCGGTTGAGTATCCCATCAACAATGCAGCAACTGCCTGCCGGACTCGCCATGCTTGGGCCATGGCGGCTTGCGCTTCTACTTATGCTGCCACTCTTCGTCTATAGCAGCGCACTGCGCCTGCTTGCGTACCGGCGCGATACATCGCGTCGCTACGGGTTTCATCTTGCGATCAGTTTAGGAGTAGGTGTCAGCCTTGCGTTTGTATGGTCTCAGGCCAGCAATCCAATCAGCGCAGGATTGGTTCTGAACGAGTCCTGGATTCCACTCATCCTGCTCCTGGCGATTGCACTCTTGTGGATCGCCTATCGCCCACAGATGATGCCTATCGAGCAAACCATCCAACATCTGCTCGATACTGATCGCACGCGCCCATGGATCGTTGTGAGTGCCGCATGTATTATTGGACTGATCATGCTGGTGGCTATGCCGCCGTGGGAGCATCCAGATGAAAGCTCTCACTTTGAGTTTGCCTGGCTGATTGCCAACCATCCAACCTGGCCAACGCCAGGAACCAGCGATCCGCGCCTGGCAAGCATTGCCGGAGGCGGGCGGGCATTGTTTCACCAACCACTGTATCATGTGCTGATCAGCCTCGTGCTGCGCTTCGTCGGCGGGCTGACGCTGGTTGGCCAGTTATATGTGGCCCGCAGCGTCTCACTGTTGCTGTTTCTGGCAACTATTGCAATGTCGGAGCGCAGCGCCCGCATCCTGTTTCCATCAGGGCATATGTTGCGCTGGCTCACGCCACTCGCATTGATCCTGAATCCAACGTTTGCAAGCCTGATGACAAGCGTCAATAATGATGTTGCTGTCACAACCGTTTGCACACTCACAATCTGGATCGCAGTTCACACACTCATGTACGGGTTGACATGGCGTCGGATACTCGCGCTAGTTGCGACAATTCCGCTGGCAATTGCCTGTAAGAACACAGGGGCGATCACTGCTGGAATCGTTCCGTTCGTCCTGATAATTGGATTCTGGCACCAATTTGGCTGGCGCTGGCGTTGGTTGCTGCTTACGCTTACCGCAACAAGCACAATTCTTATGGCGCTTTTGTTGTCCTGGGGCGATCCAGCCAACTGGTATCGCTGGGGAGCCGCAACACAGGGTCAGGTGATGCGCATCACACGGTCAGAAGCACCACTCGGCGAACACGTCCTGCGCATTCAGAGTGCCGCCATACCAAATTTCGAGGGTCTTTCGGCCCCAAATCTGCTCGAGTCGCAGATCTCAGGAAGGCATGTCACAGTCGGAGCATGGGTATGGGCCAGCCGGCCAGCGCACATCTGGGCACCTGGTATCATCTATCAGGGCCGTGAAGGGCCGCTCCTGGGCGATCACCGTTATATTGATGTCGGAACCCAGCCGCAGTTTGTTGCTTTTGGCTATGATCTGCCACCGCGCCTGATGTTCGCCCACATGATGGCCTGGTCGGTTGCACCCGATGAACAAACCCCACTCGATATCTATTTCGATGGCATGGTGTTTGCAGTCGGCACATACCCCACCGAAGTCCCACCGCAGTATGGGCAATCAGGCACTGCCGGCGGTATCTGGGGCGGAAAGCCATTCACCAACCTCATCCGCAATGGCGATGCCGAACAAGGCTGGTTCTATCTGCGGCCCGAGCTTGATCGACTAATCGCCCGTTTTGCCCGTCGCTCACCATCACGGCTGATCGCCAGTTTTGCCGATCTTGGGACAACCATTCGTCTCGAAGCGACGGACTATCTGCCCTGGATGGTCTTCACATCATTTGGTGCCTATGGCGGTCGCATCTTCCTGCGCGATCCGCTCTGGCAATCAGTGATTCCCGGAATAGCGTTTGCCATCCTACTGGGAATCATTGGCGGGCTGCGCAAGATCAGACGCTTCGATGCACCTCGTCAGATCACATTCACCACACTTGGCCTGATCTGCCTTGCTGTGTGGGGCATCATTCTCCTGGCGCATCTGCCAGTCAACTTCCCTGGTGGCCTACCATCGCCACGCTATGGCTTTACAATCATGATCCCCACTACGCTGATCTTCATCTGTGGATGGCTCAACCTCTGGCCAGCAACATACCGGCACAGCGCAGCAGTCGTACTGCTTGGAGCGCTATTGCTGCTGAGTATCGCAGCCGTAACAACCATGCGTCTGTTCGATACTACCGCATGCGCCTTTGATCCAGTGCGCTGTGCATTCTCTCCTGTTCCCTCACTCCTCAGCCTACTCACTCCCTAACTACGACACACCATCGTACCCCTGTCATCGTCCGCTCATCATATCTAGTATTCAATCATCGCTCACTCTCCTAGAATGAGTCGCAGAACACCGGCGTGCCACCGCAGTCTGACCGAAGCCTAGCCGGAGCAACACCGCAGATCTTGCCTGGTAATCTGTGGGCAGATGAGATGCGACGCCGTTACAAGCGGGACACGTAAGAGGAGAGCGGACCATGCAAGCAATCAGCGCGACATTCCAGGCTTCTACGCAGCCAACGGGCACAATCAGGAGAACCCGCGCCTTGGCTGTGCCAAACCAGGCGATCGACGCGACAGAGATCGAGCGCATGAGCCTGACAATCCTCGAACGGCACTGCGCCATCGAGGGTGAGCGTTTCTATCGCGGCCAACCACACGATACCCGCTTCGGCTATGAACTCTTCCGCAGGGCACTTGTCGAACGTGATGAAATTGCCTGGGAGTACATCTTCAACCAGTATCGCGGTTTGGTCGAGAGTTGGGTACGCCGCAGTGGAGCCTTTGCCAGCAGCGGTGAAACAAGCGAATTCTTTGTAGTATCGGCATTTACACGCTTCTGGCAGGCCATCAGCGCCGAACGATTTGCATCGTTTGCCTCATTGGCAGCCCTCCTCCATTATCTACAATTGTGCGCTAGTTGTGTCGTCATCGATAGTGTACGAGCGCAATCCTGGGCCGAGATGATGCCCGAGGAGGCAATCGTCTTCGCCCGCAGCCCCTATAGCTCACCGGATGAGGAAGCCATGGAACGCGTTAATCGCACCGAATTCTGGGAATATATTAACGCGCTGCTGAACGACGAAGCCGAGCGGGTGGTGCTGTTCAACTCATTTGTTATGGGAATGAAGCCAGGCGATATCTACGCACGCCGCACCGATCTGTTTTCCAGCGTGAATGATGTCTATAACGTGAAGCGCAATGTTCTGGGGCGCCTGAGCCGTAACCAGGATCTGCGCCAGCAGTTCGATATCTAGCTTCCCTTAGCACAGATACCAACACACACGAAGGCCGTAGCATATGCTGCGGCCTTTGTGTGTACGCTACTATCAGCCCCATCAATTCTTAAAATTGTCTTACAATCTGCCCCAAAAAGCGTGGTACGTGCGTTCAATTCTATGAAAACGGTACTGCTTGGTGCGGTGCCAACACCCACGGAGAGATGGAATGTTTGTGCACCATCAGAACCCCAGCGGCTGCACACTCACACCGCCGCTTGATGATCTCGATTTGATCGCTGCGCTCGATGGTGTGATTGATGTCAACGTACGGGCTCACCTCCAGGCATGTTCATCATGCGCCAGGCGTGCAAATGATCTTGCCATTATTCAGCAAACACTGCAGCAACGCTTCTACCGGATGTTCTGTCCTTCCAGTGAAGATCTGCTCGCCTTTCAGCAGCGTATGATCAACCCAGATCGCTATATCTCAATTGCCAACCATCTCCACGATTGCCAGCATTGCACCAACGAACTGCGTATGCTTGAGCAGGCGGCTACCAACACAGGTATCTTCCCTAGCATTGGCATCTTTCCAACCAATCGGATCGCGCTCAGGCTCGAAAAGCAGGGGTTGTTTCCGGCTATATCTGGCGCTCCATCAAACCGCAGCTATGGATCACTTGGCGATCAATATATCTATCGTGCAGATCGCATTCGGCTCATGCTCTCCATCGAACGTACATTTGGGCGGCCAAGCCGCAGTATTGTAACGGGTAAACTCTCTGTTGGAAATGCTCGCAATCAGCATGGCATGACGGCCAGCATCCTCTCTGGCGAACACATCCTGGGCTGTTCCTTGATCGACACCCTGGGCTGCTTTACGATTGAGGATGTGCCATCAGGTAATCTGACGCTCTCACTGCGATTGCGTGATTATGAGGTCGTCGTCGATTCGCTGAGAGTCTAGCATCATCGATCTATTCTTCAAAGCCCTCCGCCACATAGGCCGTCAGATCGGCGACACGTGTGGCATAGCCCCACTCATTATCGTACCATGCCACAACCTTGAAGAAATCCTCGCCAACCGCCATCGTTAGCGGCAGATCCACAACTGCCGAATAGGTCGTTCCAATATAATCGCTTGATACGAGTGCATCCGAACTCACCCCCAGAATCCCTTCCATATCATCGCTCTCGGCAGCATCGCGGAAGGCCTGATTGAGCATCTCGACGGTTGCACTGCGATCCAGTTCGACAACAAAATCAACAATCGAGACGGTCGGCGTTGGCACTCGTATGGCAAAGCCATCAAAGCGGCCTTTTAGTTCGGGAATGACAAGCGCCACGGCCTTGGCAGCACCGGTGGTCGTCGGCACAAGGTTCATAGCCGCCGCCCGCGCCCGCCGCAGATCGGTATGCACATTATCCTGGAGATTCTGGTCCATCGTATACGAATGGATGGTCGTCATCATGCCACGCCGTATTCCAAAGCGATCATTCAGCACTTTTGCAATCGGCGCGAGGCAGTTTGTGGTGCAGGATGCATTCGAAATAATATGATGCACCGCATGATCATAGCGCTCATCATTCACACCCAAACAAATCGTAATATCCTCACCCTTGGCTGGTGCTGTGATAATCACCTTTTTTGCCCCAGCCTGAAGATGTGCCCTGGCCCTATCGGCATCCGTGAAGCGGCCAGTCGATTCAATCACAATGTCGATCTCTAGTTGGCTCCATGGCAGCTGTGCCGGGTCACGCTCGGCATAGGTTGTGATATGCAGGATGCGTTCCTCGCCATCTGGATCATAGAACGTGACCGTCAATTCTCGCTCGGTCGAACTCACCTGACCCTCAAACGCGCCATAGGTTGAATCATATTTGAGTAAATGTGCCAGCGTGGCATTATCCGTAAGATCGTTAATTGCAACAACTTCAAGATCATCAGGGTAGTTTTCGAGCATTGCTTTGAAGCTCTGCCGTCCGATCCGGCCAAAGCCGTTGATCGCTACGCGAACCATGGTGCGCAATCCTTTCAGGTCCATCTCCTACAAGTATAGGGATAGCTCATGATCGACCGACAGGAAGCTGTCAGACGGCCCATTATAGCACGCCACGGTATGCTACAATGCCCCGTAGCAATGATCTTGAAATGGTCAAAGCGCGGAGGGAGCTATGTCGCTGGCGATCACACTCATCATCGCGCTAGTGTTGCTTCTGTTACTATTGGTCGGGGCCTGGCGCGATCTCAGGCGCGGTATGCTGGCGCTTATCGCAACGCTATTTGGAGCAGCACTCAGTGGCTTCTGGGGCGAACGCTGGGGCAATGAGTTGGCATCCCGGTTTGATACAAACCCATCGCCAATCATTGTTGCTATGAGTATTATGCTACTGGCAGGCGTAGCATTGCTGATCGGCTATGGGGGCGGTATTTTGCTGCCACCGCTACCAAAAGTACGGACATGGCAACAGCGTGTGGCTGGTGGCACGCTTGGCCTGTTGAATGGAATTGTTCTGGTTGGCTATCTGCTACGCATCGGTACCCGCGATAACCCCGCATTTGCTGAGCTTATTGGATCAGCCGCCCCCACCCAACTCCTCTACGATAGCCTGCCATTCCTATTTCTGGCAACTGCCCTGATTGGCGGCGCTATCATCATCGGCAAGAGTGCGATGCTAGCGCTTCGCAAACGTGCCGCTGCACCCTCCAGCCCCCTTGCTTCACGGCCGGTTCCTCCTGCAACGCCAAGCAGTGTTGCGCCGCTACCAACCACAGCAGAACAACACGAAAACCAGCAGCGAACGCTCGATAAGATCAATAATCGATTACGGTAGGGCGGAGTCAGAAGTCAGGAGTCAGAAGTGAAAATCGCTTCGATTCGGCTAGTCGGCTTGAGCGCTTTGTTAGGCGATTTTCAGGGTAAGTCCCCGCGAGCTACATCTCAACCCCAGGCATGCCATCCGCATCCAACAGCAGCGATAGTTCCCCGGCGTGGGGCAGGTCGTGCTCTTCAATTCCGGCCCACGTACGGGCATCCAACCGTTCTCCAAAAGAGAGATACTGGGTGATCTGGCCATTGCGAAATACGAAACCATCCGCAAATCGTCCGCCAACCCAGTCAATCGAGTCCTTCAAGCGGACCCAAACATGGAGATAGACAACAACTTTGTCCCCATTCGTCAAAACTGCTCGGGCTCGCAGGTTCCCTCGGCCCATGTCCCGCGTCCTTTGGTAATGTGCTCTTGGACTTCCGCGATACCACGATAGGTACCAGCTGTCGGAAAGCCTTCGGGCTCGATGTGCACAATCTGCGGGTCAAAATACGTTGTTATGCCGTGCATGTCATTGCGATTGATCGCGGCGTAGAACTGTTCCAGTACTTCTCTTTCGTTGCTCATAGATCTCCTGCTGCGGCTATGCATGTTGCGCGGCCAAATACATCACCGCCCGGAGGGTCCATCTAACGACCCAGCGGTTCACCCGCGCGTGCGAAGCGAGCGTCGGGTGCAACCGCGAGTTATACCGACGGCACCAAACGCACTCTGACCGCGTGCTCCCCAGCTCTGAGGCGCTAGGATGGACAGGCTAGGCGTGGTCAAGAAACTCACGGACCGCACCCTTGGAACGCAGCATGTGCAACGCCGCATGGCCCCCATGCCGCGCCACGATCGCCAGCTCGCGCTCGCGCTCAGACCGCCGCCCCAGCCAGACGCGCCACACCAACCACCATTCGTCACGCAACTGTCGCCACGCCGTCGCGTCGCAGCCGTCGGGCAACTGGGAGCCCTCCGGACGACGCAACCCACGCACGAACGCGCGCGCTGCGCAGACCCACCACGGCGTGTCGAGGAACACGACCGTATC
>Ga0163155_10006472_pt1 | contig 11333 bp, 11 predicted proteins | sample OliLakLV19SP4G1_FD_148611 | JGI IMG/M metagenome (GOLD analysis project Ga0163155, IMG submission 148611) | Freshwater microbial mat bacterial communities from Lake Vanda, McMurdo Dry Valleys, Antarctica - Oligotrophic Lake LV.19.SP4.G1 | ecosystem: Environmental > Aquatic > Freshwater > Lake >...
TTAATTCGTTAACCGGCGGATTTGACGATGAGCCACTGCGCGACTTTATGAAAGACAAGGAAGTGATTTCAATTCGAGATCACCTTTTTGTTCGAAATGAAATTCCTTACCTGACATTGATAGTAAAATATTTTCCGTTCCGGCAAGAGGTGGCTTCGAAAGCAGCGAGTGAGATAAAAGCAGGAGAGAAAAGGGATGAATCTTGGAAAGAAGGTTTGTCTGAAGTGGATATGGGACTTTTTAATTTGTTTCGCGATTGGCGATCTCAGCGATCCAAAAAGGAAGGTGTCCCGCCTTATGTTTTAATGACGAACAAACAAATCGCCGATGTGGTGAAACAGCGTCCGCAATCCCTTGCGGAGCTTATGAAAATTGGCGGTATCGGAAAATCCAAAGCTGACAAATATGGCGAAGATATCCTTTCAATTTCAAAAATAACTCCGACAACGGAGACTCCTAAGGATTTATCGTGAGAGAAAGAGAGCTGCAACTTCCGATCGTTTCTCCATCCGAAAACTTTCAAGATTTACCTATTTTTGTGAAGTGGACGGACTTTTTAAAATGGCTGCTTCATACGACAGAAAAATTTCCGAAAAAGGCGCGCTTCACATTTTCAGATCGCATTAATAATTTGGCGTTGAGTGTTGTTGAAGATTTGGTGGAGGCTCGATACTCCACAAATAAACGTCTTATATTACGAGCGGCAAATCTGAGGCTTGAAAAGCTAAGAATGCTTCTTCGCATTTCATTTGAATCTCGATATCTCGCGAAAGATGCTTACAAGCATGGGATGTATTCTCTCAATGAAACCGGCAAAATGCTCGGTGGTTGGATCAAACAGCAAGAGACAAAGGAATGAAACGATTTGGGAACCTTTACTCGCAGGTCGTGAATTATGAGAACTTAATCTTGGCAACGCATAAAGCATTGCGCGGCAAAAAAGCAAAGGCGAAAGTGGCCTCTTTTTATTTTAATTTTGAGAATGAAGTCATCCAGCTGGAGCAAGAACTAAATGATGGCACGTATTATCCAAGTTCCTATCATTTATTTGAGATCAGAGAACCAAAGGTCCGCCAAATCTGTAGCTCCGATTTTCGAGATCGAGTGGTGCATCATGCGATTTGTAATATCATCGAACCATTTTTCGAGCGGAGACTTATCTTCGATACGTATGCCTGTCGTAACGAAAAGGGCGCTCATGCAGCGTTGAAGCGTGCACAGCAATTCAGTCGTTCCCATCGTTATTTTCTAAAATGTGATATTCGAAAGTATTTTCAGTCGATCGATCATCCAGTTCTAAAGCATATGCTCAGAGGCATTGTTAAAGACTCTAAACTTATCAATCTTTTGGATCTCATTATCGATCATGCTGTTCCTGGAAATGCGCCTGGCAAAGGGATTCCAATCGGAAATTTAACGAGTCAACATTTCGCCAATTTCTATCTTGGAGAACTTGATCATTTTCTCAAAGAACGGTCCCGGCTCAAGGGATATGTGAGATATATGGACGATTTCATTTGCTTCTCGGACAGTAAAAATTTTCTCCATGACTTGCTGGCAACAATCCGAGAATTTGTAGAACAGAAATTAAAACTTCGATTGAAGGATGAAATTATTAGAATTGCACCCGTGAGTGAAGGAGTTCCGTTTCTTGGATTTCGAGTATTCCCGAATCTGATTCGGCTGCAACGACCGAACTTAATTCGTTTCAGAAAAAAAATTAGAAATTTAGAAAGACATTTTCAAATCGGATTGATTTCCGAATCCGATCTGGCGAGCTCGGTGAAGAGTATGATTGCTCATATTACTCACGCAAACTCGGGGATGATGCGGAGAAAGGAGTTTGAAAGCTCTTTGAATTTGGCGTAATGACCGAACCTGTCTCTAACCGCGTTGTTCGGGGCGGCTCCTGGAACAACAATGCGCAGAACTTGCGCTCTGCCTATCGCAACAACGATTCGCCTGGGAATCGTAACGACAATCTTGGTTTCCGCCTGGTGAGTACATTGAATTTGTGCGCCCATATTAAATGGCGTGCCTTTGGCACGATGCACTCAGAATTTTGCCAGATAAGGGTCGTCTAAGGATGGCACTTCCGTGCAAAAGGCTTTGTCCAGGTCATTGCACCAGCGCCAGCATTCACTTGGGAGTTTTCTTCTGAGCGTTTGTTGGACAAATAAAAAACCTGCTCGCAACGTCTGGTAGTTTGACCGATTTATTAGTTAAGCGAAGGCCGTTGCGAGTTTTTCTTCTATTAACTCGTACTTCGGAGTGAAAAAGATTTTCATAATCCCGGACCATGAGTTCAATAAGCTGAGTGCTTTTGATCCGATAAAGTTTTGTAATTTTATTCAGCTTTGATAGGGGAGGATGGCAAAGTTGTCGTTCCCAATTCGATATAAGTTGAGGCGATGAATATCCAAGTTCTCTCGCAACCTCCGATTGGCTCAGCCCTACTTCTTGGCGTCTTTGCTTTAAATAGGAACCTAAAGGCAGATTAGGGTGGTGCACAAGTGCCGGCACCCTATCAAAAAACACGAGTTAAATACAACGTGTTGTAAAAAGTTCGTCCGTCCGATCATAGGATAATGGGTGTTGACGCAAAGTATGAGAAACTCCTTCGACGAATTCGGTCAAATATCAGAGACATTCGGCAGTCGAAACGCTTAACCCAAGAAGATATGGTAGATTTCGGCTTCAATTATCGACACTACCAAAGCATTGAGAGTGGGCGCCATAGCCCTAATCTTCACACCCTTTTTAGGGTGGCTGAAGCCTTACGAGTGGATATTAGGGAATTTTTTAAAGCCGTATAGCTCGCAGATTAACTCGTTTTTAAGCCCTATTGACGAATGCATAGAAAGATGTTATGTGTATACACATAACATCTTCTCATTTCCTTTAACTCTTTTTAAAACTAGATCCAGCACGTCTTAACAAGGAGTCTTGACGGGTTTTATACCATATGATACCGTGTGAACACGGTATCATATGTCTAAGCATTTTGATAAATTTATTGAATCTCTCCCTCCCATTGTGACGGAAGCGGATCTCGCGCGTCGATTGCAGGAGGTAAAATTTGTTGGAAGAGCTTCAAAGATCGATAAAGAACGGTTCACCAAAAAAATCGATAAGGACTTAGTCAGTTTTACAATTAAAGATTCGAAGTCGGGGCTGAAGAAACTTCTTTATTCAAAATCAAAGGAGATCTCACCTTACGAAATCGGACACCGTCTACAACCCAAAGGATATTTCTCAAATTTAACGGCTCAGTTTTATTGGGGATTGATAAATGAAGTTCCTACGAGTGTCTATATTTCGTCAGAAGTCACACGTCAAAAAGACAGTAAAAGGGCAGTGACCTCACTAGACGATCATTCAATTCGTTCGGCCTTTCTAAAGCCGCCTCGAATGACCTCAAAGCAGTGGAATTATGATTCATTTAGAATTATTTTTTTAGAGCGAATCCATTCTGGCGAAGTGGGTGTGGTGACGACTCAATCAAGAGGGCGACTTCAGTTGCCAAAATCATCTCGAGTCACTTCCCGAGAGCGAACTCTGATTGATTCGGTAATAAACCCTCAATATAGCGGGGGAATGCTGAATGTCGTTCAAGTATTTCAAGCTGCGAAAGATGAAATTAATATGAATGAACTGATAAAAATTTATCGATCTATTTCGCCTATCTATCCATTTTGGCAAACAATCGGTTTTGTATTGGATTTAGTGTCTTCTAAAAATTTGACTGAGAAATGGATGAAAAATTTTAAAATTAAAAATACATTTTTCTTCGATAAGGAAGCCAAAAGTGATTGGAAGCTGAACGATCGATGGAAAATATTTTATCCTCCGGAGCTTTTATGACCCAAAAGAAATATGTTTTGGATACTCTTATCGATGAAACAGTTCTTGCGATTTTTTCTCAGAAAGATCTTGCGGAGACGCTTGTGCTCAAGGGTGGAACGGGTCTTCGGTTTTTTCAAGGCATGAACAATCGAGGATCCACAGACATCGATTTTTCTCATGGGGGACAGATTGAGAACCAGGACGAATACTTTAAAAAACTCGAGGGCGCCCTTAAATCTCATTTTTTAAAAATGGACCTTCTTGCCTTCGATTTGAAGGCGACTCGAAAACCGAAACAGGTTGGAGCGAATGATCCTCCTGGTTGGGGTGGTTGGCTTATTGAGTTTAAGTTTGGAGACAGGGAATCTGAGCAATTGCCAATAGAGGCGAGACGACGAAGTGCGATCGTTCCAGAGGGTTCAAACACTTCAAAGATGGAAGTTGAGATCAGTGAACATGAGTATGTTGGGGATGCGACATCCAAATCAATTCGGGGCGTGAAGGTGCGAGGCTATTCCCTCGCCATGTTTATGGGAGAGAAAATTCGAGCGATTTGCCAGCAATCAACAAAGTATCGCGTGGAAAAGGAAAAGAAAAATAGAGCCAAAGATTTTTTCGATATATTTCACCTTTCCCAGCAAATGAGTTCTTCCGATAGAGAGGAATTGAAAAAGATATTGCCCGCAATTTTTGAAGCGAAGGGAGTGACCTTCGAACTTTTAAATGAGTTTTGGAATGAGAGCTTTATTGGACTTCAAAAGAGGGGATTTCAGGCAGTGCAAAATCAGGTTCGCACCAAAGTGGAACCCTTTGAAACCTATGTCGAAAATATTCGCTTTCTTTTAATCCAAGACCTTGGATTTAAATCGGAGAAAACTGGGAAGTAACTTTTGAAAATTGTCAGGGGCCCGTAAGCAGGCTTGAAGGGAAAGCCGGATAGCTTAATTAAGTCATGTAATTCAATGGCTTGAAGTTTAATAAATGTACCCAGTTTACATTAATGGGTGCGTATGTTAAATTTACTTCATGTCCGTTCCCATGGCTCAAAAGCTACAACCCCTTCTTGAAATGCCCGTCTTTCGAGCGGCCGATGCTCGCCATCTTGGCGTTCCTTCAGCTCTCCTTCACTACTACGTGGAGAAGGGGTACTTCGAAAGAATTGATCGTGGCGTGTATCAGCCGAGAGGAGCGGTGCTCGAAGTTCCATCGCCATGGGAAGAAATGGCACTGATTGCCGCGAGCATTCCTCACGGCATCGTTTGCCTTCAAACCGCTCTGATTTATTACGAACTTTCAGAGGATTTCGCGCGCGAATACTGGATTGCGATTCCTCATTCTCAAAGAGCTCCGCGAAGGAAACATACTAAAATTATTCGCATGAGGAACACCGATCTTGGTAAAAGGACTCAAGTGCTTGGCAAACTAACAATCTCCATTTTTGACCCGGAGCGCACCATCGTGGATGCATTTCGATACCTGGGGCTCGAGGAGGCACTGAAGGCGCTCAAACTTTATCTGCACTCAAAAAAGATTCGTCCTGATCTTAAAAAACTAAAGACGTATGCTCACGCATTTCGCGTGAATCTTGAACCTTATGTGATGGCGCTCATGGTATGAATTCCGCTCTTGAAAGGTCAATCAAAGATCGCTTAACAAAATTGGCGAAGGATCGTGGAAAAACGTTTGCAGAACTCTGGCAGACCTTCTTTCTTGAGCGCTTTCTAGCTCGACTGGCCGCTTCGGAAGTAAAAAAGAATTTTATTTTTAAGGGAGGGATGCTCCTTCATCATTATTTTCCATTGGGTCGACAGACGATGGATCTGGATTTTTCCATTCAGAAACTCTCATCCGATGCAGACTTCCTTAAAGAAATTGTCCAAAAATTTGTTTCTTTAGATCTTCAAGATGGAATTGTGTTTTCCGAAGTGAGCATAGCGCCTCTGGCCCAGCCTCATATGAAATATCCAGGTTTTCAAATATCTACGGTAGCCATTCTGGGTCAATCGCGCGTTAAACTTTTTATTGATATAGCATGCGGCGATCCAGTCGACGCGAAAGAAAAGTCGATTGAGCTCCTCGGATCTTCTGGGAAACCTTTCTTTGAAAGTTCGATCACATTGGACGTGTATCCACTCGAATTTATTTTTTCTGAAAAATACGAAACTTTGATTCGAAGAGCTTCGCTCAATAGTCGAATGAAAGATTTTTTTGACCTTTGGAATTGTATTCAATCAGGACAATTGGATCCTAAAAAACTTGAAGATGCGCTCAAGAGAACTTTTCAAGCGCGCGAAACATCCTATCAAAAAGCGATAGAGTTTTCTGAAACGGAAACGACTCAGCTTCAGTCCTTATGGGTTAATTTTCTTCGCAAAATTGATCAGACGAATATTCCGAAAAATATTTCGGATGTTGTTCGAGACATCAATTCATATTTAATTAACTTTTAAACTTTCGAGACAACTAACGGCCTCGGAAGGTAAAGCGATTGACTCTGAGTGTCATCGTTTTTTGTACGAGGCGTGACTTGCTTGCGACACAATCGATTGATGCCCACCGTCATTTCCCCTAAACCTCAATTGGCTTGTAAAATAGATTGGGGGATCCGTGGCGATTAGTTCTCAACAATCTTTTTCTGAAAAATATCTAGATGCGCTAAAGGCCATTGGGCGTTGGACTACTGTGTCTGAATGGGCAATCAGGGTTGGCGAGATGTTCCCAGATGCTTTAGAAAAGGCAAACGTCGAGGCGCGAAATCACAAGAGGCCTTCGACTGGAATCAGGGAAATTGCCGCGAGGATAAGCTCGGCCGTATCAATGGGTCGCTTTACCGGAAAAATTGAGGTGGATGAATCCGAGCGGCCAAAGCGCGTTCGAATTTTATCGGATGAAGACGCATCCTCTTATGTGGAAAAAGAAATCGCCTCTGATCTGGAGCCACTTTCGCGTGCACAGAGAATTAAATGTGATGAAGAAGCCCTAATGACCAAGGAAAAATATCGCCTCGCAGAGTTCGAGGCGATCATTAGCCAGCTTAAGAATTTTTTTAATTTAGATTTTGAATTCGAACATGCAAAAGCCCTTCTAAATGAAAAAGACCCGGGTAGACACCATCCCGATAATATTCAAATTTTGCTAAAATCGCACAACAGAATGAAGGGGAACTCCAACTGGGATCGATTTACCATTGCCGAGCAGGTTGAGTATATCGAAGCTGTGATCCGTGTTCAAAGGTTGGTCTCAAAGAGGATGAACATTGATCTCCATGAGGATGTGGTGGGTTCAATTATTCAACGGCTGAAAATGATTTATTAGGCGAACAAATGCAGAAGCCTCGTTTAATTACCAAATCGAGATTCAAGTTGGCATATGAATGCCCGACCAAACTTTTTTACACGGGTAAAAAAGAATACGCCGATCAAAAGACAGACGATAAATTTTTAAAAGCGCTTGCCGATGGCGGATTTCAGGTTGGAGAACTTGCGAAGCTGTATATACCTAACGGCCAGAACATCGATACTGTAGACCATGATCAATCACTAAAAGAAACGCATGATCTCTTGCGCGCAGAAAACGCAATTATCTATGAAGCCGCGACTCAATTTGAGAATTTTTTTGCGAGAGTAGATATTCTGCGAAAGAACAAAAGCTCAATCGACCTCATCGAGGTCAAATCAAAATCATTTGATCCAGAGAAACCCTTTGTTGGAAAAAAAGGTAAGATCAATTCTGATTGGGATCCTTATCTGCAAGATGTCGCCTTTCAAACATTTGTATTTCGAAACGAGCATCCTGACTTCACCGTCAAAGCCTATCTCTATCTGACCGATAAGCGCGCGGTGTGCTCGGTCGATGGTCTTAATCAGAAGTTTTATCTTGAACAAGATGATCGAGGCCGAGCTCGGGCCGTTGTTAAGGGTGAGGTGACCGATGAAGATCTTGCGTCACCGATCATGGTCTTAAAAGATGTCACTGATATCGTAGATCGAATTCTTTCGGATAAGGATTATTCTGCACGGCTGAAAAAGTGGGCGAAGGCGTATGAATCAGACGAACGTATTGCACCAGAACTTTCAAGTGCCTGCACCAAATGCCAATTCCATATTCCACGAGATGATAAATCGCTTTCACTTAAATGCGGGCGCACAGAATGTTGGTCGTCTGTCACCGGACTAAGTCGCGCAGAGTTGCAGAAGCCAACAGTGCTAGAGCTCTGGGAGTTTCGTGGTAAAGATAAAGCAATCGAAGAAAAAAAATATTTTCTAGCCGATCTTGAAGAGGACGACATAGGTCCCGAGACTGACGATGAGCCTGGGCTTTCTCGTTCAGAGCGACAATGGAAGCAAGTTCAGAAAGCAAAAGAAAACGACGACACGCCTTACTTGGATCTTCATGGGCTGTCGGGCGAAGTATCGCAGTGGCTTTTTCCGCTTCATTTTATTGATTTTGAAACTACTACCGTGGCGATTCCTTTGCATAAGGGCACGCATCCCTACGAAGGCATTGCGTTTCAGTATTCACATCACGTTGTTAGCGAGGATGGCAGTACTCGTCATGCGGGTCAGTATTTACATTCGGTGCGTGGTGAATTTCCGAATTTTGATTTCATTCGCCAGTTGAAATCTGAGCTCGATAAAGATCATGGGACAATTTTTCGATACGCAGCCCATGAGAATACGTATTTGAATTTTATTATTTCTCAGCTTGAGCGTTCACAAGAGAACGATCGAAAAGATCTGATCAAGTTTATGCAAACTATCGCGAAGCCAACCAAGGCTCGCCAAGGCGAGTGGGAAGCGAATCGTGAAATGGTCGATATGCTTCAGCTGGTTCGTCGCTATCATTACGACCCGGCGACTCACGGTTCAAACTCGATAAAATATGTTTTGCCAGCAGTATTGAACGCATCAAAAAGTTTACAGGCGAAGTATTCACAACCAATTTACGGTTCTGAAGGCGGCGTCGGGAGTCTTAACTTTAAGAACCACGCGTGGATAAAAGTGGAGAAGGGTAACGTCATTAATCCCTACAAAACTCTTCCGAAGCTGAGCGAGGGCGAAGAGGAAAAGGCTGCTGATTTTTTATATCGTGCAGAACAAATTAAAGATGGCGGCTCAGCCATGATGGCCTGGGCGAGAATGCAGTTCACCGAAATGTCTGATACTGAGCATGCGGCACTCAAGTCCGCACTTCTCAAATATTGCGAGCTCGATACGTTCGCGATGGTGATGATCTACGAATATTGGAAAGAGTGCTTGGCGAAGCAGGTGAAGAAAACAGAACAAGAGCAAAAGCCAAAGCGAGCTTAAGGCGAATAGATTTATCGTCGGGCATCTTTTCTGAAGCGGATTACCATCGAGACAGCGATAAAAATTAAAAGGCTCGCGAAGAAGTAAGCGGCGTGCTTCTTTACAAAATAAAACGTATCGCCATGTTGCGATTGCCAAGCCTGCGATGATGACGAATGTGCGTGGTATATGTAAAATAATTTCCTGATTCGTTGAATGCCAGCCTCGGGGGCACGTGTTCAAAGCTGAGTTTGCCGTATTGTTGATCTCAAGGGAGGAGCGCCGGGGAGTTATTCTCGGTCTAAAGAGTTTCCCCTATGAAATAAGTTCCAGCAGAAGTTACTGAATTTATTGACCTTTGTAAGGGTTAGATAATAATTATCATAACTGATAAGTTTGGAGTGTGATGCGGGAGAAGGAGTTGAGCGAAAAGTTGAGTATCTTACGTTATCGGATGGCTCTCAACCGTTCGTGGAATGGTTTGAAAATTTGGATAAGCATGCGCGCGCTCGCGTAAACGCAACAATCGATAAGGCTCAACGAGGTGTAAGGTCGGTACTGAGGAATTTGCGCGATGGCGTATGCGAGATCAAAGTGAATTTCGGACCTGGGTACCGAGTCTATTACGGTGAAGATGGAGATAAAATTATTCTTCTGATTTCAGGCGGTGATAAGCGCAAGCAAACAGGGGATATCGAGACCGTAAAGGCATATTGGAGGGCTTATGAGAAGAACAAAAAGTTATGATGAGGAATTGAGTAAAGAACTTCGAGACCCGGAATTCGCTCGCGAATTCATTCTGGGCCTCATGGACGGTGATGGTGCTCTAAGCTTAGAGGATGCTCTTCGCCGAACAATCGAAGTGATGGGCGTCCGAGAATTTTGCGCGCTCGCAAGAGCTAAAAAAGTTTCATCCATTCATGAATCCAACGTCGTGGACTTTCTCAAAGGCAAGCGCCATCCGAAGGCCGACACCATCAACGGATATTTGAAGCCTTGGAAACTGCGAGCTGAGCTGACGATTTCATCGGCTGCGTGATTTAAAATGTTTAAGAGCCATCCAATTATTGATGTGGCATTGGTGTGCCTATGAAAACACGTAATGTCAGAATGAAGGGGTCGAGCAGATGGCGCTTACAACATTAATTCTTGGGGCTGGTCTTGGTAGGGAATATGGATTTCCAGACGGAGCGGAACTTAGGCAACAGATTATGGGCGAACTTTCTGATGATGATCTCGAACTCCGTGAAATGTTGGCATGGTCGACGGACGAGACAGTAGATGAGTTCGCAGCGCGACATCCGAAACACGTGGATCAGATTAGGCGTATTGTAATTAAAATACTTTGGAACTGTGAGATCGAGGCAAACCTTCAGCAAAATATCAAGCCGAACACTTACAAGCTAATGTTGAAGCAAATCGCTGCTGCGTTCACCAAAGGCGATAAGGTTAGAATCATTACATTCAATTATGATCGGAGCCTTCAATATTTGCTGCATCGTGTTAATGCCTATGAACCATCAGAGAGACAAATTGATCCTTCGATTATCATTCCAATTTATGGACGGCTAGCACCCTTAGGCTTTGAAGATGCCGGTAATAGAAATAGGCGGATAAATTATCACAAGTACGGGGCCGAGATAGATACGTCTCAAGTATTCTTGGATGGCATGGACTTGGATGGATTGGTTCAAGAGAATGATAGGCAAGCTGATGCATCAATTCAGGATGAAAAAGATTTCTCGGAACTCTGCCGAAATTCCAAGATAATCTTCATCGGCGAGACCGGGGCCTCCAAAGCAAGTGAAATCGATGGGCTTCTCGAAAAATCGGATCGCATTTATTTTCTTGGCGTGGGCTATCATCGAGCAAATATGGAGGTTATGGGTTTCGACTTCAAAAAGCCTCATCCGGGGAGAATAGTTGCAGGTACAGGGCTGAATTTGTCTGGGGACGACATCGACTCTTTGAAAGAGACATACCCGGCAATTAATTTGATCGAGCCTTGTGATGCTCATACTTTTCTTAAGAGGAAATTTGACATCAGTGAACCCTCGAAAAATATGCTGAAACGAAGCGCTTCGAGCCTAGACGTGCTATAGTTTTGCATGGTCGCGGGGAGAGTCTTCGATGTTCCACCGATGTTCCACATCAAACCGAAACCAACCGAACTCCCCATCACTAGATAGAAAGCGAAAG
>Ga0163155_10006479_pt1 | contig 11324 bp, 7 predicted proteins | sample OliLakLV19SP4G1_FD_148611 | JGI IMG/M metagenome (GOLD analysis project Ga0163155, IMG submission 148611) | Freshwater microbial mat bacterial communities from Lake Vanda, McMurdo Dry Valleys, Antarctica - Oligotrophic Lake LV.19.SP4.G1 | ecosystem: Environmental > Aquatic > Freshwater > Lake >...
GGGGTGTAAAATTCATCGAACACTGCATGGTCGTCTATGCTGCCCAAAAGCCAACGCTCAAAGCCAACGCAAGGCAGCACAGCGTCCATGCCCACGTTCTCCACGATGAAATAAAAATAAAATAAATAAATATGAAAAGCATTTTCACCCCTCACTGGAAAAATCCTTACATTTCCGTAATTATTACATGCGTCCTTGCTGCGATTTCAATCTTTCTTCATTACTTATTGACCGACAAGAGTAGTGATGAAAAAGAAGAAAAATACTATAATGAATTACTCCAACTCTTGCTACGAGTTGCAATTTTTTTGCCCATTGTAGTACATACTTTGTTTATTGCGTTCGATAACAACAAGATTTCTACAACATCTCTCAATCTAAACGAAAATAACTTTTCTTATTTCAAGGGACTCTCAAATTTTTTAAACAACATTAAGCAAACTGACGACAGAAATTCAATACTGAAAGAAATAATTGGGATTTTGAAAACAGTCGAAGAAAAAGGTTCAACAGAGATGAAAATAATTCGAAAATATTATGACATGTTTTTATTTAATCTTCAATTTAATATCAAAGAATTCCACGAAAACCTTAAAAACAATCATGACGGGACTGTATTCTTTCGCTCATCAAATCCCGAAAGATTGAGGCGTGTATGGGAAAAGGGGATTGAATGTGTAAGAGAGGATTTCTTTGCTACCAATTACCCAATAAATGGACATTCTTTTGGAAGAAAGGATGACTCTGCAATTTTAGAACTTCAACGAAAAAAAGTAATTGAGGTAAAGGACTGTAAGTCAGGTAAATTTAAAAGGGTATTTATTTATGATTGCATTGATGCTGATGACTTAAAAAGACTATATAATACCTTGGTAAAGCAAGATGAATTCGGCATCGAGGTAAAACTCATCGAAAAAACAGTGTTTCTAACAACGTTTAAGGACTATATTCAAGTGATAGGAAGCCCAGATTTTTGCTTAATCAACAATAAATTTTTGTTGATTATGAAACTTTCATCCAAAGAAGAGAAAAAAGAATATGAAATGACTTATGAAAGTCATAAAATATTAGCATCCCAAAATATTAGAAAATTTTTATTAGAAAGTGAATTGTGTAAGCAATTTACTATTGAAAAATTTCAAAACATGAATGAATTTGTTTCAAACTTTTATGTCTCTCCTGTGGAGGAAAAAGTTGAAAGCAGTACTCAAATTCAAAAAGATATCTTTGAAGTTGAAAATATTATTTCTGAAGGTAATATTGACAAAGCAATTCAAGAACTAATGAAATTAACAGAAGAAACAGATATTGAAATACAAATTAGGCAACAATCGGCAAAATGGAATTCTGCACAGCAAGATAGAAGAATCGGGGTTTTGTCAATTGATGATGTTGTAAGAATAAGAAGCGATGTAATTTGGTGCTTGCTTGAATTGACTCGTGACATCAAAAAAAAAGGCAAATAAGAATGGAGAACTAAGTGCTGCCGGCAAGTACTCCTAAACGTCGCAACCTGCGTCAGCACAAACGTTCTCGGTAATTAAAAAAATAAAATTAATATGAAAGGTGTTATCAAACTTATGACGATTTGCTTTTATGTTGTGGTTTCTGGTTGTCAGAACGGCGACTTGAAAACGCCAAGTACCAAAACTGAAATATCAGAAAAACAAAGCAAGAAGATTGCAGATGAAAAGGTCAGTTTTAATGAAGGAGTTAATAAAAGGAAAAATGAAGATGCCGCAAGTAACGGTTCAAATATTTCTGTCGCCGTTGTTGCTAATCCAGTATCAACGATGAAAGTCAATAATGAACTTATTGGTATATGGATGTGCATTATTAGTCCTCGTACTCTCGGTAAATGTAAGAATGCTGCTGAAAGTACAATAAGGCATATCGAACCAATGTATCAAAAATGGGAGTTCAAATCAAATGGTACTTGGAACGGTCGCATTGATTCAAAAGATGTTGAAAGCGAAGAATGGACAACAAAATGGAAATTAAAAGGAAATAGTTTAATTGAATATAACAATTCTAATGAAGCAGTATATACTATAAAATGGATCAGTACAAATAGTTTTCGAATCGAAAGTGATAGGATTTGCACATTATATAACGCTGTTTTTGAACGTGTAAAGTCTTTTGAACCTGTAAAAGTAATAATACATGATGATGATAAAAAAAGCATGACATGTCCTCGTTGCAGCGGAATTGGGCATCATGCTTGTTCTTTGATGACAGGCGACCCTTTCCTAAAAGATTTGGATTATTACAGATGCATGTCCTCTAATGCACCAGATCAAACACAAGTTTCTTGTTATATGTGTAAGGGTTCAGGTATTTGGCAATATTAATGCATAAAACCGAGAACAAAAGCTTTGCGAAAATGCCGCCCAAAAGCCAATGCTCAAACCCAACGCAGGGCGGCACATTCGTAAAGCCAACCGTTCGATGAAATCAAAAAAAATAAACCAATAATAAAAACAAACTCACTCAAAAGTGGGATACCAATCACAATTTCAATTTTCAATCATGGCAAATTCAGCAAAAAGTTCTGGCTTTTTTAGTTTTCTTTCAAATTCACCAAAGGATGAGGAAGAAGAATTCCAAGGTAAAATCTTTTTTAACAAGAGGACAATTTCCTTCCCCGGTACAACTCTGTATTTGAAAAATATTGCAAAATTTGAAAAGTATGGCTTGAAATATATCTATAAAGTTTCAACTCTCTCCCTTATCTTTTCATCAATCATGGCAATAGGTGGCTTAAAATATGCCCCAATCGGTTTGGTGTTAACTTTATTTTTTGGATTAAACGTATATGTTGGAATAAAAGAAAGACTTCGTCCAAAATTATACGGTTTAACAATTGAACTTAATTCAGGCACCACTCAAAGCTTTTTGAGCAAGGATACCCAAGGGATAAACGCTCTTTTTGAGGCGGTTATACATGCGCTTGAAAACGACGTACAAATTGTTGCCGATTTTGGAAATAAAGGAGTAACCAATAATTATAACTTGCTTGGTGATAATATAGGGGGGGCATTCGGTGAAAAGGCTGAATCAACAGGTAACACATTTTCATGAATTGAGAGAAACAATGTTGCGGCTAATTATATTTAGCCGCAACATTGTTAAATCACAAAATAAAATAGAAAATACATGAAAAATAAAGGAAAATACACACTTCATGGTTCAAATTATGGTGCATATGGAGATAATGCCGTTTCAAAAGGCAATACTTTCAAAATAAATTCGCCAGACAATGAAATAAATTATGTTGATTTATCAAATGAAATTAAACAACTTTGGATTGCTTATGCACAAAACTTGAAATCACAAGAGGATATTACAGTACTGAGAAATATTAAAGAGGCGGAAGAAGCTGCGATTGCAAAAGATGAAAAGACAGTTTTTGAAAAATTAAAAAACGTTGGTGCTGGAACATTAAGTTTAGCCAAAGAGATAGGCGTTGAAATAGTTGCTTCCATAATTTCCAAGCAAATGGGGGTGTAAAATTCATCGAACACTGCATGGTCGTCTATGCTGCCCAAAAGCCAACGCTCAAAGCCAACGCAAGGCAGCACAGCGTCCATGCCCACGTTCGCTGTGATTAAAAGAAAAAAAGGCATATATGCCAACCTTGAGTAAAAAAGATATAAAAAAGTTAATAGGCAGCGGGGATACCGAAAATGCCTTAGAATTACTATTGACTGCTTTACCTGAAGCAAATAAGAACTATAACAAGTTTACTCTTTTAAAAGGCCGATGGGCAACCGCACAAGAGCAGGTTAAACGAGGTTTAGAAAATAGGAAAACTATTGATGTCGTATTTAATCGAATCACAGACGCTACACTTAGCTTTTTAGAGGATTTAGATGATTCTGACCTAATTGATAGACATGATAAACACAATACTCGTGTAGCAATCCAAAAAATATCTAACTCAAATTCAATTAGTTATAAATATGACATATTTTTTAGTTTTTCTAATAAAGATATGGATGATGCTAAAGAATTATGTAATCAACTAAGAGGTTATGGATTAAGGGTGTTTTTTTCCGCTGACGATATGCGTTTGAAAGGTGGCCACCAATTTTCAGAAGTTATAGATGAAGCATTGGAAAATAGTTGTCATTTTTTACTGCATTGTACTCCAAATTCAATGGCTTCAGAATGGGTTAAAATAGAATATACAACGTTTCACGATCAAATCTATATTTCAGACAGAAATAATAGACGTTTTCTTATATTAGAAGGGATTAATTTTGATGAAAAATTATTGAGAATAAGTTATCGAAATATTCAAAGGGTAAATAATATTCATGAAATTTTAAATATACTATTACCATTTTGCCTTAAAAATAACAGTACCTCACAACTTGAAGAGGAAAAAGCGAGACAAGATAAATTAGCCGAGCAGAAGAAACTTGAAGAGGAAAAAGCGAGACAAGATAAATTAGCCGAGCAGAAGAAACTTGAAGAGGAAAAAGCGAGACAAGATAAATTAGCCGAGCAGAAGAAACTTGAAGAGGAAAAAGTGAGACACGCTAAATTAGCCGAGCAGAAGAAACTTGAAGAGGAAAAAGCGAGACAAGATAAATTAGCCGAGCAGAAGAAACTTGAAGAGGAAAAAGCGAGACACGCTAAATTAGCCAAGCAGAAGCCAGTTATAGGCAAACTGTTACCGGCCATAAATATGCAAGAGGCAAAAAAACCTGAATATTGGGTTGAGCGGAAGAGGCTTCAAGAAGAAAAAATGCGACCTTATTCGCGCTATGTAATTTATTGTTGTATATCATCTTTTTTCATATTTGCATTGCATTATGGAATAAGAATATCTTGTTTTTCTTACAAAACCCCAATGGGTTTTTGGATTACATTGTTGATTTTATCGTTAGTTTCGTCTATAATAACTGGTACAGGTTTCGGATTATTCTTTTTTTTGGCAAAGAAACAAGTACGCTCTGGATCCATTATTATTATTATATTGACAGGTTTTTTACTTTATGGATTTTATATGCCGATTTACACATACTATGCATTTGACAAGGGGTTTTTAATTAAAGAAGAGATAAAGGGTGTAAACCCGTCAAAAAACGGATTAAGTACAGATTTATCTGTAGTCTATTTAGACTCTGTACGTCTTAATCTGTCAAAGAAATTATCTAACTCCCCTAAATTGATTGATTCTTATCACGTTATAAAAGAGATGGAAACCATAAATACTATCGCCAAGAAATATCAAGTGCCGATTGACTCGATATTTAAATGGAACCCGGAACTGAATCGAAAGAAACCACTCAAGGTGGGATTCATTTTAAGTATAGGAAAAATATAGCAACAGCGAACAATCACTTCCCGAAAATGCCTCCTAAACGTCGCATATTCGGGAAGCATAACGTTGGGCGATACGATAATATCAAAAACAGCAATTTTCGGTTTACAAAAAACATTAATGCATCATGGGCAATTTTATGACTTTTAGGCTGTTTTCAGGTTCAATAAACCTCCATAGGTTCCTTAAAAAGCCGTATTCTGGGCAAAATTACACTTTTTATATTAATAAATATTGCAAACCGAGTATTGCTGACATTGGCGGATTCAAGTTTCAAATGAAGCATCAATCTCCCTTTCCTTTCCTTGCGTTTGCATTATACACCCTTATTTTCTTTATTTCAACCAGCCCCCTCGCCAAGGCACAAGGCACGACTGAATTCGATTTCCATGAATTTTTAGGCGACACAAGCGTAGGCTATGCTGCAACCATTGCACGCTATCCAGGTATTGAACAGGAGGCGTATATCCAACGCTTCCTGAGAATTTCGCAATCTACCAATTTAGAAGGCAATAATGTGGCTGCCTATAAACTAGCCGAGTTTGCAATGGTGCTATCTGCAAAAGCGAATAACGAAGCGCTAAAGGCAGAGAGTGCTTATTTGTTATCGAGTCTATCTATATCTTTTAAGCAGTTCGAAAAGGCCATTGAACAAAGTCGGCAAGCGCTGCGATACTACGAGGCCCAAAAAAATTACCCCTACATTATTGATGCGTTGCTTAACATCAGTTCGTGCCAGAGCATACTAAGCGATACGACATCAGCAATTACTACGCTTGAACAAGCAATATCTGTTGGCAAACAAATCCCTATCTCCCAGGGGTTTATACGGGCCATGAAAGTACTCGCTTCTATTTATGAAAAAACGGAACCCGAACGTGCCCACCAACTTTATAATCAGGCACTTGATCTGATCAAATCACAATCGGGTAAACTATACGCTTATGAATATCAGCTTCTACTTGAAAATTATTTCAAATTTGTATGCGCGGAAGAAAACAATGAGAAAATAGTACCGTTACGCGCACGATTGCTAGAGTTCGAAAAGTCTGTAGCATTTACACAATCAAATTGGCTGATCTATAGGATTGAAATGCTTCTTGCCCATTATTTTTTGTATTTTGAAGATTCGGCTAACGCACTCCTGTACACCCGAAAAGCCTCTGCAGTCTTTCTGATCGACCCATTAGTAAAAGAGTACAAAGTATTGGCCCAAATGTGCGGGATCGTTATTGTGCACCAGCACGGCAACCCGGATTTAGACCCTTTGAAACGCTTGCTGATGGACGAACATGCCGACCTGTTGGTTAAAACCGCAGAGATAGCATCTAAAAACCATCTTTACCGGGAAAAAATTGAAGCGTTAAAACAGGCCAAAATACTTTACAATCAACTCAATACAACGCCTGAATTAGATTTTATGCTCAATGATAAATGTTATACGGCGTATTCTAACTTGAACGAAGTGGATAGCGCCAAAGTCTATTTTCAACTGGCCTTCACCCGGCTTAAGCAGATGGAAACGCTTGCACGCGAAAAGTGGCTCAAAATCTGTCCGGAGTACAAGGATTCGACCTTTTTGCTGTTTTCTGATCAGGTAAAAATAAAGCAGCGAAATACCGAAGACTTGCGGAATAGCGCCTATAGCCTACGGAAAGGGCGTGCCTCTGATCGGGCATTGACGATACTTCATCTTGCCTATGCAACAGACGAGAAAAACGGCGATGCACTCGGCCAGGTGAAAGACTTAGACCTCATGTTGTTATGCGCGCTCGATTTGCGCGATGAACCAACCTATCTGCAATCGATTGTCAAACTTGCTGAAATGGTGCGCTCCAAGCCCAAGCTGCTATCGAAATATTTTCGCGAGATGGAGGCAAAAAACCAACGAGAGTATCAGAAAAAACCATTATTTGATGTACTACAGCAGTCCATGCTGTCCCCCTTACGCGCCTTAACCTGGTTTACTCGACGTTCGGATGAAGTTTCTGTCGAATTCGTCATCAACCTGCTTCGCACAAAATCTGCCGTGATGACGCAAAATCTGCAACAAGACCCGCAGTGGCAGCGACAAACGGCATCCGTGCCAGAAAGCGTGATGCAGACCAATGTCAATCTTTCAAATGCATTCTTTACGGTACTAGCCTATGAATCGCTGAACCTTCCCAGCGTACAGCGTGCGCACAATATGCCGGTTTACCCTCTACTACAAGCCACGACATTAGCTCGTATGACCAAACTATACGCAAGCACCGGAGCACCTGATCGCGCCCGGGAGCTTGCGCTAAAAGCGATCGATTGGCTTGAAAAAGCACCGCTAATTACAGATACTTTACAGGGGCTATCCACGATTGAACCTTGGTTGGTAATCTACCAAATTGGCGATGAAATCAAGCTTGACCCGAAACTTGTGGACTTGGCAAAAACCAAGATCCACTCCTTTGTGAAGCAGGCTTTTGATTCGGGTTTTACTGATTTTAAATTTGAGCCCAACAATTCTGAAAAATTAACTCCAGTTGGGCCACTTGCCATAATCTATGCCGCCTATCAATTGAGTCAAAATGAGCGTACGGAAGAAGCCATCCAGATGCTAGAGCAAGTTCGTCACGATAGTATGGATCTAACGGAGGCTTATCTGATGCACCATATGCTTGCCACAATGTACTATAAACTTGGCATCTCTGAGTCGGCTGAAAAATATGCCTTGGAGAGCCTACGACTGGCGCAGATCAAGGCTGATCCAGACGACATTGGCTCCTGCTGGCTTAAGCTTGCACGTATTTACGACAAACTTGATCGATTAAACCTTAGTATCGATTATTTTAATCAGGCGAAGTCCATGTTTACAGGACGGAGACGAATAGATTTTGCCCATGTGCTGAGCGAACAAAGTTTTTCTATCCTGCGCAAAAGTACGGAAGTGCAGGATTCCATACTGCAACAGCGTCTCATGCGCGAGGCCCTGAATTTTCAGCGTGAGGCAATTGAGATTCATGAAGAATTTGGGTTGATCGAGGACATCGGAATAGACTATTATCTATTGGGTCAGATTTACCTTAATTTTCAAAAAAAGGAAATGTTTGATACAGCCGAAACTTGTTTCCGCCAGGCAATTCACTTTTATACCCTCACGCAACAGAAAGGATCTCGGACCGTATCTATGTATAAAGCCAACCTTACGTTAGCCCAGACCTTGATTCATAAGCTTGATATGATGACACCTGAAGATACCGTCATGCAACAGACCACGATCAACGAGATTCGGCAACTTGCCGCTGAGATATTGTTTGAAATTGACAGTATGAGTGCTTCTATCCAGTCTGACAAGATTAAAACCGATTGGATTCGGGAAAAACAAGAAGGTTTGGAGTTTGTCTCGCATGTCTTTGCCCGATTAGGTGGCGACAACAGTCCCGGCTTTGATCCATTGCTCGCCAGTCAGTATAAAAAAGGTTATGCCTTCCGCACTCGGGTCAATGCAGCGCTTCAGAATCCGGCTGAATCGACCAGAAGAAAGGGCTTTGAAATGAAGGAAGAGTACGCGAAACTACGGGCATTTGCAGCTCGCCATCGCTCAACCTGTATCATCAATTACAACCTGACTCGTTGGGGGTGTACGGCATCTGTGGTGTACGACGGTCAAGTCGTTACCGTACCGTTAAACGTGAATGAAGATAGCCTGACGGATATTGTGCAGGAATACTTGAATTTTCTAAAATCACCTCAAAAGGAATTTGAATTCAAAACAATCATTATAGGCAGGCTTTTGTATGATCGGTTGCTCCAACCGCTGGCGCCGTATTTTTTCCAAGCTGATGGCTTGGTAATCAGTGCAGATGGTATACTCAACCTCCTGCCATTCGAAGCGTTGATAGTTGATCAGGATTCTGTGAAGAGTAATCCAATATACCTTCTCGAAACAGCACCTCCAATCAGTTATTTGCCCGCATTTGAGCTCGCCTATTCGTGGGAAGAAAATAAAAAGGCCGAAAAGTACGATTACGAGTTTGTTGGGTTTGGCCGGAACAATTATAAACAAACCCGCCTTTCTCAATGGAGCGACCCCCTACCCGATCTCAAATTTGCTGAAAAGGAGATAGAGACCAGTCTTACTCACTTCACCCGGAGCATTGGATTCATTGGTGATTCGTGCTCGGAAAGCAATTTACGGATGATGCTAAATAAGCAATTAGAGTTCTTGCACGTAAGTTCCCACGGCGTAGTCATTTACGATGACAACCTTGATTTGGCTGCGCTTGTTGTCGGCGCTGAAGATCAAGCAGCTGACGATGGGATGGTTAATTATAGCGAAGTTTATGAGGCTACTGGATCTGTACGCTATGTTGTACTGTCCTCATGCAATTCTTCGCTAGGTCGCTTACAGAAAGGAACTGGTATCATCGGCTTGGTTCGCTCTTTTTTTAAACTTGGAGCAAAATCAATCGTTGCATCGTTATGGGAGGTCGACGACCAGGCCGCTTCTGTTGTAATGAGCAACCTTTATGCCGCACGCTCAGAAGGTGGAATTGTTAACTTTGCTGCTGCAATGCGCGACATTAAACTGCGCATGCTAGGGTTGTCAGATAAAACTGCACCCGAGCACTCAAATCGCCGTGGTATTGACGACGAAGTTGACCTATCCGTAGGTTATCGCCACCCGTTCTTTTGGGCTTCCTATACGGTTTATGGTTTTTGATATAAAATACGGTATGTCGAACGAAAAATTAAAACGATTGATCGCTGAGAACCGGATTGAGGAGTGCCTTGAAGCGCTTCTCATAATTTCCCGCAATACACCATACGAGAAGGATGTACTTCTTTTAATGTCACAATTTCACGGTTGGAAACGCGAAAACCGGCTTGGGCTTTCGTCTGATCGGTTGGTTCCCAACCAGATTCGCAAAGCCTTGTTAGAATTATTACCGGAATTGACCCGGAAACCATATCCCGAGCGCGTTAAGGATAGGCGCAGAACCATTGAAATTGCGGCGATTGCCGCAATGCTCCTCCTATGTTTCTGTATATGGTACCCGCTTTCCTACCGCCCTAATAAAGATGTACAGCCGCCACAGGTTAAGGAAGTAGAACAGCAGCCACCCGGCGCTTCGGAACCCAGCAATGAAGTGGCGTCTGGCTCCAAAAAACATGAAAACAATTCGGATCCATCCCCTCTAATGCCTAGACCCGGACCTACTGTCGCTCCCTCAACCAAACCGACGCTGGGCTTTCTATTATTTCGCGATGGCGCGTCACCAAAACCCATTGGAACGGGAGATACGATACGGATTGGCGACAAGCTCTCCGTTTCAGTCGAACAAGCAGCCGGCAATCATATATATGTCTTGCTCAATGATTCACAGGGTGGTTTCAGCCAACTCAATCTCAGCAAAAGTGGTACCCCCCGACTATTGACACGCTTTTTGAGTGAATCTGGCCGTTACCTTCTTCCCGAGGGCCACAGTGGTTGGAAGATTGACAAAAATCCAGGCCTTGAATATTTTATCGTCTTGCTGTCAAAACAGCCTATAAATTTGGAGGAATTAAACAATCTGGTCACCGACCTCAAACGGGTATCACCGCGTGGCATCGAAAAAACTGAAAAGCGTTTGCTCACACAAGATGACCTAATTACGCCCGCTTCAGAAGTTTTAGCGCGTTACATAAAGCTGCTTGATCTTGAATTTCAAGATTTTGTATTTGTACATTTATAAGGTGGATAACAGGTCTCCAAAGTTGCACTTGGGGACAACACTATGGGCGAGAGGAAGCACTATGTAGAGTCTGCTGAAAAAGTCGCAATCTCTTGATATGGAGAGGAATATGAGTTAAAATTGCAAATCGCCCAACAATCGCTTTACGAAAATTGCTCCTAAACGTCGCAAATTCGTAAAGCGTAACGTTGTACAAAAGGCTCGCTGCGCTCGCCTTCTGTACAACGCGGAGCGGCTGCACCGCTGCTGCAAGAAGTTCTCCCTACGGTCGCCCATCGTAC
>Ga0163155_10006480_pt1 | contig 11324 bp, 9 predicted proteins | sample OliLakLV19SP4G1_FD_148611 | JGI IMG/M metagenome (GOLD analysis project Ga0163155, IMG submission 148611) | Freshwater microbial mat bacterial communities from Lake Vanda, McMurdo Dry Valleys, Antarctica - Oligotrophic Lake LV.19.SP4.G1 | ecosystem: Environmental > Aquatic > Freshwater > Lake >...
CGCCAGCGCAAGCGCGTCGCCCAGCGCCGCCGTGGCAGTTGTCGAAGAGGTCGGCGCCACAAACATCGGTCCGCCCGCCTCGCGGGTTATGCCCAACCTTAACCGCACCGTGGCCAGACGCTCGATCGTCGAAAGCCCGCCGCCCGTGCCTGTGCTCGCGCTCTCGCCCTCAACCGTCACCCGCGGCCCGCACGTCATCGCGATGATCGGCAGCTTGTCCTGGTGCAGGATCGCCGCCAGGTTCACTACCTCGTCCGTCTCGCCCGAGGCCGAAATACACACCACCACGTCGTTGGCACGGAACCGCCCCAGGTCCCCGTGCGCAGCCTCGGCCGGGTGAACCGCGTGCGAGGGGATGCCCAGCGAGGCGAGCGTGGCCGCGATCTTCGCCCCGATCAGCCCGGACTTGCCCATCCCCGAAATCAACACCGTGCCGCCCGATTCAGCGCACCGGACCAGCAGCCCGACCGCATCATGAAACTCAGGCCCTACGCGCTCGATCAGCCCCGTGACGGCCTCCGCCTCCTCCCGAAGTACACCCCGCACGAACTCTCGCTCGTCAACGAGCTGGGCCGCGGTCGGTGTGGCGTGAGGATCAGAAAAACCCGGCTTCTGGTCGGCCATGGCACAAGCGTAGACTGTGAGCCGAAGATTGGGCACGAGAGGGCACGAAACCCGAAGGGTTCCCAAGAATCGAAGTCGTTCGCCACTTCCCCGCTTCGAGCGCTTCGATCCCTTCGAGTTCAAAGAGATCGTCCAGAGGAGCCCCCGCGTGCTGACCGACGACTACCGCGTCCAACTCGAAGCCTTCGAAGGCCCGCTCGACCTTCTTTTGTACCTCATCCGCAAGAACGAGGTCGAGGTCACCGATATCCCCGTCGCCGCCATCACCGAGCAGTACCTCAGCTTCCTCAAGGGCATAGAACACATCGACATCGAGGTCGCTGGCGAGTTTCTCGTCATGGCCGCCACGCTCATAGAAATCAAGTCACGCATGCTCATGCCCAGGCTCGCGGACGCCTCGCGCGAGAATCTCGCCGAACTCTCCCCCGCCGATGATCCTCGCATGGACCTTGTTCGCCAGCTTCTCGCGTATAAGCAGTACCGCGACGCCGCGAGCGCCCTCGAAGAACGCGCCGACGAATGGTCGCACCGATTCCCATCCGGCCGAGCTGGCGTCGATGATGAACGCCTCCGGGCCGCGATGGAAGTGATGGGCGACGTCGAGCTGGAGGATCTGGAACTCATCGACCTTGCCGCGGCCTTCCAGCGCATCGCTGAGTCCGTCAACTTCGACCGCCTCGGCGACCATCAGGTCAAATACGACGACACCCCCATCGAGATCCACGCCGCCGACATCGTCGATTTCATCACCCGCGAAGCCCCCGAGCTCATGCACGAAGACCGCGGCGGCCTCGAGTTCTCCCGGATCTTCGCCGGCCGATCACGCGGCGAAATGGTCGGGCTCTTCATCGCGCTGCTGGATCTGGTGCGTCGCCAACAAGTCAAAGTCCGGCAAGACCCCCGCGACTCGAAGATCTATGTCGGCATCCGGCCCCTCGAAGACGCAGCGAATGCCACCCCGAACTGAGCGCGGCCGCCGCTCTCATCAAAGCTCCTACCAAACCTAGTAGGACAGGTTTTTAACCTGTCTCCCACCCCGTCTCCATCTCTTGATCCGCCATCTTCCCCCTTCCATACACTTCCATCATGCCCGACGACCCCGACGGCCTTGTCGATCTGACCACCGCCCGCACCGAGTTCGAGGCCGAGACCATCGCCGAAACGCTTCGCGGCGAGGGCGTCCCCACCGAAGTCTTCGGCATCTCCGCCCGCACAGCCCAGTGGGAGCTGGGCATCAACACCGACATGAAGATCGTGGTCCGCCGCAAGGATGTCGAACGAGCCCGCGAAATTCTCCGCGCGAACAAGGCCGATTCGGTGGACCTAGATTGGGATGAGGTGGACGTGGGTCAGCCGACGGCGGAGGTGCGGCAAGCGCGGACGGACGCGGACATTCAATCTCCCGGGGATGTCTGGAAACTCAGACTGATCCTGGGCGTGATCGTGGTCGTCTTGGGGGTGCTGCTGTGGGGGTGGATGACGAAGGGGGCGAGGTGAGATTCTGTTGATCCGCGTAAGGCATGGGCGCGATCGTCCACCTAACATCGTAAACGAGCTCCGACCCTTGGTCTTTCATTCTGCTAGACAACCAGTCTGAGATGGCACCTACGCTGCCGCTCTTAGTTCGGCCGCTTTATGAAGTGTTTCAAGACGTGGACGGTACTGGAAGCTTGCAAGATTCGGTTGAAGACGAATCTGGTTGCCGATCACAGGCGACCCTTGAAGAGGCGATCAAAGCCGCGCTGGACGAGTTTGCACAGCACGCCGCGCTACAGGTTTCCAAAGAGATGTCTGATATCCGATTCGAACAGCGCGTGCATCTCAAAGCTTTCAGACAAAGACTGTGGCGTAGATGGGGGCGTGGACTGAAGCTTCTGTCCGTTGTTGGTCAACTAGCGGCGGAAACTGGTGCTGAAGTAACTTTTGTAGCTCAAAGCACTGGCAAAGCTGGCCCCATGCTAACTGCGCTTGCCAGCATTCATGCTCGCGGCTGTCAAGTCTTTCAAGAGATTATTGTACTGTTGCGCCACGGGTTTGCGGAAGGAGCCGATGCACGGTGGCGAACGCTCCACGAACTTTCGGTGACAGCATTGTTCATTGCACAGAAAGGGGAAACGGTCGCTCAACGATAGTTGGACTTCGACGCGATTGAAGTCGCCGAAGGATCTGCGGAGTATGAAGAGTGGCATAAAAAACTTGGATTTCAGCCTCTTGGCGAAGAGGCGGTAGTTAAGGCTAAGGAACGAGTAAAACAACTCAAAACAGTTTATGGAGATTCATTCACTTCTCCATTCGGGTGGGCGCGGTGCGCACTTGGACCTGACGATGGAAAGGGTTTCAAGGCACTTGAACGAGCTGTCAGGCTTGATCATTGAAGGCCGGCGTATCGAGGGGCGTGCCATAGCATACACGCGACTCCAAGAAGGGTCTTTTTCTCGGTTAGTCAACCTGAAGTAGAACTTCCGATACTAGCCGTTGGGCCGAGCAACTACGGTCTTGCAGACCCGGGCCAGAATGCAGTCTTATCTTTAGTTCAACTTACCAGTGCATTTATGCTTTTTACCGAGAAAGAAGCACCAATCGATCTAGCTGTAGTACTTAGAGTAATGATGAACACAGCAGATACAGCTGCGGGTATACTGGTCGACATCCACCACAAACTTGAGCAGGAATTGAAGGATGACGATGTCGATGAGAGCTAGTGCTTAGAACAGCGGTGGAAGAGTGTATATTGCGACCACGGGACCTGAAGGTTAGCAACGAGAAAGCATCAGACTTTTCTGAGTAGCGGTTGGCACCGATCTTCCATTCCCAACTCGGGCCATCGACAAATGATCGAGCCCTCGACGAATTCTTAAATCGCTGCCACACCATACCGAGGACGCTCCGACATGCGCCCTCCGTGGCACGTCACGGTTGCTTGACTTCGTCTACCTCAACCCCCCCAAAAACTCCCCAACCCGCTCCATCCCCTTCTTAATCTGCTCCTGCGAGCAAGCAAACGAGATCCGCACATGGTTCTTCGCGCACCCGCCGAAGTCTTCGCCCGGCACCAGCGCCACGAACTTCTCGGCCAGCAGTGCCTCGCAGAACTCCATCGCCGAGTTGATCGTCGCGCCCTTGGGCGAGCGTGTACCGAAGTAGGCCGAGACATCGGGGAACGCGTAGAACGCGCCCGTCGGCTTGACGGTGTGCAGCTTGGGCATTTTGCTCAGCAGCCCGAAGATGGACTCGCCGCGCTCCGCGAAGGCCTGTCGCATCTGCTCGATGTCGCCCGCGCAATGCTCGAGCCCGGCCCGGATCGCCGGGTACACGAACGACGTGATGTTCGTGGTGATCTGCCCTTGATAGTTGGCAAACGATTTCATGAACTTGAGCCCGAACTCGCCGCTCGCCGCGGTATAGCCGATGCGCCAGCCGGTCATGGCATAGGCCTTGGACATGCCGTTGAGCGTGATGGTGCGTTCAGCGATCGCGGGGATGGAGCCGATGGAGAAGTGCTCGATCCCGCCGTAGATGATCTTTTCGTAGATCTCGTCGCTGAGAACGAGGAGGTTGGGCGCGATGGTGCTGCTTGCCTCGTCAACGACCTTGGCGATGGCGCGAAGTTCATCGGGCGAGTACATCGTGCCGCAGGGGTTGCTCGGCGAGTTCAGCACCAGCAAGCGCGAGTTGGGCGTGATCGCGGCCTTCAATTGCGCCGGGGACATTTTGAATGCGTTGGCGGCGGTGGTTGGAATCTCGACGACCTTGGCACCAGCCAGGCGCGAGATCGGGTCGTAACTGACCCAGGCTGGGACGGGGATCAGGATTTCCTGCGCGAGCTGGCCGGGCTCGGGAAAATCAAACAGGCAATGGCAGATGACGAAGAGCGCGTGCTTCCCCCCGGCCGACACGCCGACGTGTTCGGCCGTCACGTTGGGCAGATGGTTCTCGCGCGTGAACTTCTCCGCGATCACGGCTCGCGTGTCCATGTCGCCCAGCGTCGGCATGTACTTCGTTTGGCCCGCGTTCAGGGCGTCGATCGCCGCCTGCTTGATCACGGCCGGGGTCTGAAAGTCCGGCTCCCCGGCCGCGAAGCCAAGCACGTCGATCCCTTGCTTCTTCATCGCGTTGGCGCGGTTGTTGAAGGCGATGGTGACCGACGGCTGGAGCGACGCGACACGGCGTGCGATGGTGAGTGGCATGGGCGAAATGTAGGACGGCGAGCCCGTCCAACGCCGCCCGATCGGTTCGCGTATTCTGATCGCGAAATCTGGAAAAACGCGCCCCGACACCGCCGCGCCGTATCTGGACGAACACGCCGATTCTCTCTTCTAGAAAAGGAGCCACGCCGATGGGAATGGAAGAAGCATGTCAGGCCGCCGCGTCCGCGATCAAGGAGCACATCCAGAAGCACCTGCCGGTGCAGCAAGAGATGTACAAGAAGTACGTCCAGGCCAAGGCGGACGTGATCATGACGTACACGAGCTACGACGCCGACATCGACAAGCTGGAAACGGCGATTGAAAAGCTGGAGAAAATTCAAGCGATGGTGCACATCGTTCACGAGGCGGCTGGCGGGTTCAGCGCGGGCACGAGCGGGACGTACAACATGAAGACGCTCCTCACGACGATGAAAAAGCAGATCAACGAGGCCAAGGCGAAAAAGCCCAAAGGCCCGGCCGTCGCACAGAACAAGCCCGGCGGTGTCGTGACCAAGAACACAGGCCGCCCGCTGCCGAAAACGCCACCCCGCGGCGGTGCTCCGGGTGGGTTGAGCCGCGTGGACGCGTTCGGCAAGCCGCTGCCGCCTGGGTATCTGGGGTGAGACGCGACTGACGCCGGGTGCGAAGGTTGGCTGGCTAAAGGATTAAGCATGTCTTGGGTGTGAGATGAGCGGTGACATGAAGAGCTTGGTTGACTCAGGAGAGTGAACGAGGGCACTCGGCCAACGCGGTAGAGGCAATCTCGTGGCATCGAAGTCCTACTTCGGGACTTCGATGGGTTTGGATCTTCGAGAGGAAACATCGAAGTCGAGAAGACCCGACTTCGAGGCCACGAGACATCGATGCCACTCGCCGTCAGCAGCCAGCCACGAACGCGAGGACGAACGCATCGAAGTCCTCGCCGGTAACAAAGCCGTTGCGGTCGAAGTCGGCGGGGATACCGTCGAGCTCGAACGCCGCGACGTAAGCGTCAAAGTCCTCCCCGGTGACGAAACCGTCACAGTTGAAATCGGCGGGGCAGATGGTGAGCGTGGCGGGGTTGCTAGTGACGCTGCCTAAGGCGTTGGAGACGACGCAGCGGTTCACCCAGTGGGAGCCGGACGTGCCCGAGCCGCCACCGGGTTCCAGGGCGACGGTAACCGTGGCGGTGCGCGCGTTATTGGCGGTGAAGCGGACTTGGCCCCCGACGGCATCGGCGTTGGGTCCGTCGAGGACATCGACCCATGCCGCGCCCGCGCTGGCTTGCCACTGCCACTGGTAGGTAAAGGGGCCGGTGCCCGTGGCGGTGACGGAGAACGCGGCGGTGCCGGAGGGGCAGGTAAAGACCGGCACGGGCTGCTGAGACACCATCACGTTCGGCGTCGTGTTCAGGAGCACCGAGACGGTGGTGCCGCTAACGGCCACAGCTAAGTCGGGCCTGCCGTCGGCGTTAAAGTCGCCGACCGCGACGCGGCTCGCACCGCCAGGCAGGGCGAAGTTGATTGCCCCCTGGAACGTGCCGTTGGCGTTGCCCAGCAGGATGGAAACGTTGTTGCTGTCGATGTTCGCCACGGCCAGGTCGGGCCTGCCGTCGGCGTTGAAGTCGCCCACCGCGACGGATTTTGGGCCGTTGTCCGCGGCGTATTTGACCATCGCCTGAAACGTGCCGTTGCCGTTGCCCAGCAAGATCGAGACGTTGTTGCTGGGATATCGGCTCGCCACGGCGAGGTCGGTCCAGCCGTCGGCGTTGAAGTCGCCTACTGCGACGGAGTCCGGGGCCTCGCCCACGACCTCGCCCACCGTCGCTTGGAACGTGCCGTTGGCGTTTCCCAGCAGGATTGAGACGCGGCGGCCGCGCCCGCGACGGTTCTCGGCCACGGCGAGGTCGGGCCTGTCGTCGCCGTTGAAGTCGGCTACCGCGATAAAGACCGGTCCGTCGCTCTGCGATGAACTGACCGGCGCCCGAAACGTGCCGTTGCCGTTGCCCAGCAGAATTAAGACGCCGCCGAGATAGTTGGCGCTCGTCACGGCCAGGTCGGTCCAGCCGTCGGCGTTGAAGTCGCCCACCGCGACAGAGCTCAGGAGCACGCCCGCGAAGTAGTTCACCGCCGCCTGAAAGGTGCCGTTGGCGTTGCCCAGCAGGATGGAGACGTTGTCGAAGTTCGCCACGGCTAGGTCGGGCTGGCCGTCGGCGTTGAAGTCGCCCACCGCGACGGAGCGCGGGCCGCTCCCTACGGAGTAGTTGACCGCCGCCTGGAACGTGCCGCCCCCCCCACCGTTGCCCAACAGGATGGAGACGTTGTTGCTGCCGGCGTTCGCCACGGCCAGGTCGGGCCTGCCGTCGGCGTTGAAGTCGCCCACGGCGACGGAGGTCGGGACGTTGCCCACGGCGTAGTTGACCGCTGCAGCGAAAGACAACGGACACTGGGCGTGGACCGCGGGCGAAAGCCACAGAGCCGCGAGGATGAGGACAACGGCAAGCAATGAACGGTTCATGTTTCTCTTCCGAGGGCTTCCGCCCGACGATCGCCACATCGTCACCCGCGCGGGCAACGATGCGGAAGCATACACGGAAAACAATCCTCTGTTAGTCAACAAGAGGAGTCGGCGCGGGTGGCGCCAACATTACGTTGTCGTGCCGCCCGGGACGCTTCACCGATTCGGATACTCGGCACCGTGGACAACGCTATTCAGCCGGGCTCATGCAGGCGCTCAAGCCCGCTTCAAAACACTCTTCAAATACCTTCCCGTATGACTCGCCTTCACCTTCGCCACGTCCTCGGGCGTTCCCGTTGCGATGACCCGCCCGCCGCCCTCGCCGCCCTCGGGGCCGAGGTCGATCAGCCAGTCGGCGCACTTGATCACGTCGAGGTTGTGCTCGATGATGACCAGCGTGTTCCCGCCGTCGGCCAGTCGATTCAGAACCACGATCAGCTTGCGGATGTCCTCAAAGTGCAGCCCCGTGGTGGGCTCGTCGAGGATATAGAGCGTGTGCCCGCCGCTGCCGAGCTGGCCCGCGCCCTTGCCCAGTTCCGTAGCGAGTTTGATCCGCTGTGCTTCGCCGCCTGAGAGCGTCGTCGACGGCTGCCCGAGCGTGATGTAATCGAGCCCGACCTCGTGCAGGCACTTGATGAACTTATGGATGCCGGTGTGGTTCTCAAAGAACGCCACGGCCTGCTCGACCGTCATGTCCAGCACGTCGGAGATCGACTTGCCGCGGTACTTCACTTCCAGCGTTTCGCGGTTGTAACGCTTGCCGCCGCAGACCTCGCACTCGACGAAAACGTCGGGCAGGAAGTGCATCTCGATCTTCTTGAGCCCCTGCCCCTCGCACGCCTCGCAGCGCCCGCCGCCAGACTGGGCTTTGACGTTAAAGCTGAACCGCCCCGGCTGATATCCGCGGACTTTCGATTCCTTGGTCTGCGCAAAGACCTTGCGGATGTCGTCAAAGATGCCGGTGTAGGTCGCCGGGTTCGAGCGCGGCGTGCGGCCGATCGGCGTCTGGTCCACCTCGATCACGCGGTCGATGTTCTGCAATCCGTTAATCTTCGTGTGCGCGCCGGGCTTCTCACGCGAGCCCAGCAGGTGCTGCTTTGCAGCGTTGAGCAGGATGTCGTTCACAAGCGTCGACTTCCCCGATCCCGACACCCCCGTCACGCAGATGAACCCGTTGATAGGGAACGAAATATCCACGTTTTTGAGGTTGTTCTGCCGAGCCCCCTTGACGACGACCGACTTCTTTTCGTTCAGCGCACGGCGCGTCTGCGGGATCTCGATGCGCTTGCGCCCCGAAAGATAATCGCCCGTCAGCGACCCCGGTGTGGCGCAGATCTCCGGCACCGTGCCCTGCGCCACGATCCGCCCGCCGTGCACGCCCGGCCCGGGCCCAACATCCACCACATGGTCGGCCGCGCGGATCATGTCCTCGTCGTGCTCGACCACCAGCACCGTGTTGCCGATGTCCGCCAGATGCCGCAGCGTGGCGATCAACCGATCGTTGTCGCGCTGATGCAGCCCGATCGTCGGCTCGTCCAACACGTAGCACGCGCCGACCAGCCCGCTGCCCACCTGCGTCGCCAGCCGGATTCGCTGAGCTTCACCGCCCGAAAGCGTCGCGGTTTTTCGATCCAGTGAGAGATACTCCAGGCCCACCCCGCACAAGAACCGCAGCCGATTGCTCGTCTCTTTCAAGATCGGCTCGGCGATCGTCTTCTGCTCCTTAGTCAGCACCAGTCCGTCCAGAAACGCTGCGGCGTCGGTGATGGTCAGGCGCGAGAGCTCGGAGATGTTCAGCATCGTGCCGTCGCACTTTGGCCTTCCGATCACGCTCTCTGAGAATCCCTTCTTCGTGTCCGCGTGGTGCGTGCTCGTGATTTGTATATGCAACGCCTCGACGCGCAGCCGATCGCCGTGGCACACCTTGCACGGCGACTGTGACAGGAAAGTACCGAGCCATTCCTTGACGCCGGGGTTCTCCGTTGACCCCCACCATTCTGTCACATTCGGTATCACGCCCTCCCACTTGGCCGCGCCGTGTTTTACTTCCTCCTTGGTCGCGCCGTGCAGCAGCGTGTGCCGGATCTGCGGCGAAAGGTCCTTGATCGGCGTGTTGAACGACGTGTCGTAATCTTTGCAGAAACGCCGCAGTTTCCGGTTGAACCACGCCCGCACCGGCCCGTTCTTGTTCCACGCCGCGATCGCGCCTTGAGCCATGCTCAGCTCGGCGGTGGGGATCACCAGCGCCTCGTCAAACTCCAGGATCGTGCCGAGCCCTCCGCAACCCTGGCACGCTCCGAACGGCGAGTTGAACGAGAAAAGCCGCGGGCTGATCTCTTCGAGCGCGTACTCCGGCCTCTCGGCGTCGGCGAACTTTGTGCTGAACGAAGTGTCACTCCACCCAACGCTCGCCGTCACAGCGTACGCCTCGGGGCTTGGCTTCTGCTCATCAATCTCAGGGTTCGTCTTCTTCGCTTTCGATGACACAGCAGCGACCGGAAATTCAGATCCACTCGCGAGCCGCGGCGCGCCAGCCCGACTCTTCTGCCCTGCCCCCTCACCCTCCCCCGTCTCAAAGCTCACCACGACTGCCCCATCCGCGAGCTTCAACGCCGCCTCAACCGACTCGACCAACCTCTGCCGAACATCTGGCCCCAGCACGATCCGGTCCACCACCGCGTCGATCGAGTGCTTCTCGTGCCGCCCGAGTTTCAGAGGATTCTCTCCCGGCTCCTTGAGTACCTCTCGCAGCTCAACCACCATGCCGTTGACCCGCGCGCGGCCCCAACCCTGCGCTACAAACTCTTCAAGCACCTCGCGGTGAAACCCCTTCTTGCCGCGGATGACCGGAGCCAGCACCATCAGCCGCGACCCCGCCGGGCGAGCCATCACCGCGTCCACGATCTGCGTGCTGCTCGTCGCGCTGATCGGGCTGCCCGAACGCGTAAGCACCGCGCCGTCCTTCCCCAGCTTCGTCGGCGCCCACGAGTACGGCACGCCACACCGTGCAAACAGCAGACGCAAGTAATCGTAAATCTCCGTCGTTGTCGCCACCGTCGAGCGCGGGTTCCCGCTCGCAGAACGCTGCTCGATCGCGATCGTCGGCGGGATCCCCTCAACCTCCTCAACGTCCGGCTTCTTCAACTGTCCTAGGAATTGCCGCGCGTACGACGACAGCGACTCCATGTACTTCCGCTGGCCTTCCGCAAAGATCGTGTCAAATGCCAGCGAACTCTTGCCCGACCCAGACAGCCCCGTCATCACGATCAGCTTGTCGCGCGGGATCTCCAGCGTCACGTTCTTGAGGTTGTGCTCCTTCGCGCCGCGCACCCGGATCACGCGGTCGTTCCGCGCGGTCAACTCGCGGGTTGGAGAAGCAAGAGGCGTCGCTCGTGGCAGAGTCTTGGGCTCAATCATGGCGGTGGTGTTCTCGAGAGTGGCCGATGCGGTCGTCCCAACGGGCGGATGCTGTTTCGCTGAGTTCACGTCCGCGGCCGCGTTTGAGCGTGCCGCCCTCATGGCAAACCTCTTTGTTCCGAGCGCTCCGGCGCGGCCACATCCGACGGCGCCGTTCGCGCGTTCGCCGCCTCACTCGTGGCACGCTCGGCCGCCTCGCGTGCCATCTCCGCACGACGCGCGTGCTGAAGGAACCCGAGCATCACCAGCCCGATCGCCAGCCCGATCGCGAAATAGGCCAGCCGACGCAGAAAGTCAGACCTGTTTGAAGGAAGTGGGGGCATTGCGTGCATCGTAGACGAGCGAAAATGAATCCTGAAACTCGGATCCCTTCTCGAAACAGCTCACTATTCCGGGCTCTTCGGTTTCTTCCTCGATTTTCGCTCGGGCCGAACCCCCGGCATCCCGGCCCGCCCCTTCTTCTTGTCGTTCCCGCGTCGAGTCGTCTCGAGCTCCGAGCGCCGCACCTTTACCGTTTCGTCGCCGCCAGCCTTCGCGGATTCAGACCGCAATTTCTTCAGCTTCAGCACCTGATCGCGCAGCGCCGCCGCCTTCTCAAAC
>Ga0163155_10006481_pt1 | contig 11323 bp, 15 predicted proteins | sample OliLakLV19SP4G1_FD_148611 | JGI IMG/M metagenome (GOLD analysis project Ga0163155, IMG submission 148611) | Freshwater microbial mat bacterial communities from Lake Vanda, McMurdo Dry Valleys, Antarctica - Oligotrophic Lake LV.19.SP4.G1 | ecosystem: Environmental > Aquatic > Freshwater > Lake >...
TTAACCGGAGTACCTGGAACAATTGTCATAGCAACCTCAGAAGGATTAGGGAGATTCAGGACCAAAGATTCAGGGCGAGTTTCGCAAGACAACCTAGCTATTAAGGCAGCGCCCATGGCTCCTCTATGCGGCTGTCGATAGAGTTAAGAACGAGAGCAGCTGAGACTATTTAGTTTTCTACCCATCCCCGTCGGACTATTCCCACTGATTGACTGACAAAACTCCGACCTCCCTCACCCCAACCCCTCTCCCAGGGCGGGAGAGGGGCTTTGAGCCAAGACTTTACCCTTAGCTCCCCTTCTCCCCTTGTGGGCTACGGTGTACACACAAGTCCTAAGACCTGCGAGACAGCCTTAACCCTCACCCCCTAGCCCCCTCTCCCGCAGGAGACGGGGAACCGAATCCGGTCATCGGCTGGCTCTAACTCCCCTTCTCCCCCTTTGGGAGAAGGGGCTGGGGGATGAGGGCGACTTGGGTGTACACGCTAGCCTTGTGGGAGAAGGGGGTGGGGGATGTAGCTTGCTTCTGCGAAGCAGTGGGGTAAAAGATTTGTCAGTCAACCAGCTATCCCCATCAGAATTGTGTGTAGAAGAATGTAAAGTAATCCTGAAGAATGCTAAAAGCTTAACGAATTCTGCTGATTGTTCTAATAATTTTAATGTTTCTTTATATTTGAACCGATATGGCTTCAATATTAAAAATAAATATCAGGCCGCTCAAAAGCTGATCGATTCGGCCAGTACGCTAAAAGCTGCATGGTCTTGAAACTTTGTATGGCTAAATACGGAGTTGCTCTAGCTGTGTTACAGTGACTTTATATAACTTATGATAAGTTAATATAATGCAAAGTATAAAGCTGAACTTGATCTGCCCCTTTAGTAGTGGTTCAAGAGATTGCTGCATTGTTGTGGAAAGCGACAGTCTGGCTCTGCCGAATGCATGTGGCAGAAACTGAATTCATGCAGCAGAAACTGACGGCTAAGAATTAATCTCTTCAGTTGCGAACTTCCTATAAACTATGTTTCAGTAAGATTCTGTTTACATTTATACCTTTACAGGGGAATCTAAACCTATGCCATTTACGATTGATTCAGCTAGAGGGATCTTTCCCGGTACATTGTCCGCAGATGCTGTTCCAGCTACGATCGCTCGATTCAATCAACTTAATGTTGAAGATCAGCTAGCTCTAATCTGGTTTGCCTACCTTGAAATGGGTACAACCATTACCGTTGCAGCGCCAGGTGCAGCAAGTATGGTGCTAGCAGAAAATGCTCTCGACCAAATTCGCCAAATGTCTTTTCGGGAACAATCCCAAGCCATGTGTGATTTGGCAAACCGAGCCGACACTCCGATCAGCCGTACTTACGCCAGCTGGAGCATGAATATTAAGCTAGGGTTCTGGTATCGACTCGGAGAGTGGATGGAGCAAGGGGTGGTGGCACCAATCCCCGAGGGCTACAAGCTTTCTGCGAATGCCTCAGCCGTGTTGCTAGCAATTCAGGGTCTCGATCCCGGTCAGCAAATCACGGTTTTACGGAATTCTGTTGCTGACATGGGGTATGACTCCGGCAGCGCTGTTAAGGTTTCGGAACCCGTTGAGGTGCCTAAAGATATGGCCGAGCGGACTCCGGTTGCGATTGAAGGGGTAACCAATGTCACTATCTTGAGCTACATGGACAACATGAATGCGAATGATTTTGATGCACTCATTCAATTGTTTACGCCAGATGGTGCTCTGCAACCTCCCTTCCAAAAACCCATCGTTGGTAAGGATGCGGTTCTGCGGTTTTTTAGAGAAGACTGCCAGAACCTGAAGCTAATTCCAGAGCGGGGAGTTGCCGAGCCAGCTGAAGGTGGCTATACCCAAGTTAAAGTGACAGGTAAAGTCCAAACCCCATGGTTTGGAGCCAATGTGGGGATGAATATGGCTTGGCGGTTCTTGCTCGATCCCCAAGACAAAATTTACTTTGTGGCAATCGACCTGCTGGCCTCTCCCAAGGAATTGTTGAACTTGGCTCGTTAGAGAGTTGCCAAGACATAGCCAATTGAACAACGAAGCGCTTTCTGAGGAAGGCGCTTCGTTGTTTATTGAAGGACCGAAGACTGTTCCTTAGGTATAGCTTCAACCAGTGATCTTAGGACAAGGGGCTTAAGCCCCTTGTTGGCTGACGTGCTAATCTACGTCCTAACGTTTGTGGCGACAACTATACGTTCATCAGAGTGAGATTGCCGCCTAGAGCAATTTAAACAATCTTTTTATTTATCATTGTGATAAGGAATGCTAAGATTTATAAAGAAAATGAGACGGCAAATTACTCAAATTTTAGTCGTCAGTCTAGTTAGGTAAAAGCTGGTTTAGTCATGCAAGACATTGAAAATAAATGGACTGAGGTAGAGCAAGCGATCGCTCAGGAGGCATTTGAGAAAGCTTACAAGCGAGAGGTTTCAGCATTAGTAGAGCAGGTTCGTGCCAAGTCGCACGGGCTGTTAGCACTAGAAGACCTATGGAGCCTACACGACTTTTTGAGCGCGAAGCGCCATGAAATTGACGGTAAATACGATTATGACTATTCTGTTCTGCTGTTTGTTTTTGCCAATTTAATTAAAGATGGCTGGCTTCATCTCGATGAACTAAAAAGTTTGAATCAAGACAAATTTGCCAAGGTAGCCGCTCTTACACGCTTATAAATTTCAAATTTTCACTCAGATTCTGGTCAGAACGCCTGTTTGCATGAATCGTTTCTTGGTACAACTCAGAAACGGTTCACGCAAACTATTGATAATCACAACGTTTACGGGCACAGCTTTTTAGAGCACAGCTTTATTGCTATAGGGTTGCGCCTACCGTTCAACCGTCATGGATAACGTTAGACGCAGCATGGAATCTCGGATTTTAATCAGGCAGGCACAGGTACTGGTAGATGCTGCCCGTACTCCCCTCAGCCAGGGCGATATTTTGATCGAACAAGATCAAATTGTGGCGATCGCCCCTCCCTTAGTGGCAACGATCCACCACCCCAACTGTTTGACATACCGCCGTAGCACCAGCCATTGAGCCAGCCCCAGTACTGCACCTTCTAAGCCACCGACTACATGCAGAGGTGAAGTGCTTAACTCTGCTTTAAGGCTAGATGGAACAAATGAGAAACTTGTAAGCACTGAACCCAAAAAGGGTGCAGCAACATGGCAGCGGGTTGACCCATTCATCCGTTTCACCCCAACTGCACTGAGGTGCCAAATACCTTGTGAACCATTCTATCCTGCGTTGACTAACAAGGCTGTCCACAAATCGGACGGGGAGGAATAGTACTCAACTGCTTGCACCTGGTAGCTTACCGTCTGCCCGTCTTGTCGCAGTAAAATGCGATCGCCTTGCTTGATGCTGCCACCTTGTCCAGTCATGTGGCCTTTGCTACCTTGATCAATTAATTCAAATGCGTAATCTGAGCGCTGCTGGTGCCTATAGTCGTGCACGTTGTCAGGCTTTTGCAGCCGCTCCGCCGACGCATTGAGGCCGTTGAGCAATTGGCTAAAAGAAAATTTCTTGGTACGTCCAATCATCATGGTTTTTCTCTATTCTAAAGGTGCCATACACAGGATCACAGTCGTTTAGAGATGCACTTTGAATGATGACGCGGGTTGAAGCCGCAAGTCAGTTAGCTGGGGGAGATGAGCTTAAGGTCGCGTAGAGTAGATGTTTGGGTCGGGCAGCGGTCTGTTGTTAGGTTTTGCCTCTACCCGTTGCCGGCAGGCTGGACTATAAACCTGTACTTCACTGCTCCTGACCTTCATTGACTCGTTATTTACGTTAAAGTTCCGTAAACTTTACCTTAGCTTCTAAAAGAATAGCGCATCGCTTTATATCTCCTTTAAAGAGAGTGCCAGATAACTGACTGCCACAAAGCCGCTTTTACGCGAGATGTGTTTCACCGACTATCTCACCTTAATTAGCAGAGCCGTCCACAAATCGGACGGGGAGGCATAGTACTCAATTGCTTGAACTTGGTAGCGTGTCGTCTGCCCGTCTTGGCAAAGGAGGATGCGATCGCCTTGGCAGATCCCCATGCCCTGTCCGGTCATGTGATATTTGCTATCTTCAGCAATAAATTCAAGCGCATATTCTGAGGGCTGATGGTGCGTATAGTCGTGCAGGTTATAGGACGGTTGCGATCGCCTTACAAACGCATTTAGACCGTTGAGCAATTTGCCGAAAGATTTTTTTTTGCTGCGTTGAATCATCCAGACCCGTATGCTCACCTCAACTCAGTGAATGCTAACACACTATGTTTATCTGTATTTCACATCGTTTATCCCGATTTCACACCTGCTCCCTAAGGGCTGAGTTATGGCGATCGCACTGTCGATTTTTGCTACAAATTTTCGAATTAAAGAAAAAGACCCTGTACACTTCAAAGATATGAGATTGACAGGCTGTCAAACTTGTTTACTGATGGTCACTGAACTGTTGGGCAGCAAAACCTTAACCGTTACTGATAGGAATTCTGAGTATGGCAATTACCAGACGTGAGGCGATGAAGCTATTGGGAAGTGGAGTTCTACTATCTCCCTTGAGTTTTCCACAACCCGCACAGGCTCAGTTTAGTCCCTTTATTCCTCGGTTTCAGGCAGATCTGAAGCTGCCTCCCTTACTGCTTCCTACCAAAAGCAATGCTGCCGGAAAACGCCCGATCGATTACTACGAAATTACCATGCAAAAGGCAGAGGTAGACATTCTACCTGGCCTGAAGACAAAGATGTGGTGTTACGTGGGGAAGGGACTTGCACCCTCAGCCGTAGGGCCGATTATTCGGCATCAAGGTGGGGTAGAGCCAGCAGACGAGGGGCGCACCTCGGTGATTCGGTTTATTAATAATTTGGGAACGACGATCGAGCAGGGTCGAGCAGAGCCGATTGCCACATCAATTCATCTACATGGGATGGCGTCGCTGCCCCAATATGATGGCTATGCCACAGATCTGATTCCACCAGGCTACTTTAAAGACTACTTCTATCCCAACGATCGCGCTGCGACCCTCTGGTATCACGACCACGCTATCCACAAAACCTCACGCAATGTCTATATGGGGTTGGCGGGTATGTATGTGGTCGATGATGCCAAGGATCGGGCGCTCAATTTGCCGAAGGGAGAGTACGATATTCCCTTAATCATTCAAGATAAGCGGTTTGATCTAGCAGGGCAGCTGGTTTTTGATGATCAGCGCCAGCGTAGTGCCTATGGTGATGTAGTTTTAGTTAACGGCACCCCGTTTCCTCGTCTCAAGGTATCGCAGCGCAAGTATCGCTTTCGGCTGCTGAATGCGTCGCCATCACGCACCTATCAATTGGCCTTGAGTCAGGCAGAAAATAGTTTAACCGGTAAAGATTTTTTCCATGTCATTAGTACCGATGCAGGACTGCTGGAAAAACCCGTAAAGATGGCAGCACCCTTCGATCTGCTGCGCATCGGCGTTGGTGAACGATACGGAATTGTGATTGACTTCAAAAAATACCCTAAAGGCTCCAAACTCTATCTACACAATCCAGCGTTTCACAACAATGTAGATACGAATAATAACACGGGTGTGATTATGCTATTTGATATCGAAGATAATGCAATCGATGACAGCGATCTGCCAGATGTTTTGCGCCAACCCTTCGAGCGATTAGTAGATCAAGTGCTGCCGGGTCAAACAATTCCTATTCGCACCTTCCGATTTGAACGGAATGGCAATCAGTGGAGAATTAACGGCAGAACTTGGGATGAGAAGCGGATTGATGCCAATCCCCAACCGGGTGCCATCGAGATCTGGAATTTGGTGAATGCTGGAGCCGGGTGGTTACATCCAGTCCATATCCACTTTGTTGACTTGCAGCTGATTGATCGCAACGGACGACCGCCCCGACCCTATGAACGCGGTTGGAAGGATGTATTTGCGCTCGATGATTTTGAAACCATTCGGGTGATTGCTAAATTTAGTGCGCCTCTAGACCCTGCCCCCGGCAAACGGCCAATCAAAGGCAAGTATATGATCCACTGCCATAACCTGGTACACGAAGACCACGATATGATGACTCAGTTTGAGATTGGCGCTGGCGGCGATGAGCCAAAATCAGCTCCGGCACTGCCCATTTCGCAGATGAAACCCTTTTAGTCTTTGACCTGATTTTTGACCTGATCTTTGACCGCATCTTTGACCTCACCGTAAATCTCGTGGTTCAATTCACGGATGGCGTCGTAGTCGTATGGATCGTAGGGAACTGAGGGGTTTGCTTGGGTGGGTTTGGGGTCTTTTAGTGGGGTGTCGCGATCGCCTTTAATCTGAGGCTGAGTAGTCCCAGGTGTATCAGCTGGGGGAGAGCTAGTTGGAGCCGCAGCGGCAGCAGGCTGGGCGATCGCATCTGCATGATCAAGAGTGTGTTCGGCCAACAGCAGCCCGCCAGCGACAGGGCTGCTAAACGCTATCTCTGTGGTCAAGATTAGTGCCGCAAAACACAGGAGAAAAACTTGTAAAATTTGGTTTAGCATAAGACTTTCGTAGCGCGTCTGTTTACTTCGATCATAGCCTGTTCGTTACTATCGATGACTCAATACATCCTTGCATTTGATCAAGGTACAACTAGTTCTCGCGCCATTATTTTCGATCGCCAGGGGCAATTTACTGTCCTAGGTGTGCCTGTGGTGCGACCGAAGATTACCGAAACCACTGCCTTAGGGGGCGCTTACCAGCTTGCTACAGGTAGTCGCTAAACTCTGGGTAAGGATTATGGATTTAATCAGATCGGGAATTTGATTGCTGGTAGGGGCGAACGGCCGTTCGCCCCTACCGAAGAATGGCGGAGTTATTTAATTCTCATTCCTAACTCAAAATCTAATGCTCAAACTCTATCTACTGCAACGGTACCTAGGGTAATATCCCTAGTACTATGGCGACAACGGCAATCGCGACAAGGGCAGATGTCTCGGTAGCCAAACGCGCTGATGGGCATCAGGTTACAGTCGGTGTAAAACGCAAATTTACTATCTTTTTGCACTATTTATGGTCTACCTTAACCGCATCTTAATTTTATTTGCTCATCCCGCACTAGAGCGATCGCGAGTAAATCGGCAGATGGTTAAAGCTGCCCAGACCGTAGATTCAGTTACTGTTCATGACCTTTATGAGGTGTACCCAACCTTTCATATTGACGTAAAGTTTGAACAAGAACTGCTGCTTGCCCACGATATTGTAGTGTTTCAGCATCCCTTCTATTGGTACAGCAGCCCCGCTATTTTGAAAGAGTGGCAGGACTTGGTATTGGGGTATGGGTTTGCCTATGGCCAAGGTGGGACAGCCTTGCGGGGGAAGAAGTTTCTTTCAGCCATTACCACAGGAGGCAGCAAAGATGCATACTGCCGCCAAGGATACAACCACTTCACGATTCGCGAATTGCTGGCTCCGTTTGAGCAAACTGCACAGCTCTGTGGCATGGAGTATCTGCCGCCGTTTGTGATTCAGGGCACCCACCAACTGCAAGAACCCCAGCACATTGCCACCCACATTGAAGACTATCAAACGGCACTTGTCGCCCTGCGCGACAATCACTTCGATTGGGGCACGATGCAGCAGTTCAAACACCTCAAGCACGCCCTCAAGCAGGCTGTTAAAACCCCAGAGACCTGGCACCATGAACAATGAAGACTTATTCTCTCAGGCATTTATTTACCTGATGGCAGCCGTGTTATCGGTACCGATCTCGAATCGATTGGGGTTGGGTTCTGTATTGGGGTATCTGATTGCGGAGGCGATTATTGGCCGTTTGGGCTACATTTTGTGGGGCAAGAGGGCGAAGATGTGATGCACTTCGCTGAATTTGGCGTAGTGATGCTGCTGTTTTTGGTGGGATTAGAGCTACAGCCGTCGCTGTTGTGGCGGCTGCGCGTCCCGATTTTGGGACTAGGTGGCCTACAAGTGGTGGGCACAAGCTTGGTTGTCAGTGCGATCGCCATCGCGTTTGGCCTATCTTGGCAAATGGCTTTAGCGGTGGGGATGATTCTAGCCATGTCGTCTACGGCAATTGTGCTGCAAACACTCAAAGAGAAAGGCTTAACCCGCACCGAAGCCGGACAGTCTGCGTTTTCGGTGCTGCTTTTTCAAGGCATTGCCGTGATTCCCATCCTGGCATTTTTGCCGTTGCTGGCCATCAAAAGCAGCCCGTCGGTGAGTTTGCTAGCTAGCCAAGTGATGCTAGTTGCCGCCGAGCAGCCCACCGATTCGGCTCTACCGCCCTGGCAGCAGGCGCTGCTGGTGATGGGCGTGGTGGGTGGCATCATTGTTGGCGGGCGGTTTCTGATGCGTCCGGTGTTTCGCTTAATTGCTGCGACACGTCTGCGCGAGATGTTTACGGCGATGGCATTGCTCTTAGTCATTGGGATTGCCCTAGCGATGCAGCAAGTGGGTCTTTCGCCTGCACTCGGCACGTTTGTGGCAGGTGTGGTGCTAGCTGATAATGAATATCGGCACGAGTTAGAGAGCGATATTGAACCGTTCAAAGGGCTATTGTTGGGTCTGTTCTTTATCTCAGTCGGAGCTAGTATCAACTTCAATCTCTTGGTTCAACAACCCCTGTTGATTTTAGGATTGGTGATTGCATTGGCGATCGCCAAATTTGGGGTTCTATTCGCCCTCGGACGCTTCTTTCGCTTGGAGATGAGCCAGAGCCTACTGTTTGCCTTTGCCCTGGCGCAAGGTGGAGAATTTGCCTTTGTCCTATTCTCCTTCGCGACTCAAGCACAGGTGTTGAGTCCGGCGATCGCCGCCCTCCTGGTTGCCGTTGTAGCGCTGTCGATGGCACTCACCCCGCTGATCTATGATCGTCAATGACAAACTCGTGCAGCCTCGGTTTGCCGATCTGACTCTAGACGCCGATGCAGACAAGATTGACGACAACGAAAACCCAGTGATTATTGCTGGCTTTGGTCGCTTTGGACAGATTATTGGCCGCTTGTTACTGCCAGTTTGGGAGACGACGATACGGTCGTAATTGCGCGATCGCGGCAATTATCCAGAGATTTGGAGCGATTACTTCAGACAGACGAACAGGATCTAAGCCACATTGAAGACGGAGCCTGGGATGTTTCAGCCCTGCGGAAAGACGCTAAGTGACGGCTTATGCGTCGGGGTTTAGCCTGCTAAACTCCTACGGTAAAATTATCTGGCTCGCACTCTATCTCAAAGCGATACCAAAACCGTATCGTCTAAACACAGCTTGAGCCTGTCTGCTGGTTAAAAATTGAGCGTAGACCCGAGTCGCTCGCTGATTCCGACTGGCTGAAATTACGGCTAGAGGATAGACAATCGATGAATGTAGGCTACCGGGAGCAGTGGCCACTTGAGTCACCCGGTCTGAAATTCTGGCATCGGTTGTATACACAACTCCAGCATCAGCATTGCCGCTTTCTACAGTTCCCAACACGCTGCGCACCGAGTTGCCGTACACAAATTTGGATCGTAGTCGCTCCAAGATGCCCAGATTTCTAAACAATTCTTCTGCATATTGCCCCGCCGGGACGCTGCGCGGTTCTCCCACAAAAATCCGTCTAACGTTGGCATTGGTTAATTGCCGGAAGCTGGTTAGCCCCAGCGTGGAGTCACGCGGCACCACCAGAACCAAGTTGTTTGTCAGGATGTTGCGACGGGTGTTGGACACAATCAAATTTTTCTCTTGCAATGCATCCATCTGTCGGGTTGCCGCAGAAATGAACAGGTCAACGGGTGCGCCTTGCTCAATCTGCTGCTGAAGTGGCCCAGATGCCGCAAAGGTATAGTTAACTGTCGTGTCTGAATTGGCAGATTCAAACAGTGGATCAAGTTCCTCAAGGGCATTTTGCAAACTGGCTGCGGCTGCAATCAGCAGCGTTGTCGATTCAGCAGCGACTGGAGCAGGGGCGATCAGCTTAAGGCTAATTGCCAGCAGTAGCGTTGCTAGCAGTCCGCTGAGAACAGCGAGAATGTGTCTTCGTTTCATCAGACTTGAATTAAAAAAGTAGGGTTGGTAGGGTCAACTCCACGCGGCCAGACGCTTGATCTACCGCCAAAATTGAATCTAGAGCGATATTGTACCAACTTTATACCAACATACTTGGCATTCTACAACGGTCGTTTAGCAATTTTTGCTGTCAGGTATAGCTTCAGCCAGTCATTTTAGGACAAGGGGCTTAAGCCCCTTGTTGGCTGACGTTTTAACCTGCGTCCTAATGTTTGTGGCGCGGCAAAGCCTTTGTCAACAAGACCTCCGAGGTTTTCAAAACCTCGGAGGTCCAAAACCTCGCCTATTTAAATCCACTGAGCCTTAATGAGCGCTATGCCGCAACTCATGCACAATGACTCGCTTGATCTCCAAAAACTCGGATGACAGCTTCATTTCCAGGTCACGATGCTCCGGCAAATCGACTGCTATTTCCAGCTGCATCCGACCCGGACTTGAACTCATGACATAGACACGCTGAGACAGAAAGATTGCTTCTTCCACATCGTGTGTGATCATCAGCACGGTGGTGTGAGTTTTCTCCCAAAGCTCCAGCAAAAACTGCTGCATTTGCTCCTTTGTTTGGGCATCTAGTGCCCCAAAGGGTTCGTCCATCAGCAACACGGCGGGTTCATTGGCAAGGGCACGGGCGATCGCAACTCGTTGCTTCATGCCACCCGAAAGCTGATTGGGAAACGCATTTGCGAATTTAGTTAACCCGACAACATTGAGAAAATAGGCAATGCGATCGCGCTGCTCAGCCTTTGGCAGTTTGCGAAGCTGCAACCCAAAGGCAATATTTTGGGACACGGTCAGCCAGGGGTAGAGCGTGTAGCCTTGAAAGATCATGCCTCGATCGGAACCGGGACCTGTAACAGCTCGACCATCGACCAAAACTTGCCCTGCTGACGGCAGAACCAGCCCAGCCACAATATTAAGCAGAGTAGATTTGCCGCATCCCGATGAGCCAACTAAACAAACAAACTCTCCAGGATAAAGCTTAAAATTGATGTCCTGTAGCACCATCAATTGCTGTTTTCCCTGAATTGGATATGACTTAAACAGCTCTTGAATTTCCAATTTGGGATGGCTTAAGTCATTCAATTCGTCGCCTATGTCAGATGTGCGATCCCGCGAGCTATACGTTGGGCGGGCATCAAGCATGGTCTGCAAAATCCTGTTGTGTAAGATAATTGGGAGTCGGCTATTTACAGTTAAGCTCATAGGAATAATTGAGAATGTTAAATCAGAGACATTTTTGCCCTGATTTTGCCCTGATTTCTGCCCTGTTTTTATTGAGTGAAGCCGAAAGGGCGAC
>Ga0163155_10006482_pt1 | contig 11323 bp, 11 predicted proteins | sample OliLakLV19SP4G1_FD_148611 | JGI IMG/M metagenome (GOLD analysis project Ga0163155, IMG submission 148611) | Freshwater microbial mat bacterial communities from Lake Vanda, McMurdo Dry Valleys, Antarctica - Oligotrophic Lake LV.19.SP4.G1 | ecosystem: Environmental > Aquatic > Freshwater > Lake >...
TCAGACAAAATCGCAACCAAACCCGCAATTTCTATGTCTCGCTGATTTTCCATGGTCGCTATGACGCGTAAATTCAGTTCAAGTCCGACAGGCTGCTAGGTGAATCTTCCGTTCCCAACCACAGGAGTTTGACGCGTGAACCGCTCACACCACTTCGTTCGCATTCTCATCATTGTTGCCGTGCTGCTTGGTGTTGCCAATGCCGCACATGCGCAGGCACCTACACAATGGCCGGCGCGGCCGATCCGGCTTGTCGTGCCCTTTTCACCGGGCGGGGCGGTCGATGTGCTGGCGCGGCCACTGGCACAAAAGCTGAGCGAGATGCTGGGCCAGACCGTGGTCGTCGAAAACCGTCCCGGCTCCAACGGCACCATCGGCTTCAACAGTATCGCCAAGTCGCCGCCGGACGGCTATTCGCTGCTGATCGGCACCATGAATAATTACATCGTGCATTTCTTTTCCAAGGACGTGCCCTACGACGCGATCAAGGATCTGGTGCCCATCACCGACATCGCCTATGCGCCGGCGCTGGTGGTGGTGAACCCGTCGGTGCCGGCGAGTTCGATGCGCGAACTCGTTGATTACGGCAAGAAGAATCCGGGCAAGTTGTTTTTTGGCACCATTGGCGTCGGCTCGAATCAGCATCTTGGCGGCATCCTGCTGTCGCAACTCACCGGCGTGGAGGTCACCCACGTTGCCTACAAGGGCGGCAGCAGCGCACTCGTTGACGTGCTGAGCGGCCAGATTCCCATGGCAATCCTTACCGCCTCGACGGTGCTGCCGCATGTACGCCAGGGCAAGCTGCGCGCGCTCGGCGTTATTGAGGGCAAGCGCATGAATTCCGACCCGGGTATCCCGACGGTGCGCGAAACCCTCCCAGGCTTCAACATGCCGGACCTGTGGTTTGGCGTGATGGCCCCGGCCGGATTGCCGCGCCCGATTCTTGATCGGCTCAATACGGCCATCCGCCAGATCGCCAACAGTCCGGAGTTCAAGACGCAGATGGAAGGCCTCGGCTTCACCATCACACCCGGCCGCAGTTCCGAGGAATTTCTTGCCGCCATCAAGGCCGACAGCGCGGTATTCCAGAAAATCATCACTACCGCGAAGATCGTCCCGGAATAGCGAGACGGCACGAAGTGCAGTATGCAGGTGCTCAGGCATCCAGTACCAGTACCAGTAACGCGCGATGGCACTGATTGCCCTCGGGTAGTCCGGCGAGGCGCGCTCACTCACCTCCAGCATGGTCGAGGCGCGTAGCGGCGCCTCGAAGGACGCGCGCCGCACCTTTCGCACCGCGGCTTCGCGCCAAAACGTGGCCGAAAAAAAGGGGGCGTCGCCCCCTTTTGGGTTGCCGGATGCGCTGTGCTTAGAGCGTCACGCCCTCGTCGGCCATAACGCGTTGCACCGCCGGGCGTTGCGCCATGCGTTGCGCCAGCGCGGTGTAGTTCTTCAACTCGGCCACCGGCAACTCGCGCTTCACGCCCCAGGTGTAGAACACAAAGGCGTAGGCATCGAGCACCGAGTATGCGTCGCCCAGCCATTCGCGGCCGGCGTACATGCCGTCGATCTGCTTCAGGTATTCGTGAAAGGTTTTCTTGCCCATGGCCTGGATGCCGGGAAAGGCCGACTCGTCGGCGGTGTAGCGCGCAGGGCGGCCGATGTGGCCGTGCGCCGGGTGAACGCTGGCGGCAAAAAAACCGATCACCGACAGCGCCTGCGCTTCTTTCAGGTTGTCGGAGGGCCACATGCCAAAGCGCTTGCCGAGGAAGGGCATGACGGCCGTGTTCTCGGTCAGCGGCGTGCCGTCGTCGAGTTTGAGCGCCGGCACGCGACCGAGCGGGTGGATTTTCTTGTAGTCGGGCGTCAGTTGCTCGCCTTTGGACAGGTCGAGCTTTTGCGGCGTGTAGGGCTCGCCGGATTCTTCGAGTACGATGTGGGCGGCCATGGAACAAGCGCCGGGGGCGTAGAACAGGGTCAGCATGTGTGGATCTCCTTGGGGGCTTTGAGATGGTTGCGCTGCAAGTCAAGCGGTGAAAGACGCGAACCGGTTGCGGCGCATGATTTTGCGCGTTATGCGCGCCAACGTACAGTAAAAATCACGCTGCAAGGACATGCTCCCCACCGGCCTTGGTCGCAACCGCAACCTCCGGACAATATCCCCGGAAAGGCGACGCCGCGTTAACTACGCCAACACCGACAGGAGAGCGCCATGTCTGCCCCCGGGATTCTTTCAATAAGCCTCATTTGCGCCACCGCAGTGGTGCTGCTGGGCGGCTGCGAAACCACAACCTCAGGCGGTGCGGTGGGCGGCGATCGCAAGCAGCTATTGCTGGTTTCTTCGCAGGAACTGGATCAGATGTCGGCCCAGGCCTACACCAAGCTCAAGACCGATGCCGCTGCGCAGGGCACGCTCAATCAAGATCGTGCGCTGTTGCAGCGCGTGAGCATGATCGCAAGCCGGCTCGAGCCGCAGACCCGGGTTTTCCGCGCCGACGCGCCGGGCTGGAAATGGGAGGTCAACGTCATCTCCAGCGCCCAGGTGAATGCGTTTTGCATGCCCGGCGGCAAGATCATGGTTTACTCGGGACTTGTCAAACGTCTCAATCTCAACGATGACGAACTGGCCGCGGTCATCGGCCATGAAATGTCGCATGCCTTGCGCGAGCATTCGCGCGAGCAGGTCTCACAGGCGCTGGCCGCGCAGACGGCGATCGGAATCGGCGCCGCCCTGTTCGGGCTCGGTCAGGGGTCGGCGGACCTCGCCGGCGCCGGCTACCAGGCGCTCATCGCAACGCGCTTCAGCCGGACCGACGAAAACGAGGCCGATCGCATGGGACTGGAACTGATGGCGCGCGCCGGTTTTGATCCGCGCGCAGGCGTGAGCCTGTGGCAGAAGATGATCAATGCACAAAACGGATCGCAGCCGCCTGCGCTTCTCAGCAGCCACCCGACGGACGCCAGCCGCATCCAGGCGATGCAGTCCTTGCTGCCGACCGTCATGCCCCTGTACATGGCGGCGCGGGGACGTTGAACGACCTTCTCCGCGGTACGCCCGGGCGTTCGGCGTCAGGGTTCTGAACCGGCGGCGAAGTTTCGCGCCCTGGTCCCCTGATCGGCCTTGATCCCGGCAGCGCTGATGATGCCGCTCCCGGCGCGCACCCGCGCCTCTTTCCATGCGGCCGGCCGCAACAGGCTGTCGACATCCACCGCGCCGCGCAGGCCGCGTGTACCAGAACACCCAGCCCGGTAACAGCGCTTATAGCGCCAATCGCAGCCACAATCCGGTCGGGCTGAACTGCGTAAACCGTCCCGGGTGCAGGGCCATGCGTACATTGGCCGGGCTCACCGCCAGCAGCAGCGCGATGAGGCCCCATGCGGCGAGCCGTTCGGTGCGCCGAAACAACAAGCCCAACCCCGGCAGCACTTCGAGCAATGCTTCACCTGCGCCAGGGTGACCCGCATGTCTTGAGGTTTTCCTCAGGGTCGCGCCGCGATGTCGTTAACAAACGCCGCCACGTCATCGAGTACCGGCTCCAGCCAGCGCAGCGGCCGCGCGAACGCGCCGATGATGGTGTGGTGATTGGCGCGCGGGTAGGTGCGCAGCGTCACCGGCACGCCGGCGGCGCGCAGCTTGTCGGCCAACTGCACGGTATTGCGTTCGGGGTTGACCAGACCGTCGCTGCCGCCGACGCCCAAAAAGCTGCGCGGTGCGGCCTTTGAGGCAAAGGCAATGGGCTGCGAATTCGCCGGGTAGTCGGGGTGATTGAACACCGGTTGCGCCTGCGGATTGATGATCGGATAAAAATCATACGGCCCGGCAAGCCCTATCCAGCCGGCCAGCACCGAGGGCGCCAGGCCCTCGGCCGCAAGCCAGCGCGGATCGAGCGCGAGCATGGCGGCGTTGTAGGCGCCGGAGCTGTGGCCCATCAGGTGCAGGCGCCTGAGGTCGCCGCCGTAACGCGGCGCCTCGCGCACCGCCCAGGCCATTGCCGCCGCGCAGTCGGTCAAAAAATCCGGATAGCGCACTTGCGGATACAGCCTTGAGTCGGCGACGATGCTGACAATGCCGCGCGCCGCCAGCGCCTCGCCGACAAAACGGTAGTCGCGTCGCGCGCCGCTGTTCCAGGTGCCCCCGTGCAGGAACACCACCACCGGGTAGCCGCCGGGTTGTGCTGGTGCACCGGCCGCCGGGCGGTACACGTCGAGTTGTTGCGACGGGGCGGCGCCATAAGCGAGGTTGAGTGATGCGACATAGGTGCCGTCTGGCGTGAGCCGGTCCAGCACCGCCAGCGGCGAGCAGCCGGCCAGCAGCGTGGCAAAGATGGTGACGAGTAATAGGAGGACTGCGGGGCGGGACATGCGAGGGGCCGGAAAGTCCAGGCTTGGACAGGGTGGGTGTGCAGCAACGGCGGACCGGATAACAACAAGGCCGTACAGATATACACTGTGGTACGTACAGGGCGCGGATATGGATGAAAAACCTTGTTCGCGTGAGGGCATTATTGCGCCTGATTTGTGCCTGATTTGTGCCCGATGGCATGAAACTGGCATGATGCTCCGGGTTGTCGTTCGATCGCACAGCCGGGGTCGGCATACCATTTTCGATAGAGAGGAATACCGCATGAACCGCAATATCAAGAGCAAAACCCTCACCGCAGTCGTTGTGAGCCTCGTCCTTGGCGCCACCCTGTTTGCCGGTAATGCGCTCGCCCAGGCCACTTCGACAGGCCCAGGACAGGCCTGGCCGAACAAGCCGGTGCGCATCGTGGTGCCCTTTGCCGCCGGCGGCAACACTGATCAGCAGGCGCGCATTGTCGCCGAGCGCCTGAGCGCCACGCTGGGCCAGCAGTTCATTGTCGAGAACCGCGTCGGTGCGGGCGGTGCGATTGCGGCGGAGTTTGTCGCCAAGTCGGCGCCGGACGGCTACACCGTGCTGATGTCGGCGGTGTCGCAAATGGCCATCGTGCCCTTTCTGCAAAAGGTGGGCTACGACCCGCTCAAGGACTTCGCGCCGGTGTCGATCGTCGGCACCAACCCCTTCGTGCTGGGCGTACACGAGTCGGTGCCGGCCAAAACGGTGCAGGAGTTTGTGGCCTACGTAAAAGCCAACCCCGGCAAGCTCAACTATTCATCGGGCGGCAACGGCTCCATCGGGCATTTGTCCGGGGCGCTGTTCGTGCAGCGTGCCGGCGTGCAGATGGCGCATATCCCGTACAAGGGCGGCGCACCGGCGGTGGCCGACCTGGTGGCCGGCGTGGTGCAGATGTATTTTGGCAATGCCTCCGAGCTGATACAGCATTCCAAGAGCGGCAAGATCAGGTTGCTTGGTGTTTCCAGCCTCAAGCGCGCACCGCAACTGCCCGACCTGCCGGCCATCGCCGAAACCTACGCCGGCTTCCAGACCATTACCTGGAACGGCCTCATCGCACCGGCTGGCACGCCGCGCGACATCATCAGCAAGTTCGCCGCCGAAGTGAAAAAAGTCGTCAGTGAGCCGGCGGTAATCGAGCGCCTGGACAGGATAGGCGTGGACCCGGACGGCTCATCGCCCGAAGATTTCACCAAAACCATAGCCGCCGACATCAAGCAGTGGGGTGCCGCAGTGAAGGCGGCGGGGATCAAGTCCGAATAAGCGGGGCTTGCGGTTCAACGTGCTGGCTTGCGCGGTGGCGCAAGCCAGGCGAGCGCTGCATACGCCATGCGCGCGGGCGGCAGCAGCAGCCACGATACGGGGTAGAGCAGCAAGGTGATGAGAATCGCCCAGCCGGCAAACTGCATCAACAACGGATTGATGCCGGCAAAATTCGCGAGTTCGGCCAGCATGCTGTTGATCAGGCTGGGGTGGCTGATCACAACATAGGCGGTCGCCATCACCGCGCCGTATTTGCCCAGTGTCTGCAACATGCGCGTGTTCTGCACCAGTCGCGGCGCAAAAATCCGCGTGCGTGCGGTGAGGCTCAGTCCCTCACCGGAGCGCACCACGGTCTTGCCCGCGACAAGCAGCCGTGCCGGCAGCGCGATCAGCGCCACATCGAGACCGGCCCAGAAGTAATCGGCCTTGCCGATGTCTGCGTCAAGGTCGGACTTGGTTTCGAGGTTGCGAATGCCACTGGTAAAGAGCGTTGTCAGCGCCTTGGCAAAGCGGTCGGTCTGGTTGCGCCTGACTTTCAGCTCCGGCGTCACGACAAACTGCCCGATCAGGTCGTGGCCCTCCTGCCGGATGAAATTCACGGCAAGCCATCCGCGTCGCGCCGGATCAAGCGCGGGGGCGGGGCCCGGGGACGGTACAGCGGCGTTTGCGACCGCGTCGGTCTTGCCGCCGCGAGCCACCCGCGCCCACAGATCCTTCGCGTATTCGGTGACGGACTGCACTGCATTGCCGGCGGCGTCCATTACCTTGAGCGAGGTCAGGTCGTTCTCGCGAAAGTAAAAAATAACCGGCACCACCGCCTCGCCGTACTGCAGCAGGATGTCCCTGAACTCCGGCTCCGATCCGTAGGCGAGCAGGACTTCGCGCGTCATGGCCGGGTATCTGGCGAGCGCAATCCACGCCTTCATTGCGAGCACCCTGTCCGGCGCGTAGTCGAGCAGCAGCGCCTGTATTGCGATCGGTTCCTTGAGAACAGCCGGGCCAAGCCACGCCAGATCGTCTTCGGCCTGCAGGCGTATCAGTTGCTCGTCATAGGGCACGGGCTTCCAGATCTGGCAGATGACCAGCGAGGCGACCAATGCCGCAGCGAAAAATACCAAGGGCTTTCTCGGGTTCATGCTTGGGCGATTCCGGAAGCAAAGCGAAGCATAGTGTAGCTTTTGTCGCGCGAACTGCTGAAGGTGGGGCGGATCGCCCGCTGCGATCGGCTGCGTGCTGCGTGCTGCGTGCATGCGGAGCGTAAAAGCCGCCTGGCGCCACCCCGGATCTTTAAAGGGGCGAGGATAAGCCTCATGGTGCCCGTTCCGCTCTATTGACTGGCGGGGACCGCTTCCAGTCTGGCGCTTCGAGGCCGTTCAGGAGGGGCGGAGTCCATCCCGTTGCGCCGGGCGTCTCGAGCCGGTTGTGCCGGTCGCGAGCATCGGCATTGCGCAGCAACCGTTTCTTAAGTGGTATTGCGAACAGATTTCCTGCGCCTTGCGGATCACAATCGGCGGCATCGATGGCGTTCCGGCCGCAACAGGCCGACGGAGGCAACATGAACCCGCATACCTATTCCTTGTCACACCGCCGTTGTGCCGGCGGCACCGGCGCCGCAGCGACCAGCGGCCGGGGACCAGCATGCCCATCCTGAGCCGGACGCGCAGCGAACCCGATGCGGTGAATTTTCCCGTCGAGGTCATATTGTCGCTCGAGAACGGGCGCTTCACCGACGCCATCAAGACGCTGCGCACCGCGCGCGGCATCGGCCTCAAGGAAGCCAAGGACATCGTCGAGTTGTATCTCGCCAACCATCCGCGGCTGCGCGAGCGCTGCGACGTGGCGCGCAAGCACGGCGGGCGCAAGGCGCTGATCTGGATAGTCGCCACGCTGTTTGCCTGCGCCGTCATATACCTGACGCTGGGCGTCAGGGCCCTCGCCGGCGCATAGGCCGGCGCGCTGCGCCGGCGTGCCGTTGCCGCCTTGCCGGAAAACTGCGCGTTTTGTACGTTCGCGAACCGAATTCCGGCCGGCCGCCGCTTATGATCTGTGCTGTTAAGTCGCCCGCACACCGTTGCGCGCGATGCGAAAAACGCCAGGGGGCGACGACCATTCGAGGAAGATGCAATGGAACATTCAGTTACAGCAGCACCTGGCGCGCAGGTTCACAGCATGGACACTGCGGATACTGCAGACAGCGCCGGCATTGCGGGCATGCAAGCCCTGCCCGTGCGGCGCACCGTGCTCTATGTCGAGGACAATCCGGTCAACTACCAGCTCGTCGAGCAATTGCTGGAGCGGCGCGACGACTTGCGCCTGTTGCCGGCACCAAACGCCTCAACAGGCATCGCACTGGCGCGCAGCTTTTTGCCCGAGGTCATCCTGATGGATATCAACCTGCCGGGCATCAGCGGCTACGATGCCTTGCAAATCCTGCACGAATCGGCGGCGACCGCCCACATCCCGGTGATCGCACTGTCGGCTCAGGCCATGCCGCGTGAAATCGAGCGTGGCCTCGCCGCCGGATTCTTCGGCTATCTCACCAAGCCGATCCGCATCGACTTGTTCATGGACGCGCTCGATGTTGCCTTGCTGCATGCGCAGCAGCACCGCGCGGCGGGGAGCCCGGCCTCGGCCTGAACGTCCGCAGACGCCCGCAGCCGAATCGCGCCTGCATCTGACGCGGGCAGCTCGAAGCTTGCGCCGGCGCCCGCGAAGCCCTCCGCGTGCCGCTGCCGCCAAGGGCGCGCGGCACGGGGATAGTGCTTTTGGCGACTAGCGGGCCGGCTTTGGCGTGACTGCGATGGAATCGCTGGCCGGGAATGATTCGGCCAGCGCCTCGTCAAGCAACCATTCGTCGTGTCCGTCGATTTCGACCAGCGGCGCTTCTGATAAAACGGGAACAGGTACCTTGCCGGGCGAGCCGCGTGCGGTGTCTGGACGTTGGGTCATTGCATATCTCCGTAGCGTGGAAAGTACCGGGCAGCGCCAGAACCTGCGGCGTGGAAAGCGCCGGGTTTGCACGGCATCACACGCATCCGGGTGAAAAGCCGCGGCTGGCCGGGAGGGCCATTGCAGCATCATGGCGCGGCAGCGCGTGCCACATCCGTTCGCCGCCGCACGTAGCGGCGATCTCCCGGGACGAAGCGTCGCGGAGGCACCCGGTCTCAGGCTCGCAGCATCTCAGGATGTCAGGATCTCAGGATCTCAGGATCCGGCATGGTCGCACCGCCTGTCGCGCTTGAACGCAGGCGTTGAAGAGGCAATGCGCATAGCCGCTGCCCGGTTCGATGCAAGCTGAAACCGGGAGGAGATCGTGCCGTGAAAGTCATTCAAGACTTCCGTTGCGGGGTCACGCGATGTCGAAGCGATCGAGGTTCATCACCTTGTTCCAGGCCGCGACGAAATCGCGCACGAAAGCCTCATGCGCGTCGCTACTGGCATAGACCTCGGCGACGGCGCGCAACTGCGCGTTCGAGCCAAACACCAGGTCAACGACGCTGCCCGTCCATTTGGGCGCACCGCTTCCGCGCTCAAGCCCCTCCATGACGGCCTCGACCGTGGCCGACTTCTGCCATTTCGTGCCCATGTCGAGCAGGTTGACGAAAAAGTCATTGCTCAGCGTTTCCGGGCGCGTGGTGAAGACGCCGTGTTTGGCGCCTCCGACATTCGCACCGAGGGCGCGCAAGCCACCTATCAGCACCGTCATTTCCGGCGCGCTCAGCGTCATCAATTGCGCCTTGTCGATCAGCATCTCGGCCTGTGCGCCTTCAAGCCCCTTGCGCGCGTAGTTGCGAAAGCCGTCGGCAAGCGGCTCGAGCACGGCGAAGGACTCGACATCGGTCTGCTCCTGCGTTGCGTCGGTGCGCCCGGGTGCAAACGGCACGGTCACTTCGATGCCGGCTTTTTTCGCCGCTGCTTCGACCGCCGCGCAGCCACCCAGCACGATCAGGTCGGCGAGCGAAACCTTCTTGCCGCCGCTGTTGAACGCCTTTTGTATCTCTTCCAGTTTGGCCAGCACCCTGGCCAGTTCGACCGGCTGGTTGACGGACCAGTCTTTTTGCGGCGCGAGGCGGATGCGCGCGCCGTTGGCGCCGCCGCGCTTGTCGCTGCCGCGAAAGGTCGAGGCCGACGCCCAGGCCGTGCTGACCAGGTGCGGGATCGACAGCCCTGATGCCAGCAGCTTCGCTTTCAGCGCAGCGATGTCCAGCGCATTGATGAGCGCATGGTCAACGGCGGGGACGGGATCCTGCCAGATCAGCATCTCTTTCGGCACCAGTGGTCCGAGGTAGCGCGCGATCGGGCCCATGTCGCGGTGCGTCAGCTTGAACCAGGCGCGGGCAAAGGCATCGGCGAATTCCTTCGGATTGGCCATGAGGCGGCGCGAGATTTTCTCGTACGCCGCGTCCATGCGCATGGCCATGTCGGCCGTGGACATCATCGGCGCGTGGCGCTTGCCGGGGTCGTGCGCATCGGGCACGGTGCCGGCGCCGGCGTTGCCCTTGGGCTTCCACTGTTGGGCGCCGGCCGGGCTCTTGGTCAACTCCCACTCGTAGCCGAACAGGGTCTCGAAATAGCCGTTGTCCCATTTGATCGGGTTGGGTGTCCAGGCGCCTTCGAGGCCGCTGCTGATGGTGTCAACGCCCTTGCCGCTGCCAAAGCTGCTCTTCCAGCCGAGGCCTTGCTCGGTGATGTCGGCGCCCTCGGGTTCGGGGCCGACATATTTGCCGGGGTCGGCGGCGCCGTGGGTCTTGCCGAAGGTGTGGCCGCCGGCGATCAGCGCGACGGTCTCCTCGTCGTCCATCGCCATGCGGGCGAAGGTCTCGCGGATATCACGCGCCGAGCCGAGCGGGTCGGGCTTGCCGTTGGGGCCTTCGGGGTTGACGTAGATCAGGCCCATTTGCACGGCGGCGAGCGGGTTGTCGAGTTCACGGTCGCCGCGATAGCGCTCGTCGCCAAGCCACTTGCCTTCGGCGCCCCAGTAAATGTCTTCTCCGGGTTCCCAGATGTCGGGGCGGCCGCCGGCAAAGCCGAAGGTCTTCAAGCCCATCGACTCGAGCGCGACATTGCCGGTCAGCACGATGAGGTCGGCCCAGGAAATCTTGCTGCCGTATTTTTGCTTGATCGGCCACAGCAACCTGCGCGCCTTGTCGAGGCTGACATTGTCCGGCCAGCTGTTGAGCGGTGCGAAGCGTTGCGCGCCGCTGCCTGCGCCACCGCGGCCGTCGGCGATGCGGTAAGTGCCGGCGCTATGCCAGGCCATGCGAATGAAAAACGGCCCGTAGTGGCCGTAGTCGGCCGGCCACCAGTCCTGCGAATCGGTCATCAGCGCATGCAAGTCCTTGATCACCGCGTCGAGGTCGAGGTTGTTGAACGCCTTGGCGTAGTCGAAGTCCGCGCCCATCGGGTCGGATTTTTCCGATTGCTGGTGCAGTATTTTCAGGTTGAGTTGATTCGGCCACCAGTCGGCGTTGGTCTTGGCGCCGGCGACGGCCTGCTGGCGTGCGCCGCCCGCGAACGGACACTTGGCTTCGTTTGACATGGTTGTTTCCTTTGCTTGTTGCGATTGGTGATTGAGGCCTCGATGATGAAACCGATTCTAGGGGCGAGGCACCCAATGTTCCAATTGATTGTGGCAATTGGGCCGATAGCCGGATTCAAACGACCGGGCACGCCGGGCGGGGGGGGCTA
>Ga0163155_10006484_pt1 | contig 11322 bp, 7 predicted proteins | sample OliLakLV19SP4G1_FD_148611 | JGI IMG/M metagenome (GOLD analysis project Ga0163155, IMG submission 148611) | Freshwater microbial mat bacterial communities from Lake Vanda, McMurdo Dry Valleys, Antarctica - Oligotrophic Lake LV.19.SP4.G1 | ecosystem: Environmental > Aquatic > Freshwater > Lake >...
CGCAGCCAGAAAGAGGGAGGCAACGATCTTGCGGTCGCGGACGAAGGTGGCGGTGTCGATCCGCTCGCCGGTGTCACGCCGGAATGGGTCGCTGCGAACGATCCGAAGCACGTCGATTGGGACAAGGCGTGGACGCTCGAGACCGAGCACTACAAGATCAAGACGAACGCTGGCTACCGCGTGTTGAAGACGACGGCGCGCGCGATGGAACAGGTGCAGGTCTTCTACCGCATCTTCCATCAGTACAAGACGCGTGGCGAATCGATCCCGGTCGCGAACGTGCTCATCTTCAAGAATGCCGAGGAATACAAGACGCTCGGCAATCAACCGGTCGAGTGGGCCGCCGGTCACTGGGACGGACAAAATGTCGTCACGTACGACTCGCGCTCGGGCGGCGAAGGCGGACTGGCCGGCATGCTCGACACGCTCTTCCACGAAGCGAGTCACCAGTTCACGACGCTCGCCGGCGGATCGGGCGTGCCGTCGTGGCTCAACGAAGGGATGGCTTCGTTCTTCGAAGGCACGAACCTCCTGTCGAACGGAAAACTCGACTGGAATCTCGTCGTTCCCGGGCGTTTGTACCCGCTGCTCGACGATCTGCGCTCTGCGACGCCGCACGTTCTCGCCGACGTGATCGAAGGGAAGGTCGAAGACTACCGCGTCAACTATCCGTTTGGTTGGGGGATCGTCTACTACCTCTACAACGCCGAGGACGCGAGCGGGCGCTTGCTCTACCGACCCGCGCTGAAGGAGTACTTCCAAGGCTACGGCGGTGAGAAACATCTCGAGCGCTTCGTCGAGTTCTTCGTCACGAAACCGAAGGTCGAAGGCGTCGCATCGATCCAGGATTTTGAGAAGCGCTTCAAGGAGTACGTGTTCGCGCTGGAGGCCGTGGACAAAGGTCAAGTCGACGTGGGGCGCACTTTCGAGGAGCGCGGCGACAAGCAGTTGAAGCGCGGGGATCTGGCGCGCGCGGTCGAGTTCTACGGTCGCGCGCTCGAACGCGATCCCGACCATCCCGACGTGCTGTGGAAACTGGCGGGTGTGCTCGAAAAGACGAATGCGACCGATCGTGCGGCGGGCATGTTGCGCCGTTGGATCGCGGTGACGACGCCGGCTGCGGGCGAGCCGGACGTGAATGCGGCGCGGCGAGCGGAGGCCGAAGCGCGCATCCTGAAAGACGACACGAGCGCCAAACGCTTGGCGGAACTGCGTGTGAAGTTCCACGGTGACGCGCTCGCGCTCGCGAAGGATTACGACAAGGCTGGCTTCCCTAGGCTCGCCTTGCGCACGCTGCGCGGACCCGCGATCGCGACGCCACCTTCGGTCGAAGCGCGCGCACTCTATTTCGCCATCTCGGATCGTTCGATGGTGTCGCTCGAGACGTGGCGCTTGTTGTTCGACGAGCGCACGTTGAGCGGTTTCTACGGCGAGGGTGATTCCGATTTCAAAGTGGAGGACGGCGTCATCACCGCGAAGGTGACTGCGGACGGTGACAAGGGGAAAGAGGACGGCGACGCCCAGCGACCCGCGACCGGTGGATCGGACTCGCGCTCGAAACCAGCAGAAAAAGCCCGTGATTTCGTGTTCCGGCGACTTTTCGTCGACGCCGAACCGTCGGGCGATTGGTCGCTGCAAGCGGATGTGAAAATCGAAGCGGGCGGCAGGCTCGGCGGACTGTGCTTCGGCAAGAAGAAGGACGATCTCTTCCACGGGATCGCGCTCCTGCCAGAGGGCTACGTCGATCTGGGCACGTTCGGCACGTCGCCGAAGACGCTCGTGCGCGTCAAGCATGCGCTCGCTCCGGGTTGGCATCGCGTAACGATGGAAGTCGCCGGTACGCGGTTGGTCGCGAGTGTCGACGGCAATCGAGTGATCGAGTTCGAATTCAGTTCGCGTGGAGAATTGCGCGGCGATTTCGGTCTGCTCGCGGGGCTCGGCCAAGCCAAGTTCAAAGAGATCAAACTGCTGGAGTTCGATCCGAACCTGCCGCGTCGCACCGCGATCGGTCGACGCAAAGCGGTGTCGGACGCGGTGGCGGAAGCGAGTGCGCCGCTCGCTCGCGCAGAGAACGGCCTCGTCGCGTTTCGCGAGGGCGCACCGCCCTTACTGCACGTTGCCGAATGGATCGGAGCGAAACCCGAGCATGGCGCTGATCTCGAACAGATGCGCGGATGGCCGCTCGTGCTCGCGTTCTGGACCACCGATCAAGAACGCCAAGTGCCGCTGTTGCCGGCGCTCCAAAAATTGGCCGAGACGCACGCCGGCCTGCAGATCCCGATCGTCCTCGTGTCGAACGAACCCGGCGAGAAAGTACGTGAATACGTGAAGGCGAATCCGGTCGCGTTTCCGATCGCGATCGACGATCAGCACAAGACCTACGGCGACTACGCGATCTCGAAAGTGCAGCTGCCGCACGTCAAGTTGATCGGTGCCGACGGTCGCGTCGTGTGGGAGGGCAATCCCGACTACAAGTCCGAGTTCGGTTCGTATTTGGACGAGCCGATGGCCGAGTTGGTGGCGAAGTCGCGACTGAAAGAACTCTTGGATGCGACGCCGGCGCTCGAACGAGCGGACGAAGCGTTTCGTCGCGGCAACTTCAAAGCGGCCGCCGACGAGTGGCGCAAAGTGGCCGCGATCGAGACGCCGAACGAGCGCGTCTTGCGAGCCAAACGTGGGCTCGCGCGGATCGAGGATGAAAGTCGTGCGCGATTGGAAAAAGCCGAAGCACTCGCCAAAGAGAAACGCGTGTTGCAAGCCGCCAAGGTGTACGAGGAAGCGAGTACCGCGCTGGCGGGCTTCGAGTTGGGTGACACGGCGAAGCAGGCTCTAGCCGCGCTGGTGAAGTCGAAGCTTTACGTGATGGCGAAGGGGATCGACAACTTGCTCAAGAGTGCCGAGAAGAATGTCGCGGCGAAGAAGTTCGACGAGGCGAGAGCGACGCTCGAAAGGGTGACGAGCAAGTTGACAGCCGACAGCGATCCGAGCTTGCAAGAACGTGTCGATGTGCTGACTGCGCAGATGGCGCGGTGAACTTCATTCCACGCTGATCAGGACCGGAACAACGCGAAGTGGGAGTAACGAACCGTCCGCAGTTCTTAGCTGATTTTCACCGGTATATTAGATCAGGGCACGAACTGCACCGACAACCCGTTCGAGAGGTTGTTGGTGATGCCGCACGGCGATGAGACGTCGCGGTACCAGCATTGGAAGTTGCGCGTTTGACCGGCGCTGATGGGGCCGAGTCGGCCGAGGAATTGCGACTGAGCGACGATGCCGGGGGGCCGGACGACGACGCCGTCTGCGTCGGCGAATTGCACGCTGAGTCGGTGCAGGCCAGTGGATCCACCGAGTGTGACGAGTTGTCCGCTGCCGAGCGGGATGGACGCTTGTGACCCGTCCATGAACATCAGTGTCGCTGTGAATGGGGGCACGTTGCGGACTTCGAGCGTCAGGTCGTCTGTCGCGACACTGCCCGATCCGGATGCCTGCAAGATCGCACCCTTTCCAGTCGCGTTGACGCACCCGCCGTGATTGTCGGTGTTGCCGCAAGGCGCAGCCGATGCGCACGATCCGTATTGAATGGCCGTCGGTGCGAGATCGAAGAAGTACACGGCGCCCGCGTTGCAAGTCGAAACGCCCCCGCACACGTCGTCTTCGCCCACAGCACCGACGACGAGTGTCGCGCCGGCGATGTCGGCCCAATAGCCGAAGTAGTGACCGAAATGTGGATCGTTCGGCATGACCTTGGCTGTCTGCGTCCAGACGCCGTTGAGCTTGCGGAAGACGAAGGAGGCACCGCTGATTTGTCCCGTGTCGTCGTCGCCTACCGAGGAGCAGATGGCCACGTCGCCTCTGAGGCTGCGCAAGGAGAACCCATCCTCGAGTTGGATGTCGTTCGTCGTAAAGACTTGAGTTTCCGACCATACGCCGGACACGGCCTCGAAAACGTGCACTGTCCCTCCGCGGATCGTGGCAGCCGTGTTCTCAACCTCGGAAGAAGCCATGATGGTCGAACCGGAGATCCCGACACTCCCTCCGAAGTATCCAGGCACAGGTATATTGGTTCCGAGTAGCGTCTGCTGGAACTGCCATACACCCTGAACGTTGCGCTTGAAGACGGTGACCGAGCCAGTCCCTTGGTCGAACAACGAACTGACCACACAAGTGTCGCCCTCGATCGCCACGTGGCTGCCGAACGAATCGTTCGAACTCAAGCCGGGTGGCTGCAACAGGGCGACTTGATTCCAAGTCGAGCTGTTGCGCTCGTAGATGTAGGCGGCGCCGCAATCGCTGCCGAACCCCGAGGCGAACCAGGTACCGACGACGATGCGATCGCCGGAGATGGCAACTGCATTGCCGTACTGACCATCGTTGAACGGTATGGAGGGGACGAGCTTCTGACGCTCGATCCAGGTGGTTCCTACTCGCTCGAAAACGTAGGCCGCCCCACATCGAACCGACGTGAGGCCTGCACTACCCTTCGCACCGATAACCGCGAAGTTGCCTGACATCGCGACTGACCAGCCGAAGGAGTCAGCGCTCTGCCCCACGCTTGCGACCAGGACCTGTGTCTCGGCCCAAGCGCCGTTCGCAAAACGGAAGGAATGAACCGCGCCCGCATTCAGGGCCAGCGAGTCACTTCCCACGGCGCTAATTAGACACCACTCGCCTTCAATCACGCACCGTCCGCCGAAATGTCGGCGCTCGTCCCGTTGCCCGCGAAGAGCTTCTGTACTTGTCGCTGAGCATTCGCATCCGGAACGACGAGCAGAGTCAGCACCAGCCACTGCGCAAGGATTCGTAGATTGAAATGGTTCATGCTCCGGACCTCCAGGCAATTCGTGCTCCCACCTTTATCCTACACCTCGCCGCCGGCTCTGTTCGGATCGAGTTCCGAGCGAGCAGTGCGGAAACGATTGAGATATCGCTGGCTTCCGCCCGCGATATCCCATGCCGACTCAACTAGGGTTTCCAGCGCACGATGGCCGAGCCCGTCAGGTTCTGGCGGGCTCCCGTCATGTAGATGTAGCCACCGGGCGTGACGTACATGTTCACAATGTGGGCATCGGTCTGGCTCTTCGGCTCCAACCACTTGGGGCCGCCCGTAAAGCGCTAGAGCCGTCCGCACTCGCCTCGTGCCCAAAGATCTCCATTGGGGGTGACAGCAATCTGGTTCAGGGGATAGGCCGGGCCCAGACCGTCTCCGACGACGCACGCGGTAGCGTTGGTCGGCGAGTTGATCTCGGTGAAAGCTGCGAACGCTCCACCCGTATACGTAGAGCTCAACACGAAGCCTGTACGAATTCCGCTGACGATCTTCATTCCGACCGCGTACGCCGTCGTGCCTTGGATCGTCACATCGGCGAGCGCCACGAACCCAGTGGGTAGGGTGATCGCTGACACGCTGGGAACCGTACCGGTCGCGGTGAGCATGACCGCGACCGCAGTGTGCGTCGATGTATGTGTCCCGACTGCAACGAGTTCTCCAGAGCTCTTCGCGGCGATGGAGAAGAAGAGGATGCTGGTGGCCGCAGATGTCGTATCGACCTGACTCCACGTCGCTCCGCTATCGACTGAGCGGACGATGAGCCCGCCTTCGCCGCAGGCCCAATAGATGTTGTTGCCGGAGGAGTCGGATCCAGCCCAAACGACATCGAGGAGCTCTTGATTCTGAGCGGATGTGCTGAAGTTGAGAGCTAGCGCTTCTTCCCAATGGATTGACGCTCCGACGCCCGCTCTGCGCAGGATCTTGGGAAGCCCGATGAGGCTCGTTCCATTTTGCTGCATGCCCGGAGTCGTGATCAGTTGGCGGTAATCAGGCTCCCCAACGGCTACGCCACCTCCTTGAAATTGGTCTGCACCGGGGGCCATTGCGATGGAATTGCAGGATCCTGTTCCGTCGTATGGTTCGGTTGTCTCTCTTGTCCAATTGAGCCCGCCGTCGTTGGTCCTGGAGATCACATCCATCTGCCCGGTCCTCCACCCTCGCGCATCAGTGGTGAACGACGTCGCCCGCAGTCTCCACCACGTCGACGGCATCGTCTCCGTCCAATTCTCCGGAGACTGGTTCGGAGGAGTCGTCGGATTCGGTTCCGCGATCGCCGAGTCCGTCACTCGGCCCCACCCACCTTGTCCCACGATCATCGCGTTCCCCGCTGTAATCGAGCTGTTCGCACCCTTCTCACACGCTGCGCCGTTCATCGCGTTAGGGCAAGCCGCATCGTCCATGTTCATGAAGTTGCTCGAATACGAGCTCCTATCGACCCACACACCGTTCGACTGCCTCACGACGTGCTGACCTCCATACCCCGCACCGACCCCTGTCCCATCCGGAAACAGTGCGACGCCGTGGAGAGTCCAGAAGAACTTGTGGCGCCAGTAGCGATCAGGAGACCCGTAGTTCGCCTTGTAGATCTCTGAGTTTTCGCAGAAGGCCGGGTTGACCTCGCACTCATGGCATTCGCGCTTCCACTGGGCGATCCCAACGCGAAAACCCAACACGCCGAGTGACGTGAACGAGCATGGAGATCCGCCGTCCTGCGCCGGACCCGTGCACTGCGGATGCCCGGGTTTCTTACTCCAACGAGCGCGTGCGCTTCACACGCAGGCGCTGCCCCTCACGCACTCTCACGCTGCTCTTCGTCGTCGATCGACGCCAGCGGACGTTCCACATCAGGAACCGTATCGCCCGTGATCCCGCGCGCCAGCGTCTTCGTCTTGCGCACGATGTCGGCATCGACGACGAACTTCGTTTGATCCTTGCGCGAGGGGAGCTCGTAGAGGAGATCGAGCAGCATGTCTTCGACAATGGCGCGCAAAGCACGCACGCCCGTCTCGCGCTCGAGCGCCATGTCCGCAATCGCTTCGAGCCCGTCCGCCGTCACGAACAATTCCTTGCCGTTCATCTCGAACAGCATCTGGAATTGGCGCACGAGCGCATTCTTCGGCTCGGTCAAAATGCGCACGAGCGCCCCACGATCGAGCGTGTCGAGCGTCGCCACCACCGGCAGGCGTCCGACGAACTCGGGAATCATCCCGAACTCGATCAAATCTCGCGGGATGAGGTAGCGGATGAACTCGTCACGCGCGCCCTTCTCGCCGACCTTCGGCAGACGCGTCGGATCGAGCGCAGTGCCCGTCTTCTTCGCCATGTCGTGAACCAACTCGGTCGCATTCTGCTGACGACCGAATCCGATCACGTCGCGGCCGACGCGGCGCGCGATGATCTCTTCGATCGAGCTGAACGTGCCGCCCACGATGAACAGGATGTTCGTCGTGTCGATCTGGATGTAGGCCTGCTCGGGATGCTTGCGCCCGCCTTGCGGCGGCACATTCGCGACAGTGCCTTCCAAGATCTTCAACAGCGCTTGCTGCACGCCCTCGCCCGACACGTCGCGCGTGATCGAGACGTTGCTCGTCGTGCGCGCGATCTTGTCGATCTCGTCGATGTAGACGATGCCTTGTTGGGCACGCTCGACGTCGAAGTCGCAGTTCTGCAGCAGCTTGAGCAGGATGTTCTCGACGTCTTCGCCGACGTAACCCGCCTCGGTCAACGTCGTCGCATCCGCCATCGCGAACGGCACGTCGAGCAATTTCGCCAGCGTGCGCGCGAGCAACGTCTTGCCCGATCCCGTCGGCCCGACGAGGAGCACGTTGCTCTTCTCGATGTCGACGTCGCCCGACAAACTCGGGTTGCGCGCTTGATGCCGCAGGCGGTTGTAGTGGTTGTAGACCGCGACCGAGAGCACCTTCTTGGCGCGCTGTTGTCCGATCACGTATTCGTCGAGTCGTCGCGAGAGCTCGATCGGAGTCGGCAGTCGCCGCGTGCTGTCCGTACCGACGCCGGCGCGCCGCGCAGCCGCAGTCCCACTTGTCGCCGGTGCCGCCGCACCCTTCTCACGCGTCGCTGCGTCAGGCGCTCGGCGTTGTTCTTCCTGCAGGATCGAGTTGCAGATCTCGATGCACTCGTTGCAGATGTAAACGCCGGGCGGACCGGCGATGAGCGACGCCACGTGATGGCGTCGCTTTTCGCAAAACGTGCAACGTTCGACGTGACGTCCGCGCCCGGTGGATGAGGTCATGATCCCCCGATTCTAAACCGACCGGGCCCGCTTCGGGCTACTTCGGCTGCGTTTCCGGGTCGGACTTGGTGATGACGTGGTCGATCAGCCCGAAAGTCTTGGCTTCCGCCGAAGACATGAAATTGTCGCGATCGCAGGCCTTGCTGACTTCCTTCGGGGTGCGCCCGCAGTGCTTCGCGAGGATCTCCTCGAGCGCGTTTTTCATTTTCAGGATCTCCTTGACCTGGATCTCCATGTCGAGCGCAGTGCCCTGCGTGCCGCCCCACGGCTGGTGGATCATGACGCGGCTGTGCGGCAACGCGAAGCGCTTGCCCGCGGCCCCGCCAGCGAGGAGAACCGCGCCCATCGACGCGGCTTGACCGACGCAGTAGGTCTGAATCTGCGGCTCGATCAACTGCATCGTGTCGTAGATCGCGAGTCCGGCCGTGACCGAACCACCCGGCGAGTTGATGTACATCTTGATGTCCTGGTTGCGACCAGAACGATCGAGGTAGAGCAGCTGACCGACGACGTAGTCGGCGACCAAGTCGTCGATCTGCGTGCCGATGAAGACGATCCGGTCCTCGAGCAGACGCGAGAAGACGTCGTACTGTTTGATGTACGCGCCGCTCTTCTCGATGATCGTGGGGAAGATGCCTTGGGGGATCGGGTCACGGTACATCATGAGGGCTTGGTTCTCGAAAGGGCTTCGAACAGGGGGCGTTCGGTTCGGCGCGCGAGGGATGTCGCGCGCCAGGTGACTCTTGTTGGGATGGATCGGATCTTGGGACGCTCGAACCCAAGTTCCAGGTCGAGTGTGCCGCTCGGAGTCGGCAAACTCTTCCGACTTCGAGCAAATCTCTACGCCGGAGTCGTGATCTTGGCGTTCTCGCGCAGGAAGCCGCGGACCTTGCGCTCGAGCAACTCGACCGCCATCTGATCGAAGAGGCGCTTCTCTTGGTAGTACTTGCGCACCTCGTCGATGTTCGTGCGGTTGCGATCGGCGATCGACTTGAGTTCCGCTTCCATGTCTTCGCGCGTGACGAGCAGTTTTTCCTTCTCGCCGATGGTCTGGATCAGGAACAGCGCACGCAGACCTTTTTCAGCCTTCTCGCGCGCTTCGCCTTGGTAGGCCGTCGCCGCGGCTTCGATCTGCGCGTCGTTGGCGCCTTGTTCTTTGATCTGCGCTTTGTAGGCCTCGGTGCGCGCGCGCGATTGTTCGTCGACCATCATGGTCGGCAGTTCGAAGGCGTGCTTTTCGAGCAACCTCTCGAGGATCGCACTCTCGACGCGAGCGTTCTCTTGATTCTGCTTGGCGATCTCGAGCTGACCGCGCACGTTCGTGAGCATCTTCTCGCGCGTTTCGGCGCCGAAGAGCTTCATGAGTTCGTCTTCTGTCGGCAGGATCATCTTGTAGGCCTGCGCGACGTGGACGCGCGTGATGCCCTTCTGATTCTTGAGCTCTTCCTTGTCGATCTCGGCCGGGAAGGTCATGTCGATGTCGACCGTCGTGCCGTCCTGCGCGCCGACGAGTGCGGCTTCGAAGGCTTGCGCGTCGGTGCCGGGCGTCGCCGTCTTCGGAGACAGACGCAAGCCTTCGCGCTCCAGCACGACGTTGTCGCCGTGCAGCCACTGGATCTTGCCGACGATCATGCCGTCGGCCGGAGCGCCCTGCTCACCCGCCGGTTCGGGGCGCGCTTGCTGCATCTTCAGTGAGTCGAGCGCTTGCGTGATGTCTGGATCCATCACCGGTTCGAGTTCGCTCTCGATGGCGACGCCCTTGTAGTCACCGAGCGTGATGTCGGGCCGCAAGCTGACTTCGAAGCTCTGCTGCCAGTCGACGCCTTCCAAGATCTTGACCTCGTCGAGGTTGACGCGTTGGAAGCCGACGATCTTGAGCTCGTTCTCTCCGACCGCTTGCTCGTACGCCTGGCGCACGAAGTGTTCGATCGCGTCGTTCTTGACCTGCGCGCCGAACTGCTTCTCGAGGATCTGCGGCGGCACTTTGCCCGGCCGAAAGCCCTTCATGTTCGCGTTCTGGCTGACGTTCGTGAGCCCGCGCTTGTAGAGCGCCTGGAACTCGGGGCTCGGAACGGTGAAGTGGATCTTGGCTTGGCAGGGCCCGAGTTTTTCGACGGTGACTTGCACGAGTGTGTCTTCTTGGAGAAAGCGCGGGTGATCTCTGGAAACGAGGCGAAGACTCTAACGGTTCGCGCGCGTGTGAGTCCACAAGGCAGGCGTGCCGCAGGGTCTTCCTCCTTCGGCAAAACCCGAGGCCTCCTCGCACTCAATCTCAGAGCGGCGGCGGTTCGGGCGGGGGCGTGCGGCCCTCGCTGAGCGCCTTCAGTCGCTCCAACGCGTTCTGGAGGTCGTGGGCGAGTTTGCCCTCCATCACGCCGCGAAAGAGGCGCGGAATAGGGCTGGAGCCGAGCTCGCCGCCTTCGCTCACGGTCACGGTCGTGGTGCCGTCGGCCGCTTTGAAATCGATCTCTCCCCGGATCGGAAATTCGCCAAAACCCGAGATGACGAGGTCGTACGCAACGCCTGTGCTCGGATCGCTTTTCGTGAGCGTGACGGTGCCTGTTCCGAGGCGTTCACTCGTCCAGGTCAGCGAGGCGCCGACGCCCGATTCCGGTCCTGAAAACGTGTAGACGATGCTCGGATCCTTGACCTTGTTCCACGCGAACCACTCCGGCCAGCGACGCGGTGTGGCGACGAGCGGATGAACGGCGGCGGGGGAGTTCTGGACGACTGTTTGCGTGCGCACGCTCCACTGGCGCGGCATGAAAAAGCCGGCGACAAACGCTCCGCCGAGGATGAGTAAGACGGCGAGGAAGCAGAACAGGATCAGTCGCGAGCGCATCGTGGTTTCCGTGGCCCCGTGGGTAGGGAGCCACTATCCTATTGGCCTGAATGGCGAATGCACTCACACCGGTACTCGAAATCCAAGGGCTCGTCCGCGGCGGGGGAGCACGCTTCGATCGTGAGCAATTGAGCGCACTCGACGCTTCCGCGCAGATCGAGGATGCAGGCACGCTCGTCTCCGGCAAACGTGGGCGCGCGGTGAAGCTCGCGGCGATCGCGCGCGCGGCCGGCGTCGACGCAGAGGCCTTGCACGTGCACATGCTGTCGAGCGAGTCCGGCTTCCAAGTCAGCGTGCCGATCGGCGAAGTGCTCGCGCGCGCCGTCGTCGTGTACGAGCTCGACGGGAAAACGCTGCCGCCGGAAAAAGGCGGCCCGTTCCGTTTGCTCGCATGCG
>Ga0163155_10006489_pt1 | contig 11317 bp, 9 predicted proteins | sample OliLakLV19SP4G1_FD_148611 | JGI IMG/M metagenome (GOLD analysis project Ga0163155, IMG submission 148611) | Freshwater microbial mat bacterial communities from Lake Vanda, McMurdo Dry Valleys, Antarctica - Oligotrophic Lake LV.19.SP4.G1 | ecosystem: Environmental > Aquatic > Freshwater > Lake >...
TAGTAGTCCTACCGGATTTTCCTCTAAATCAGCACATCCAATGCCGGAAAAGAAAATCGCTATTACAAATATTTTTATAATTCTATTTTTCATAATCGTTCTTAATTAAAAGCCAATTGATAAACCCACTGTAAATGACTTTGCATTTGGATAGCTACCGTAGTCTAAACCCAAATTTTGGTTTGAACCTGAACCTGATCCGCCTGAACTGTAGTTGACTTCCGGATCAATGCCTGGATAGTCTGTAAACGTGAGAATGTTTTGTGCACTCACATATACGCGTAATTTTTTGATCGCCATTTTTTCAACCAATGCAGCCGGCAATGTATATCCTAGTGCGATATTTTTCAACCGCACAAAACTTCCATCATATACCCATCTAGACGAAACGCGTTGCGGTCTTCCAGCTGCCCTTGGCACATCCGTATCGGTGTTAGTCGGTGTCCAACGATCCAATGCACGTGTGGTCGAGTTATTAAATCCCGACATAGTTTCTAGCTCGAGCAATGTATAGCTCAGGATATCATTTCCTTGTGATGCTTGAAAGAAAATATTCAGGTCGAAATTTTTCCAGCTAAAATCATTTGAAAACCCCCAAATAAATTTCGGGTTTGGATTTCCTATAAGGGTTTGATCTGCACTATTCAAATTTCCATCCCCACTTACATCCCTAAATTTTTCACCTCCGGCAGTTTGTTCAAAACCAGCGCCCGGAATAAAAGTATCATTCGCTTGGTAGACCCCATCGTACTCGAAACCCCAGAAGCTACCAACCGGATAGCCTTCACGAAGTATTTGAGTGCTGCCACTAATGCCTATCAAATGGCCAGGGCGTGATCCTGTAAAGACATCATTACCACCTGGAAGTACCAATACTTTATTTTCATTGAAGGAAATATTGAAATCAGAGTTCCATTTAAATGCTCCAACCAAATTCCGTGAAGCAAAACTAAATTCAAAACCTTTGTTCTCAACTTTTCCAACATTGCTTAGCACTCCACCAAACCCTGAATACTGAGGGAGCGGCAATGCGAACAACAAATCTGAAGTGACCCTATTGTAATAATCTAGAGTGATTGTCAAGCGATCATTCCATAATCCTATGTCTGCACCTATATCAAATTGTGCAGCAGTTTCCCATGTTAAGTTACTATTGGCTACAGAAGTTGGTCGAACTGCATTTACAGGTACTCCATTTATAATTGTAAAGACTGTTCCAACCCGTGCAAGTGATTGAAAAGGGCTAATCGCTTGGTTACCGGTGAGCCCATAACTCGCTCTCCATTTCCAAAAACTAACTATAGGAATATTGGTCATGAAATTTTCACTCCCCATATTCCATGCAACAGCACCGGAAGGAAAAAATGCCTGTTTATTGTTTTTACTGAAATTGGAAGAACCATCAGAGCGCGCATTTAATGTTAAGAGGTATTTTCCTTTATAGGAATAATTCAACCTTGTGTAATAGGATGAAATTACTGATTCACTAAGGAAAGAACTGGGTGGTTGCGCAATAGCTCCTCCGTTCAAATTCCAAAAAGAGACCGCATTTGTAATAAATGACTGTGAGGTAGCGCCCCATGATTCGTTGCTGAATTTTTGAAAGGAATAACCCCCCAATACTGTAAGGGAATGATCTGTACCAAAAGAAGTAGTGTATGTCAAATAATTCTCATTGATAAAGTTTGTGCGTTTGTCAGCATTAATGCTGCCTTGCCCACCGACATTTCTACCTTGGTTTAAGGTTGTGGGAATGAAAATTCCCGTTCGACCATTGTTGACTGATGCACCAAATGAGGTACGGAATTTCAATGACTCTAAAATTTTGAACTCACCGTATACATTGCCCTGAAAACGATCCGTCAACGACCCATTCTGATATTCATTTGCCACTGCCACTGGGTTGTCGGTAGGGTCGCCAACCAATGCAGTAGTATACGATCCGCCTGGCTCGAATACTCCCTGATCAGGCATGAATTTATAGGAAGAAGAAATAACACCCGTATTGTTTATTCCTCCAGAACCTTCCTGTGTTATTGTTCCGTTCTGACTCTCGCGTTGCGCAAACATATTAACTCCAATATTTAAACGTTTGCTCGCAGTAAAATCTAAGTTGGAAGTAACCGAAAATCGACCATAATCTGAACCTTTGATAAGTCCTTTCTGATCAAAAGAAGTTGCGCCTACATAATAGCGTACATCTTCCGTTCCACCAGAAACGGATAGTGAATAATTTTGGATCGCACCAGGTTTTAAAATTTCATCTTGCCAATCCGTATTCTGACCTGAAGATACGTACGCTGGATTGACCTCTTTGATATAATCCGTGAATTGTTCACCATTTAATAAATCGAGTCGACCGATTTCCTCTTGAATGGAATAAGAAGAGTTGAACTGTATATTTGTGGTTCCTTTTTTTCCTTTTTTGGTGGTAACTAGGATGACACCGTTTGCAGCACGTGAACCATAAATAGCAGTTGCTGAAGCGTCCTTTAAAACCTCCATTGATTGAATGTCCTCAGGCGGAGGTAAAACTCCACCTACAAATCCATCAATCACAAAAACCGGATCACTGCTGGCATTGATAGAGGAAGCACCACGAATACGGATTTTAAAATCTGAACCTGGTGCTCCATTGTTTGATTGAATTTGAACCCCTGCTGCACGGCCTTGTAGTGCTTGCTGTGCATTGATTGCCGGATACGCTGTTAGCTGTTCTGATTTTACAGAAGACACTGATCCTGTCAAATCGCTTTTCTTAACGGCACCATAACCCACCACAACTACTTCTCCCAATTCAGTGATATCTGCAATCAGTATGATGTTAATCGTACTTCTCGAATTAACCGTAACCTCCTGCGTAGCGTACCCAATAAATGAAAAAGATAGGATAGCCCGAGGGCCTGATAATCTGATAGCATAGGCACCGTCAGAATCGGAGGTTGCACCGTTCATGGTTCCTTTCTCAAGAATTGAAACTCCTGGTAAACCAGCGCCATCTTCTCCAGATGTAAGCTTACCGATTACGGTAAACTCTTGGGCAAACGTGGCTGAAGAAAGAAGCATCAAACCAAACAAAGCGGACAGACATACTTTCAATGCGGGTCGACTGGGTCTTAAACACGCATTGGGTGGAATTTTAAAGGGTACAGTTTGCATCATATGTGGAAAAGTTAAAGTGGAAATATTACATGGATTACGTTTTCGGTATTTGTGTCCAGAAATCGATTGCCTTGTACAATCGATTGCATTTTAGTTAGGTTTTTTGAATTTTGCAAGGCAAGAGTGACGATTTTTTTAAAATATTTGTTTTTAAGGTAAAATAAGCGTTTAGTAGCGCATAAAATATTTTAATGATAGGACATAAAAGGTATTTCCGAGTGATTTTCACCAATCCTAATTCTATTTCAAACTATTTTTTAATCTATATTGCGCAATCGATTACACTAACAGAACACAACCTTATGGATTCCTCGCGTTACGCTATTCATCCTGATCAATTCAAAACACTAGACACCACAAGCATCCGGAAGGAGTTTCTTATTGAAGATCTTTTTTTAGAAGACAAAATCACACACACTTATACCCACTACGACCGTCTCATTATAGGCGGTGTACAACCCACTAGTAAAGCCATTAAATTGGAAGCCATTCCGGCACTAAGGGCAGAATTCTTTTTGGCGCGCAGGGAAATTGGAATTATAAATGTGGGGGATCAGGGATCCATTACCGTTGACGGTATGGTATATTCACTCGAAAATAAAGAGGCACTATATGTTGGAAGGGGAGTTAAAGAAGTCATCTTCCATAAACCTGAAAAAGGCACCTCCCTTTTTTACTATAATAGTAGTAATGCTCATGCGTCTTACCCAGCACGTAAAGTTTCCATAGACGAAGCCGAAACAGTAGAACTTGGATCGTTGGAATCTTCCAACCATCGAATTATCCGGAAGCTTTTAGTTCAGTCAATAGTGCCCACGTGTCAACTTCAAATGGGCCTAACCGAATTAAAATCCGGTAGTGTATGGAATACGATGCCTCCGCATACTCACGATAGAAGAATGGAAGCGTATCTTTATTTTGATGTTCCCAAAGACCAAACTGTCTGCCATTTTCTGGGTCAGCCAGATGAAACACGACATATTTGGGTAAAGAACAATCAAGCGGTATTGTCGCCACCGTGGTCGATCCATGCGGGTGCAGGCACCAGCAACTATTCATTTGTGTGGGGCATGGCTGGAGAAAACCTTGACTATTCTGATATGGATGCCGTCAAACCAACTGACCTGAAATAAGATGACCCTTTTCGACCTCACCGGAAAACGAGCCCTAATTACAGGCGGTACTCATGGGTTGGGCATGGCTATGGCTAAAGCATTAGGCGATGCAGGCGCAACCCTTTTAATCAACGGCCACAATCAGGAAAAGATGAACAACGCCTTGAAAGACTACCACATTTCCGGGTATCACGCTAAAGGATTTCTGTTTGATGTAACAAACGATCAAGAAGTAGCAGATTACGTTAAAAAAATTGAGCGGGAAGTGGGGCCAATAGATATTTTAATAAACAATGCCGGCATCATCAAACGCATTGCTATGGAGGAGATGGAAACTGCAGACTTTAGGCAGGTAATTGAAGTGGACTTAATTGCTCCTTTTATTGTATCCAAATACGTAGGCCGATACATGATCGCACGTAAGGCAGGAAAAATCATTAACATATGCTCGATGATGAGCGAATTGGGACGCAACACCGTATCGGCCTATGCAGCTGCAAAAGGTGGATTAAAAATGCTCACACGCAATATGGCTACTGAATGGGCCAAGTATAACATACAAGTGAACGGCATCGGTCCTGGATATTTCGCTACCGAACAAACCGCGCCCATGCGGCAGGACGGCCATCCATTTAATGAATTCATTATCAACCGCACACCTGCCGGCCGCTGGGGCAATCCTGAAGACCTCGGGGGAACCACTATTTTTCTTGCCTCACGTGCCAGCGATTTTATAAATGGGCAAATTATTTTTGTAGATGGTGGTATATTAGCGACCATTGGAAAACCGGCTAATGAACCCTAGCCTATGAAAAAAGGAAAATCGACCATTCATGATATTGCCGAAAAGCTAAATATTACGGCCTCTACCGTATCGCGAGCCTTAAACGATCATCCGCGCATTAGCGATGCCACTAAAAAAGCAGTGCAACGTGTAGCAGAGAAACTTCACTATCAACCTAACCACATTGCGGCAGCCCTTAGAAGTGGTAAAAGTAATATCTTAGGAATTATTGTACCTACCGTAGACCGAAGTTTCTTTTCATCTGTAGTGCATGGTATTGAAGAAATTGCGAATGGCTCGAAATACAATGTCATGATATGCCAAACTCATGATAATTATGAAAAAGAAGTAACTACGGTTAACGCGTTACTGAATGCGCGTGTGGATGGAATCATCGCTTCATTTGCCAAGGAGACCAAAAATTTTGATCATTTTTTAAAAGCCAAAGAAAAAGGAATTCCGGTAATCTTGTTCGATCGTTGCAACGATGAACTCGAAATGAGTCAGATTGTGATTGACGACTTCCTGGGTGCCTACAAAGCGACCGAGCACCTGATTCAGCAAGGATGCAAAAACATAGGTCATTTTACGAGCATCCGAAAAATAAGTATTTATAAGGAGCGCCTTCGGGGATACAAAGAAGCATTGATTGCCAATGGACTGCCCTATCAACAATCTTTAGTAATAGAAAGTAATCTGCAATTGGAAGATGGCAGAACCAGCATGGAAAAACTGCTTCAGTTGCCACAACCACCCAACGGTATCTTCTCTGCAAGCGACTACGGCATTATGGGCGCGCTTCAGATACTGAAGGAAAGAAAAATAAGTGTGCCTCAGCAAATTGCATTAGTAGGATTCAGTAACGAACCATTCACCTACCTTACCGATCCTTCGCTCTCTACGGTGGAACAGCATAGTGTTCGCATGGGAAATGCTGCCGCTGAAATTTTTCTCGAAGAAATTTTAAACCGGGAACGGAAATTTATTCCGCAAAAAATCGTGCTTAAGCCGGAATTGATTATACGCTCTTCCTCGCAACGCAAAAAGTAGTATATCTATTTTTTGAACTCGAAATATCGCACCGCATTGCCGTAACAAATATCCCTCACAATGGGTCCTATCTGATTGATGTCTGAAGGAAGTTCTCCGCGCTCCATATCCCGTCCAAATAAATCACAAACTATTCTGCGGAAATATTCATGCCGCGGAAAGGATAGAAAACTTCTTGAGTCGGTTACCATCCCAACAAAGCGCGATAACAATCCCATATGGGACAGGGTATTTAGTTGCTTCTCCATACCATCTTTTTGATCTAGAAACCACCAGCCCGATCCCCATTGAATTTTACCAGGCGTACTACCATCTGAAAAATTACCAACCATAGTAGCAAAAACTTCATTATCAGCCGGATTCAGATTGTATAAAATAGTCTTGGCCAATTGATTGGATGTATCCAGCGCATTGAAGTACCGTGCCATATGTTTGGCTTGAGAAAAATCTCCGATCGAATCAAACCCCGTATCAGCACCTAGTGTGCGCATCATGCGCGAGTTATTGTTTCTAAGGGCTCCTAAATGAAACTGTTGAGCCCAACCTTTCTTATGATAAGCACGTGATAAGTTCACCAGGACTGCACCACGTAGGGTATCTTGTTCACGCTCATCCAAGGCACCACCTCCCCGAATCTTTTCAAAAAGTGCTGGAGCTTTTTCTTCTGCCCAATCATCAAAGTAAAGATATTCAAGTCCATGATCGGAAGCCCGACAGTTCATGGATTCGAAGAAATCAATTCGTTTCAGTAAGGCCTTTAGCAAGTCGTTGAAGTGGCTAATCTGAATATTTGAAACGTTGCATAACTGATCGATATAGCGATTGTAGCTTACGGGGTCTGCGGTGGAATAGGATTTATCAGGGCGAAAAGTCGGCACCATACTAAATCCAGCGTTCTGCTTTGCAAACTCTTGATGATACGCCAGCGAGTCCGTGGGATCATCGGTAGTTCCCACTACTTCAACATTCATTTTATTAAGCAATCCCTGCACGCTAAAATCCGTCTGCTGAAGCTTTTCTGAACAAAGTGCATAAATACGGTTTGCTGAGCTTTCGTTTAATAAATCCGTCACACCGAAATAATTTTTCAATTCGAGGTGCGTCCAATGATAAAGGGGGTTGCGCACTGTGTGCGGCACCGTATTAGCCCATGCTCTAAATTTTTCTTCGGGCGATGCATCGCCTGTGCAGTATCTTTCTGCCACTCCGTTAATACGCATCGCACGCCATTTATAATGATCTCCTTCCAACCAAATCTCGGTTAGGTTGGAGAATTGCCTGTTACGGGCAATGGCATCAGGCGATAAATGGTTATGATAGTCTATGATAGGGCAAGCAGCTGCGAATTGTTCATAGAGATCAATCGAAGCTAGCGTGCTAAGCAAAAAATCGTTTTCAATAAATTTTTTCATCCGGGTAAATGTAAGTACGATTAAGTGAATGGGATACACAGAGAAAATAAATTTCGTTACGTCTATGAAGTATTGAACCAAGCAATCTGTTCAAGTGGCAGCCAGGCCGGTAAAAGTGCTACAGTTTGGCGAAGACTTTTTTTTTGAGCCTTTGCCGCTTGGATCATTGACATCCTGAACGAGAAAACTGATTTCTACGCAAGTATTCAACTTGTTCAACCCCTCGCTATCGGTACGATTCAAGCATTAAAGGCACAGGATTGTCTCTACCATATTGTTTTATATGGGATTCAACAAGGAAAAACTGTTTCGGAAAGACGTCCGTATTTTTTGCCTTGCGAAACTCATTGAGAAAAATGGAGAGAAATGAAAAAAGGTGGTTCTTCGATACTAGTTCGTTTCTACAAAGGCGAATGGCTAGGGAAAGTTCTCCCGCTTAAGGATTCACCAGAAATACTTCAATTCTTGAGGCAAGCATGGGCACACTGCGATGTTTTTAGAACAGTTCAATCCATTCTATCCTATGAATCGCTTTGGGCAATAGACTTGGCAACCGTGTAAATAGTCGTGCCATCCAGATTGCATGAATAGCCAGCCGGAATCACCAAACCCGTCACAGGCCGAGAGCAGCCATATTGCTCTAGTTTTTTCATGATGCTGGGCAATACCGATTCCGAAGAAGATTTTCCCAGTACAATTAATATTTCTTACTTAATGTATTTGATTAGCTTCCATACCGTGAATCGATAGAAGTATCCCACCAAACCAAGTACACCAAAAATAAAAATGAGCATGGTGGCAAACACCGAGCCCATCAGCTTAGCCAGAGGAATCAATGCAGAAAATCCGTAATTCCCAATTGTAAATGCCATCCCACCAAAAGCTCCGAGCGGTGCCAGCTTCCTAATCATGCGCATCAATTCAAAAAACACTTTTAATATTTTATCGAACGTACGTGTGATGGATTCACCGGTTGCACCCAAGTGTGCGAGCGCTATTCCAAATAAAACTGAAAAGACCAGCACTTACAGGATATTTCCTTGCGCAAAGGCACCAATGGCATCGGAGGGAACTAGGTGCAAAAAGACTTCTCCCCAGTTTACACCATTACCCTGATTTTTAAACTTACTGACTGACGGTGGATTGGCTGGTGAACTCCACCCCGTCACCGGGCCGCACTACATTGGCCACAACCAACCCAATGACCAATGACAGGGTCGTTACAATTCCGAAATATTAGATGTGCCTTACCTCCCACGCATCCTAGCCTTTTTAAACTGCCTACACCCGCATTACCTAAAACCATCGTGTGAAAAATGATAGGGGCCACTACCATGCGGATCAGGTTAATAAAAATCTCGCTGATCAGTTTGGCACTATTGGCAAAGGATGGAAAAAAATGGCCTACTAGTATAACTGCCACAATAGCGAGGAGTACTTGACTGGTTAGGTTAATGAGAATACTTTTTTTGCCACGCACAAGTATAAGAAGAAAGTCGATACAATCCAGTTTCAACTATTGCCTGCGGACAACTAGACTCTTATCTTTCAGACTTAAGAATATTGGAAATGAATTTGAATAATAAACTCATGCGGCTGGAACAAACGTGGCGCTGGTTTGGTCCCAACGATCCGGTCAGCCTCAGCGATATTCGCCAAGCCGGAGCAACGGGTATAGTTACGGCATTGCATCATATTGCTAATGGAAGCATCTGGACTGTTGAAGAAATTACCAGAAGGAAACAGGTTATTGAATCAGCGGGCCTCACTTGGTCGGTTGTTGAAAGTATACCCGTGCATGAAGACATTAAAAAACAAAAACCAGGCTTTCAAACATATATAGAAAACTATAACGAAAGCATCAAAAATCTGGCCACTTGTGGCATCACCACCGTTTGCTACAACTTTATGCCTATCCTGGACTGGACACGTACTGACCTTGAGTTCGAAGTAGCGGATGGTTCAAAAGCATTGCGATTTGATGCGATCGAATTTGCTGCCTTTGACTTATTCATTTTAAAAAGAAAAAATGCCGCACTGGATTATACGGTCGATGTAAAGTTAAGAGCGGAAGAATTTTTTAACCAAGCTTCAGTTGATAAAATAACCAAGCTTCAGCGCACTGTGTTAGCGGGTTTGCCCGGAGCAGAAGAAGGATACACCATCGAACAATTTCAGCAGGCACTGGACGAATACAAAACAATCGATGAACAGAAACTAAGAGTGCATCTTTACGAATTCATACAGGCGATTGCCCCGATGGCCGAGCAGGTAGGAGTTCAATTAGCTATTCATCCGGATGATCCACCCTTCCCCATTTTTGGCTTGCCGCGCGTAGTCAGTACGGAGCAAGATGCCTTTCAACTAATAAACGCTTTTGACTCCACAGCCAACGGACTTTGCTTTTGCACCGGATCTTTTGGTGTGCGCAGCGACAATGATTTAACCGGTATGGCACATCGTCTGGCATCAAAAATTAATTTCATTCATTTGCGCAGCACGAAACGCGATGAAGTGGGGAATTTCTTTGAGGCCAATCACCTGGATGGCGATGTGGATATGCCAGCCGTGATGAAAGAATTAATTCTTGAAAACCATAAAAGGAAGAAACCGATTCCATTTAGACCCGATCATGGCCATCAAATGTTGGACGACTTAAACAAAAAAACGAATCCAGGCTACTCTGCTATCGGCCGCTTGCGCGGGTTAGCTGAACTAAGAGGATTGGAAGCAGGAATAAACCTTATCTTGAATGGCTGAATGCTTGGATTACTATCTAAAACAATAACCAAGCTATCAATCACCAAAATATTGTACGGGAAAATAATTTCATTAAAGGAAAATTTCTTTCACCTAAGGTCAAAGGTTATTGGTACCTCTTTATCGGTAAAGGTTGTAATGTGGTATTGGTCGAAATTATCCGGACTCCGCATGATTAAATCAGTACTATGATTAATGCTAAAAATGTATACCTCATGACTATTTTTATAGAGAAAGGATATCCAACTATCAGTCTAATTCTTAGAAATTCTCAATTAATAATTGCGATCATTAGTGGCCAGTTAAAATAGATCAAAATTTAATTTAATATAGTTTTGTTCTTTGACATCTTGATAAGTAGGGTTTGATAACAGGTCTTTCAACGGGATTTTGTCAAGCAGTGCAACACTTAATATCTGCAATATTTCGTAGTTGGAACGATTCGCCTTTAGTTTTCTTTTTATGATCACCACCAAACAATAGGTGATGATCGCGGTATAGATTTGAACCTTCACGCCATTGGGTGATGTTCCCCAAAAGGATTTCACTTTGAGATGTTGCTTTATCCATTTGAAGAAGAGTTCAACTTTCCAACGGAACTTGCAAAGCAATGCTACGCTACGTCTTCTGGTACCAGATCAAAATTGTTGGTGATGAAGACGAATCGCTTTTGTGTTTCCTTATCAACAAATCGTATTCTCCGCAGATGGCCTAAATATTTTTCTGAGGAATAGAAGCCTTTCAGATTGATCGTCTGGTCACAAAGCACACCGTTTTTCTTTTCAACTTTGCGAGAAGCAACACGGACAAAATTCAAGTTTCCTTTAGCGCGGGTTTCAACCAAATCAGATTTTTATGATATGATCTTAAAATCCAAATCTGTGGGTTTAGACTTTGAACTAGAAAATAAAAAAATCGTTTTTGTTAAAGAAAGTGCAAATGAAAGACTTCGCATCGATGACTTAACGCCTCACCTTGCACGTTTATTTGAGCGCTTACTTCTTGATTTCATAAATAATCACAAAAAAGAAAAT
>Ga0163155_10006503_pt1 | contig 11298 bp, 9 predicted proteins | sample OliLakLV19SP4G1_FD_148611 | JGI IMG/M metagenome (GOLD analysis project Ga0163155, IMG submission 148611) | Freshwater microbial mat bacterial communities from Lake Vanda, McMurdo Dry Valleys, Antarctica - Oligotrophic Lake LV.19.SP4.G1 | ecosystem: Environmental > Aquatic > Freshwater > Lake >...
GTTATGTTGATCTTTCTGGTGCCGCGTTAGGTGTTTCGGCTCCGCATGGGCGCTTGGTGCGCGGAGACAAGGGTGAGCTGCTCGGGCACATCATCAGCCCGCTCACGAGGCGGCCGGTCATGAGCGTCGCGGCTGCGGCGGCAGTGTGCGATACCGCCGCGGAAGCGGATGCTTGGTCGACCGCGATGGTGGCCTTGGACGGATCGCAGATGCCGACCATCGCCCAGAGCGCTGGGCCGCCGTTACGGTCGTGGTTGGTGCGGCCGCGCGGCGAGAGGGGCACGGTTGTCGGCCCGGACTGCCCCCCGGGCCAAAGAAATCGCTTGTACAGTTATAGTGAAGTTGTTATATAATCATTGATCTCGGGCGGCCCGGGATTTGTTGTCGTGAAAAGAAGAGAGTTATGTTAAACACCCCTCGTTCAGATTCGAACACTCCTCAGCACTCGTCTGAGCACACGCCCCGCGCGCATCCGCAGGGGGCAGGTATCGATCAAGTTACGTCCGAATCGGCCCAGGCGCTGATCGCCGCGATGGACCGTCGTGGATTTCTCGCGGCGACCGGTGGCAGTCTCGTGGCGCTTTCGTTGCTCCCCCATCTGGGCTTCGCGGCACCAATGCTAAGCAATGCCGATCCGGTTTCTATCGCGCTGGTCGGTGCGGGGCGGCACGGGCGCGCGTTGATTGACGAACTGCAAAAGCTTGAAAATGTGAAGATCGTTGCGGTGTGCGATACGGATCAAGTGCGTCTGGATGCGCTCAAGAGGCGATTAAAGGACGTCACGGGTTACCTCTCACACGCTGAACTTATCGAGAAAGCCAAGGACGTCACGGCTGTGGTGGTCGCCACGCCCACGCACACACACAAGCAAATCGTTCTCGATGCTATTGCGGCCGGTAAGCACGTGTTTTGTGAAGCCCCGCTCGCGAACACGGTGGACGATTGCAAGGCGATCGCGAAAGCCGCGTCGGGATCAAAGATGGTTTTCCAGTCAGGCCTTTACGCTCGCTCCAACCCGGTCTATAAGCTCGCCAGGTCTTTCTTCCGATCGGATTCCGTGCGGGACATGATCTGCATGCGGGCGCAAAATTTCCGCAAGCAGACGTGGCGATTCCCGTCGGCGGACCCCTCGAAGGACAAGGACAACAACTGGCGCCTCAACCCCGAGGTGTCGCTGGGAATCGCGGGAGAGCTGGGCACGCATCAGTTCGACGTATTTAATTATTATACCGGCAAGTACCCCGCGTCGGTGTGGGGACACGGGGCGATCCGTATGTATGATGACGGGAGGACAATCGCCGACACCGTCCACTGTGACTTTCAGTATGCGGATAAGGCAATGCTAAGTTATGTTGGGTCGCTGGGCAACTCTTACGAGGGCAGGCACGAGGTGTTCCACGGCAGCAATGCGGCGATCAAGCTTGCCTGGTCGCATGGTTGGCTGTTTAAAGAGTCCGATGCTCCCACCCAGGGCTGGGAGGTGTATGCCAACCGCCAGCAGTTCCACAACGACGAAGGCATTACACTTATCGCAGACGCGACCAAACTCGCAAGCCAGGGCAAGCTTAAGGATGGCGTGGGGCTTCCGTACTCACCCCAATATTACGCGCTGGTTGACTTTGTTGCGAGCATCAATGATGGTAAGGCTGTGGCTTGTTCGGCCGACGAAGGCGCACGCTGCTCCATCATCGGCATCTGCGCTGCGGAGGCCGTCGCTGGTGGTAAGGAAGTTAAGATTACCGATGAGTTGTTGAGAATTGCTTAGGCTTCCGCACGGTTGGGGCTGGAATCTGTTAAACCGCTCACCACGAACTTCGGAATATTATGCTTACCACTACTGTTGCGCATGTATCCACGCTCCGCACACTTCCGTTCTCGTTCCGGCTGGGGATTACGTTGCTGTGTGTTCTGCTGGGCGGGGGCTTTGCGGCTTCTGCGGGGCATCTATTCTTTCACGATCACAAGCGAGACGAGCGGCCCGGCCTTACCGTGGACGATGTGAAGGGTGTCTACAAAGGCATCCGCACGCGTGCTCCGTTACTGGTTGCTTTAGAGAGTAACCATCCCCCGACGCTGCCCCCGGAGGATTCAGAGCGGCTCATTAAATGGCTTACCGGCAATCGGATTACAGAAGATTATGATAACTTTGACTTGGGCGAGAACGCTCCGGCGGAGATCATCGCCAGAAACTGCGTTTCGTGCCATGCCCGTAACGCTTCTGACCCGGTGGCAAGAAAGTTGCCGCTTGAGTTCTTGGATGACATTAAGTCGGTCGCGGTTTCACGAGATATAACTCCTAACTCGATTGAGATCGTTACCTCTTCTACGCACACCCACGCCATAAGTCTGGCGACACTCTCGTTCGTGCTCGGCATCCTGCTGGTGCTTTCGCGATTCCGTGGACGCTTTACGGGCATAGTTTTCGCGCTCCACGCGTTTGGACTACTCAGCGATATAGGCGGGTGGTGGCTTACACGTCTCTATGCCGATTTCGCCTACATGATCGTCGCCGGTGGAGCAATCTATTTTATCTCCACCGCGATCTTAACACTGCAGGTTTTGGCGGACATCTGGCTGCCTAACCGAACCACGACGCGAACTAAGAGTTGAGATTTCGGGCTCCGGCCGCCGCTACTGGCCACCGCCCACAGAAAGATTTGCTCCAATGCGTGATGGCGTGTGTCAAGAGAAATGCGTCTGGCAACCGATTGAGTCGGCGGGAGTATCTCGCCGCGAACAACATCCAACCGAGCTGAAGCCGCGAATCAACTGACTCAATGCTTCGTGTACTTGGTAGAGACGATGCAGACCGCTCCGTACGACTAAGATGGTGGCGCGGTAACCCTGCGCGTCGCCCGCTGCGTGTTTCAGGACTCTGGCGACCGCTGCTGCCCATCCTCGCTCTGATATTTATACCTTCTTTTTTGGTAGTTCTCGCGGCGATCAACGGGCCCTTTGTAATCGCGATGGTGCTTTTTTCTCCCTTCGCTTCGCTGCTGATCGTGATAGGGCTTTCGCTTGTTCTTGCATGTATCGGAGGCTGGCGTCGGTATCTCCGCGAGACGGTGCTTGCGATCGTCGATGCGGGTGAGTGCCCCGCCTGCGGTTATGATCTGCGCGACCGTGATCGTCGCGATGATGCACTTACAGTTTGCCCCGAGTGCGGCGGCGCTTGGAACTTTAATCCTCCGTCACCCCCGCACACCGTAATCGTTCGATTGCCCACCGGTTTACAGAAGTGACCGCCGTAGAATTTTACCCTCTACCTTGAAAGTCACCGTCCGCCTCCAGCGAGTTCCACGAAGACTAACCAAACATGGATCACCCATCCCCTATTGCTCCCCGAGAGTTACTTTCATCGCTCCGCTGGCGGTACGCGGTGAAACAGTTTGATAACACGCGTAAGATCGATGCACCGGTCTGGACGGCTTTAGAAGAATCTTTGTTGCTTTCGCCATCGTCGTTTGGGTTGCAACCGTGGAAGTTTATAGTCATCGACGACTCGCAACTTCGCACGCAGTTACGCGTCGCGTCCTGGAATCAATCGCAAATAACCGACGCATCACATCTGGTAGTATTCGCTCGCCGCAGCGAAATCACCAGCGACGATGTCGAACGCTATGTTGAACGAATCGCTCAAGTGCGAGGGGTGACGACTGCTTCCGTTGGTGATTACAAAAAACTCATGCTGGGCTCGCTGTCGACGATGGATGCGAGCGCGAAATCAGAATGGAGTGCGAGGCAGGTCTACATCGCTTTGGGCTTTTTCCTTGAGTCCGCAGCGTTGCTCGGGGTGGATGCATGCCCGATGGAAGGCATCGACCCGGCGAAGTACGATGCAATGCTGGGCCTGGCCGCGCGGGGTTATACTACGACGGTGGCCGCGACTGTGGGCTACCGTGCCGCGTCTGATTTGCAAGCGACGCTCGCCAAAGTTCGCTTTCCGATGGACCAGATCATTGAGCACCGATGAGCGGACGGCGGCGAGAACCGGTTGTAACTTATCTTAGCCGGTCGATTGTTTTTACTTACCACACCATGGCCGACCTTCACTCACTCGATATTGTCTCTCGCATCGACTTCGCCGAGCTTGACAACGCGATCAACAACGCAAAGAAAGTCATCGCCACGCGCTTTGATTTTAAGAACGTGAAGGCTGAAATTACAGTTGATAAGAAGGAAAAGAAGCTACAGCTCTACACCGCGGATGGCAAGATGAACGCGTTGAAGGAAGTGCTTACAACCGCTATTGTTAAGCGGGGGATGTCGATCAAAGCTTTTACTTGGGGCGATGTTCTGCCCGGAGCTGATGCGGGCGTCAAGTGCGAGGTGAAGGTGCTTTCCGGGTTAGAACAGGAGGTTGCCAAGAAGATAGTAAAGCTGGTGAAGGAGTCAGGCATGAAGGTGCAGACCTCCATCCAGGGTGACGAGGTCCGGCTCTCCGGCAAGCAGATCGACGACCTGCGTAGCGTTATGGCGCTGCTCACAAAGTCGGACTTTGAAGTCCCGCTGCAGTTCTTAAATATGAAATAAAAACGGCCCCGCGCGAAGTAGGGCCGTTCAAGGCGGATTTGGAATGTTAAGCATACCGGAGCAGCCGTTCCGGGTGGCCTTGTAGCAGCTGCCGTTGTACCAGCTACAAATTTACTACTTGGCGGCGCGCTTCAGTGCCTCGGCGATGTCTGTCTTCTCCCAAGAGAAGAACTGAAGCTTGGGCCCACGGTGCTCCCGCTTGACGCGATCGTAATATTGGCCTTCGTAGGGTTTGCGACCAAAGTGGCCATGGCGAGCAGTGGCGGCGTAGATCGGGAAGCGGAGCGCCAATGTCTCAATAATCTTTCGTGGCGTCAGCTCAAAGACGTCGCGCACCGCCTTACTTATCTTCGACTCATCGACTGTGTTCGTCCCGAAGCAATCGACCAGCACGCTCGTAGGCTCCGCTACGCCAATGGCGTATGAGAGCTGGATTTCACATCGGTCGGCGAGGCCCGCGGCGACGATGTTCTTAGCGATATACCTCGCCATGTACGCTGCGGAGCGATCGACTTTAGTGGGGTCCTTGCCAGAGAAGGCACCCCCTCCGTGGCGGCCCATTCCCCCGTACGTGTCAACAATAATTTTTCGGCCAGTGAGCCCGGTGTCCCCGTGCGGACCGCCGATTTCAAAGCGGCCGGTCGGGTTGATATGCATCTTCACACCAGGGTTCCAGAGGTCCTTGAGAACGGGCTTTATGATATGTTCAATTACCTCGCGTCGGAGCGCGTCCTGGCGGTCATTCCACTGCGGATCATGCTGTGTAGAGAGCACGACGGTGTCGATTTCTACGGGACGAGAGTTCTCATAGACCACCGTAACCTGGCTCTTAGCATCGGGACGCAGGCCGGGGATGCGCCCTTCGCGGCGGACGTGGGCCTGTTGTTCAACCAAGCGGTGCGAAAGATCAATCGGGAGGGGCATCAACTCCGGAGTCTCGCGGCAGGCATAACCGAACATCATGCCCTGGTCGCCCGCGCCTTCGCGGTCTACACCCTGGGCAATGTCCGCTGACTGCTTGTTCAACGCGACCAGCACACCGCACGAGTCAGCGTCAAACCGCATATCGCCGCTAGTGTAACCAATCTCACGCACGACCTCACGCACGAGTTCCGGTATATTAACATAGGTAGAAGTCGTAACCTCCCCGGCCACTACCACCATGCCCGTGCAGCAAAGCGTTTCGCACGCTACGCGGCTGCGCGGGTCGTCCGCGATCATCGCATCCAGCACCGCGTCGGAAATCTGATCGGCCACCTTATCGGGGTGGCCCATCGAAACGGATTCAGACGTAAATAAACGAGACTCAGCCATGAAAGATAATCCTAAGCGAAACGGTCTCAGACAGAAGCAGACGGATCGACCACGATCCGGCCCGGGGCAACAGCCCACTGAATCCCCCTCCCCCAACACTCATCCCAAACAAACTCAGCGGTAACCCATCTCCCCCGCCAATAGCGCATCGTTGGCAACCCGGCACTGGCGAATCAAGAGGGCGCGCAGGGAGCGAGTAAATCGCCTCATCCACGATTGCGCCAGCTAAAGATTGCCGCGTTTTTCCTGCTCCATCTCCAAGCTTTGGAACAGGGCTTTGAAGTTGCCTTTCCCAAACGATTGGCTGCCGCGACGGCAGATAATCTCGAAAAAGAGCGTCGGGCGATCTTGAAGTGGTTTGGTGAACAGTTGTAACAGGTATCCCTCGTCATCGGCATCGACCAGTATACCCAAGTCCTTCACTTTCAGGTGATCTTCGCGCACTCCCTCATGGCCATGCTCACGCAACATCGCGTCCACTCGGCCCCACACCTGTTCGTAATAAGCCTCCGGGATGCTTAAGAAATCCACGCCGCGGCGGCGGAGCTCGGCGATGCTGTGAATCTCATCATCCGTGCGGAGCGCGAGATGCTGAACGCCGGGTGTGTGGTGGTGCCAGTCCAGATATTCTTCAATCTGGCTCTTCTTCTTTCCTTCGGCGGGCTCATTAATGGGCATCTTCAACAACCCAGAACCGCTGGCCAAAACCTTGCTCATGAGAGCTGAATACTCGGTGGAAATATCGTTATCATCAAAGTGCTTGAAGAGTTTGAATCCAAGCACATTCTCATACCAACTGACCCAGTAGTTCATCTTTCCCAGCTCGACATTGCCGACAAGGTGGTCGACGTACTTAAGCCCGCACGGGTGTACCTTGTTATATTCATTGACGGCCAGCGTGCCGGTCTTGATAAACTTGGGCCCAAAGATTCCGCCCTGCTTTACCTTTACAAGTTCGTAACCACCTCCGCGGGAGACGAACGTGTGAATCACGCGCCCGTAGGTGCGAATCGCGGCAGTGGTTACGCTTCCAAAATCGTCGGTAATCGTGCGGGGTTCGGAAGCCGAAACCGCACCGTTGCTGATCGCCCGCTCATAGGCGGCGGTCGCATCAAAGACGGTGAAGGCAATGTCTTTCACCCCGTCGCCGTAGAGCGCGGTCTCGAGCGCGGCGGGGTGTTCGCACGTGAGCGCCGATGTAAGCACAAGCCGGATATTACCCTGAGTTAACAGATAGTGAGCCGCGTCTCGCGCCCCGGTTGTAAGATCTGAATACTGCTCGATATGAAATCCAAACGCTTGAGCGTAGAAATAGGCCGCCTGCTTGGCGTTACCTACGTACAGCCGAACGTGATCGACGTCAACCAACTGAAGCGGATCAGAGTTTGCCGTGGTCGAAACGCTGGGCTGGCGTGCGATGGTGCTCATGCTCTATTTTAGGCTACGGATCACCCGCACTGATCCGCAATGAACCCGCTTGGTACTTAGTCGACGCCGCCGCGGATCGGTTCGCATTCTGGCCGGATGCGAGAACCGCGGCAGCATTCACTCGCCACATTCAAAGTTATTTCGCGGTACATCGCGGCAGCGCGTGCGTCGGGAAGCAATCAGCCCGACCGAATCTCCTACTATCGCGCGCCGATGATCGCTCTTACAAACAAGCCGATAGTAATAACAGGTGCGAGCAGTGGAATAGGGTGGGCGAGTGCTCTCCATTGCGCCCGTGCGGGTATGCTTGTAGTGGTAGCAGCACGTAGATTGGACCGCCTTACCACGCTCGTCGAGCAAATTCGAGCCGAGGGTGGCCAAGCCCACGCCGTTGAGTGCGACGTCTCTCGGGCGAGCGATTGCGAGCGGGTTGCCTCCGCGGCCACGGAGAGGTTTGGGCCGGTGTACGCGGTGTTCGCAAACGCCGGATACGCAGTCGAGGGTGGAGTGGCGGAGTCCAGCGACGAAGACATACGGCAGATCTTCGAGACCAACTTCTTTGGTTCATTGAACATTATTCGGCCGCTGCTGGGCCAAATGCTTAGCCGCGGTGAAGGCCACGTTTTGTTTTGTTCGAGTTGCCTTTCGAAAGTTGGCACACCATTATTTGCCAGCTACTCCGCCTCAAAAGCCGCGCAGGACCATTACGCACGCGCCATGCGGATTGAGCTCGCCGGAACAGGCGTCCGCGTTTCCAGCGTGCATCCCATCGGCACTCGCACCGAGTTCTTCGACAGAGTGAGCGAGGTAAGTCGTGATGCGAAGCTTGCGTTACGGACGCCAGCCCTGCTGATGCAGCCGCCCGACCGCGTGGCGCGCGCCGTCGTCAAAGCGCTGAAGAAACCGCGGGGGGAGATCTGGACGAGTTGGACAACCCGGGCAGCCTTGGGCTTAAGTGTTATTTTCCCATCTATCACCGATAAGGTGCTTTCCCGGCTGGTCAAACGCGATGGCGCGCCCGGTGAAAAGAGGGGTGGGCGTTGAAGGGTAAGCCGGACATAACAAGAGATCTCAAGTGCCACCCATCTTTCTCCAGTTCACGATTTTCCTGAAATGGATCGCGGCTTGCGCGACGGCAGATCAACCCCATGGGCAAAAATGCACATGAGCGGCGCAGGCGGCATCGATTGAGACGAGTTGCCCGAACACCAACCGGCCACGAGTTCGACCAAATTAGGTTGCTGCGGCTAAAACCGGCAATGACGCAACTCCGAAGGATCGTCAGCCAGATGCAGCGAAGTGCCGTGGGTTTTGAAACGGGACCACTGGGGGCGGTCGCAGAGGGATTGCGTGCCCCACGGGCAGGCTGAGAAGGCCAGCGCGCCAGCCGCCCTGGTCCCAAGAAATGCCGCCACGGAAGGTGTAATCCGCAAGTGCCGAGGGGCGGACTTGAACCGCCGACCTCCGGGTTATGAATCCAGCGCTCTAAACCAGCTGAGCTACCTCGGCCTAATCGTGAGATTATAGCCTCTAATGAACGATTTTTTCGCGACTACCTCTGCGAACTGCGGCGAAACTGTCCCCGGCAGCTTGTGATAACACACTGGTTCGCCGAGGCTACGAAGGTGCCGCGGCCTTCCCAGCACCAATTGAATACTCTTCTCCGATTCTCATGACTCCCTCCCCCTCAGAGCCGAACCTTGAGCCGCTGCTCTTACGAGCAGTTGAGGGCGACCGTGCCGCCTTAGTGGCGGTGCTTGAGGCCGTCTCGCCGCGTGTCAGGGCGAGAGTAGAGCAAAAAATCTCAGCGGCTTTTCGCAGCTATCTTGATATCGACGACGTGATGCAGGTCACCTACATCGAGGCATTTACGCGGCTATCGCGATTCACGGGCGGCGGCATCGCGGGCTTTCAAGCCTGGCTCACCACGCTGGCCGAACATAACTTGATCGACGCAGTTCGGTCGCTCGAAGCCGCGAAACGCCCTGATCCGCGAAAGCAAGTCACCGCGGCAGCCAGCCCCAGCCGCGACTCGATGGTGGCACTTGTCGACTTGCTCGGCGTAACCACAACCACCCCGAGTGTTAACGCGGCGAACGACGAGGCGACTCAGCACCTTGACCGCGCACTCAAACAACTCCCCAAAGATTACGAGTTTGTTGTTCGGATGTACGATCTCGAAGGCCGCCCGATGGAGGAAGTGGCACGACAACTTGGGCGTTCCGAGGGAGCTGCGTACATGCTGCGAGCACGCGCGCACGATCGGCTGCGAGACGGCATGGGGCCGCCGCAGAACTTTTTCTCAAAGATTCTCTAGTTGCTCGCGTGAGCAAATGCTGCCGATCGCGTTCAAGGTACTGTCGTGGGTACTGCGGGGGAACGGCACTCCGCTATACAGGGCTCACGCGATGCTCGAACAGCTGGGTTACCTGCGAATCGCGGCCTGTCAGTCGCAGTTCGCGAGAAACTCGCGGTTTGGGCATATCCATCGATCTCACTCGGGCGCCGCAGGGGACGCCCGGTGAGATATTTTTCAAGGAAGCGGGCCTGATTCACAGGGGTCGGTTACATTCCTGATGGACTTTATAATTCGTAGGCCGGGCACGAAAAGGCAAATGGCGGCGCTCGCCGTAAGGGTTTGTAGTGACAAGCGATTCACCCCAACACAACAACTCCGCCCGCGGCGACGATGACGCAAACGACGCGAACGACGCAAACGACGCAAACGACGTAAATCATGCGAGTCGTCAGCCACCGTCCAAGAGTGATACCCCTAAGGGCGAGGACAGAGCGGTCAATCCGCCTGCCGCAGGGCACTCGGCGGGCTCGGCAGCAGTTCCCGGCGAGGTGGGCAAGAAGACTTCTGACGCCGCAGGCGGAAGTTCCCAGCGATCACGCCGCAAGTCCGACCGCGATTTGATCGAAGACGCGATGGATCAGGCATCGCCGCGTCCAGATTCCGCTGCCTTGGCGGCGGACCAACTGCCCATCGATGCGTTCCCTGGGTATGACATCCTTCGTGAGATTCATCGGGGTGGTCAGGGGGTGGTGTACCAGGCGTTACAGAAGACAACTAAGCGCAAAGTTGCTATCAAGTTAATTCATGGGGGCCCGTTCACCGGAGCTTCTGGCAGGGGACGGTTTGAACGGGAAGTTCAAATACTGGGCCAGCTCAACCACCCCAATATTGTGGGAATTCTGGACAGCGGCGTGGCTAAGGATGGGAGTTTTTATTATGTGATGGATTACATCTCAGGCCGCTCGTTAGATGAGGTGCTGAGATCTTCGAAAGAGCATGGGCAACTACGCGAGACAATTTCGCTGTTTATCAAGGTGTGCGATGCAGTCAATGCCGCTCACTTACGGGGAGTTATCCATCGCGACCTTAAGCCCGCGAACATTAGAATTGACAACAACGGCGAACCGATCGTTGTAGATTTTGGACTCGCCAAAATCGCCACGCCCGACATTGCTAACCCAGATCAAGGTGCGCGGGTAATGACCGCGACCGGGCAGTTTATCGGTAGCCTGCCTTGGGCAAGCCCTGAGCAGGCTGAAGGAGCTTCCGGGGCGATCGACGTTCGCACCGATGTCTATTCGCTGGGGGTTATGCTTTACCAGATGCTAACTGGTAAGTTTCCCTACATCGTCGTGGGAAACATGCGGGATGTGCTCGAAAACATTCTGCGAGCCCAGCCCTCAAAGCCAAGCACCTTACGCAAACAGATTAACAACGAGGTTGAGACGATTATCCTCAAGTGTCTTGCGAAAGAGCGAGACCGGCGCTACCAGAACGCAGGTGAGCTTGCCCGGGACCTGCGGCATTATCTTAGCGGCGAGCCGATCGAGGCCAAACGCGACAGTGGGCTTTACGTAATCAGCAAAACGCTCTCGCGGTATAAGGGGACGGTCGCTGCGGCGTCGATTCTTCTCGCAGCGTTGTGTATCTTCGCCGTCGCGATCACCATTATGTACCGCGAGTCGGAGCGCCAGCGTGGTCTGGTGGCGGAGGCGCAGGCGCAG
>Ga0163155_10006505_pt1 | contig 11295 bp, 11 predicted proteins | sample OliLakLV19SP4G1_FD_148611 | JGI IMG/M metagenome (GOLD analysis project Ga0163155, IMG submission 148611) | Freshwater microbial mat bacterial communities from Lake Vanda, McMurdo Dry Valleys, Antarctica - Oligotrophic Lake LV.19.SP4.G1 | ecosystem: Environmental > Aquatic > Freshwater > Lake >...
GGGTTCGGGTCTGGGGGAGAGGGGGGCGGGCGAGACCGCGGGTGTGAGGGAGGCAGATGACCGGCTGCTTGCGCAGCTCGGCTCAGATAATCCGTCTAACTTCGTTTGGACGAGATTGATTCGAGTGAGACGACGCGCTGGAAGCGCGCGGGCGTCGTCGGGTCATGGCTTACGCAGAGGAGCGCCGCGTTCTTCTCTCGGCACGCGCTCTGGATCAGGTCAATCGCGCTCGCGGCGTTCTCCGGATCGAGGCTCGCCGTGGGTTCGTCGGCGAGCACCAGCACCGGATCGCAGGCGAGTGATCGCGCGACTGCGACACGTTGCTGCTGTCCCACGCTGAGCTGTTCGGGCGTTTTGTGATGATCGGTAATCCCGAGATGACTCAGCAGTTTCGCGGCCCGGTCAGCGTGCTGGGCCCGAGGGATCGTCGAAAACATCAACGCGGCCATCACGTTCTCAAGAGCCGAGAAGCCGTGGAGCAGGTTGAAGGTCTGGAAGATCATGCCGATGTGGCGGCCGCGGAAGGCGTCGCGTGCGGCTCCATGCAGCGCGTGCACGCGCTGGCCCGCGACGGAGACCTCGCCGCGTGCGGGTTCGACGAGCCCCGCGATGAGCTGCAGCAGCGTGCTCTTTCCCGAGCCCGAGCGGCCGGTGATGAGAAGCTGCTCGCCGCGCGCGAGTTGCAAGGAGTCGATGTCGATCACCGGGCGATCGGCGGGCGCGCCGGGGTAAGAAAAGGCCAGGTTAGAAAGAGAAAGGGCGGCGGTATCGGTCACGTGTGATCTCCAGAAGCGACGTGAAGCATAAGGCCACGAAAGGTTCGATTCACAAGCAGTTTCGAATCTCCATCCGTCTCAGCCGTGACGCGCAAGCGTCCGGTCGCGCGGGAAAGTAGGGCATGGGGTTTAGGGCGTGGGGCATAGAAGAGAACATCAGTCCAAGCCGAGACGCGCGAGCGTCCGGTCGTGTGGGAGTTAGGGCGACGTGGCCCAATCGACCCGGACGACCGAACGCTTGTTGCGCAGTCAGCAAATCCCATCTTCACTCCGGACACCCCTGGAAAAACGCGACGAGGAAGTCGAAGAAGTCCTGGCTGTTGGTGGTCCCGTCAGCGTTGAAATCCGCGTCGTTCGCGAAGAACGACGTCAGGAAATCGAAGAAGTCCTGCGAGTTCGCGGCTTCATCGCGGTTCCAATCCGCGGCACACCGCTTCGGCGCAGGACCGGCAAGATTCTCGACCACCCACTGGGCCGCTTCCGCCGCGACCTTGGGCGACTCATTCTGGTTGAACACGATCCAGAACGGCAACGAATCACCGACCGACGCGAGCGTGCTGAACAGTTCGAGTTCGAGCAGGTAGACGCCGGCTTCCGCGGGCGAGCCAAGCGTGTATTCAAGATGCCGGTGCCACTGCCCGTTGGATCCGACCTGGAGCGTGAATCCCTGAACAACGGAATCAGTCTCCGGCGAGAGCACCGGCCCGAGCGGGCCGAATGCAATCTCCATGCGTTCGTCGGGGATCGTGGAGAAGTCGACGCCATTCCATTCGCGCAGCGCGCGTCGGATGCGGAAGCCGTTGGAGGAGGAAGGTGGGAACGCGCCAGGCTCACAGTCAAATCCCGGCTCGTCGGTGAAATCTGGGAAGGCGAGCCCGAGCGTTGAAGTGAAGACCTGTTCCGGATTCGTGAGACCCTCGACCGATGCGCTTGTTCGGATGCGGGTCTCCGGAGCGGGAGAAAGATCGAGAATGATGTCGCCGTCGTGCTGAGCGTTCGCGGCGTGTGAAAGGCAAATCGTCGCAAGGGCGACACCAAGGCATGTGTTGAATGTTCGCATGGTGAATTCCTGTACTAATGATTGGGATACACCGCAGAGGCGCAGAGAGCGCAGAGAGAGGAGACGGGTGGAAGAACGTTAGTTTTCTATCAAGCATTTACTGAATGCCTTCGTCCCTCTCTGCGAACTCTGCGACTCTGCGGTGAAGTTTCAAAGACGCGCACTTTCTTCGGCGCTCTACTGCGCCGCCGCGGGATCAAACCGGTTCACCTGAAAGTTCGAGTAAACATCCCCGAACTTCAGCGTCGCGGCGTGTCCGTCAAGGAAGCTGTAGTTGGAGAGAGACGCCGGCGAGGGCGTTTTGCCGCCGTAGGCATTGATCTGCATCTGCACCGCTGCGAGTGCGGGCGATCGCACGCCCTCCTGCCAGTTCTCGACATGCGTGTGATCGGAGACGGCGAAGTCTCCCTCGCGCGCCATCAGCAGGAACTGCACCGTCGCATGCGGAAACTGGATCTTGCTGAGCCGGTCGTAGGGCTCGCGCACCGAAAGGCCCGGGTTGTAGGTGCGCGAGAGGTAGTTGTTCATGCCGTAACTGGTCAGGCGCGGCGTGCCGTTGATAAGCAGTCCTTCGCCGCCTTCGTTGACGGGCCAGTAGACGCTCCGATCGCCGGGCGCGTGCACGACGAGCGTGGTGCCGTAGTAGTCCGCGAGGGTGTTGATCCACGCGATGTCGGGATTGGGCGTGCCGCCGTGGGGAAGGCCGACGTCGATGAAGAGGCCGCGAAAGTCGTCGCAGTACATGAGTTGCGACTGCTGAAGGCTTCGGACATTTGCAAGACACTGCGTGGTGCGCGCCGCCTGCCTCGCCTGCGAGAGCGCGGGCAGAAGAACGCCGACGAGGATCGCGATAATGGCGATCACCACAAGCAGCTCGATGAGCGTGAAGGCTCGACGAGACATAAACGCCTCCTCTCTGGAGGGTGCGAGAGCGGTTTTTGGATTACGTTTTGATCAGAGGCGAAACGACGGCACATCTCGACGATGAGCTCGTTCCTCGTCCACGCCCACGAAGAGCGCAGTCTTCGGAGCGAATCGTGGCGCTGGGCATGTTCGGGCGCGAGGATTAGCCCTTGAGCAGGGAGAAGCCGCTCGCGCACGGGTACTCAGGCGCAAACGCAAGGCGGCCCGCGCGGCCTCGACTGCTCGAGCCACACATCACGGTGCGCCACGACGATGATGGATCGTGGCCGCTCGATCTGCAAGGGGACGAACGCCGTGATCTGCATTCCGGGGAGCGCGGATGCGCCGTGGTGCATCATCGCATACGTGATGCACAGATCGCAGCTTGCAGGATCATGAGGAAGGGCAGGCGCGTCGGGTGATCCAGGATGGGAATGCTCATCCCCATCCGCATGAACGTGAACATGCTGATGCCCGACATGCTCCGCGTGCCCAACATGCCCGACCTCATGACCGCTCGGCGCTGGGCCGCAGGAATGAGACGTGTGATCGTGTGCCGAGTGAAGGGCAGGCAGGATCAGCCCGAGGACCATCGCGATCATCGCAAGCGTGCGGCACACGACCGAGAGCGGGGCTCCGGCGCGAGGTGGTGCGGCTCGTTGGATCGGTTGCTTGTGCATGGGCGGGCGGCTACCTGCAATCCTGTTGCAACAAGTATGCGACATCTCCAGCCCGCTGTCAAGGCCCAGCGTGACTTTTGCTCAGCCCTTCCGGGTGCCTTCCGCGTCGGTGTCACCAGGGCGGCAGGGTTTGAGGTGCCTGGCCAGCTCGACGATCCTGTCAAAGTCGCTCGTCGGTTCCGCCGCCTCGCGCTCCAGCCGCGCGTGATCGAGCTTGTCGAACTCTCGGCGCGCGTGCTCGTCGGCCATCGCCGCCGACACCGTGCCGGCGTGAGTCAGGATGTTCCGTTCGTTGAACGTGAGAAACGCGTCGAGCTTCCGGATCCAATCGGCCATGTGCATCGGCTGTTTCCGCGCCGCCTGATCCTCGGCATAGTCCAGGTACATCGACACGATCCGGTTCAGCGCGGCGACCTCCGTCTCGCTCAGATAGTTCTTCGCGACCGTGATATCCGACTTCCGCACCGGCCCGCTCGGGGCGTTCTTCCACGTTGTCAGGCCCATGTGCGGCTTCGCGGCGTCGGCCCGCGAGACGACCGTCTCAGCCGCGGTGTGGCCGGTGATCGCCCAGTGCAGCTTGTTCTGAACCGTGGCGTAAAACTCGCGGGTCTGCGCGGCGTGCGGGCTGTAATCGATGCTCGTCGCGTAGATGTCGGTGATCTTCTGGTAGAACCGGCGCTCGCTGCTCCGGATGTCGCGGATGCGGGCGAGCAGCTCGTCGAAGTAATCGGCGCCGAACGACTTGGTCTCCTTGAGCCGTGTGTCGTCGAGGACAAATCCTTTTTTGAGGTACTCCGCCAGCGTGGCCGTGGCCCATTGTCGAAACTGCGTCCCACGGCTCGACCGCACGCGATACCCGACCGCGAGGATCATGTCGAGGCTGTAATGCTTGGTCGAGTACGACTTTCCGTCGGCGGCAGTTGTCAAGTATTCCTTGACAACTCGATCCGCAGGCAACTCCCCCTCTTCCAGCACATTCTGGATATGCAAGCTGACATTCTGTTTTGTGGATTGAAACAACTCCGCCATCTGCGCCTGCGTCAGCCAGACTGTCCGGCCGTCCAATCGGACGGAGAGCCGCGATTGTCCGTCAACGGTCTGGTAGAGCACGAAGCCGGGGGTGCCGGTGCTCGCTGGCTCGTTCTCTTGGTTCATGGAAGACCCCTCTCGGCAGGCGACCGGCGAGACCCAAACCTAATCCGAATAAGATAGAAGCCCGAGCCGGAGGCGTCAAGGGATTTTCGTACGCACCCGCGATTGTTACATGAGTCGCCGCAAGCGTCGGTGACTACTTCGCCGCCGCACCCGTCCGCTCGTTCTCGCTCACGGCGGTGTGAACTTCAGTCCGGGTGTCATGCTCTGCCGGCTCGCGGATTTCGAGGCGCACGCGCATCACCCGCGTGGGCGTCGCTTCGAGCACCCGGATGTCGATGCGTTCATAGCGGAAGCCTTCGCCGGCTTTGGGGATGCGCCCGAGCGTCGTGATCACGAACCCACCCAGCGTGTCGTAGTCGTCCGCTTTGGGAAGCGAGACGCCCAGCGACTCGATGGCTTTGTTCACGTCGTCGATGTACGCGCGGGCGTCGGCGTCCGCGGAGCGTCGCTCGACGCTGACCTCGACCTTTTCAAGTTCAGGCGTTTCGGGTTCGTATTCGTCGTAGATGTCGCCGAAGACCGTCTCGACGATGTCCTCGATGGTGACGAGGCCGGCGGTGCCGCCGTATTCGTCGGCGACCATCGCGATGTGGACCTTTCGTGCGAGCAGGTCCTGCATCAGCTCTCGGGCGGTTTTGGTCTCGGGGACGAAGACCGCGGGGCGGAGGATCGACTTGAGCTCGAACGGCTTCCCGCTGCCGGATCTCGCGCCGCTTCCCGCGAGCCACTGCATCAGGTCCTTCACGTAGAAGATGCCCACGATGTGATCCAGGCTGTCCTTATATACAGGGATCCGGCTGTGGCCGATCCGGCGTATCACGCCCGTCACGGCTCCCAGGTCATCGGTGTATTCGAGCGCGAGGATTTCCGTCCTGGGCGTCATGATCTGCTCGACCGTCTTGTCGCGAAGCTGCACGACCGCGGAGATCATCCGCTGCTCGTCCTCGTCGAACTGCCCTTCGCGCTTGCCCTCGTCGATCACCGACATCAGCTCGGCTTCGAGCTCCTCGCCCTCGTTTCGCCGCTGCTCGCCCGCGAGGCGACGGACGACTTCATCCAGGAATCTCGCGATCGGAGTGAGCGGCGATTCCAGCACGTACACGGCGCGGATGATCAGCGACTGCGAATACACCACCTGCTCGCCCACGTGGGAAGCGATGCTCATCGGCACTACCACCAGCGACAGCCACAGGGCCGGACCGGTGATGAATGCCGCGATCAGCGCGTGCGACAGGCTCGCCATTTCCGGGGAATCGAGGTAGTGCACATACCACACCACGCATGCCACCACGATCAGGCTGCACAGCATTCGCGGGAGCGCGATCGCACGGGCATGCCCGCGCAGATCCTGAAGAATCCGGTTCACCCGCTGCGTCGCGTTGGGGTTGTTCAATCTTTCGGCGAGATCCTGCAGGCCCGCTTTGCTCAGGTCAGACAGCGCCATGTAGAGGGTTGAAAAGACCGCGCCGAGCAGCGTCGAAGCAATGGCGATCCAAAGTGAGATCGAAGGGCTCATCGTGACACCCCGCTTTCCATGCCGTCAGCTGCGACCGCGGCTTCGCGCGGCGAGACGCTGAACGCTTTGCCCACGCCGATCGCCTGAAGGATCTCGTCCTCGCGCTCGTGCATCCGCCGGGCCTCGTCCTCGTCGTGGTCATCGTGCCCGAGGCAGTGCAGGACGCCATGAACGGCGTACAGAAGCAGTTCGTGTTCGAGCTCGAGCCCGCGGCTGGTCGCCTGCCTGCGCGCTTCGTCAACACACAGCAGCAGATCGATGTCGAGTTCCGCAGCCGCGTTCGCCTCGCGGTCGGATGGGGATGAAAGGTCGAAGGTCAGCACGTCGGTTGTGGAGGGATCAGAGCAATACCGGGCATGCGCGACCGACATCTCCGCGTCATTTACAAACCGAATCCGAACCTCGCCACTCACTCCCAGATGTTCCAGCGCAGTGGAGAGCAGCCCTGAGACCGCCGCGCGCTGAACCGGCGAAACGAGCGCAGAGTGGTCGACAAGCTCAACGATGGCCCGCCGGCGGGAAACGCCGAGTGACGATCTCGTGCAACTGTGAGGATCTGGGCCTTCTGTAACCATTCTAAGCTTCCCGCCCTCCCCGGCGGCAGTCAGCCGCAGGCAGACCTTCAGTCTATCGGAAGAGAAGGGTCAAGGAAAGGTAGAATAACCGGCAACCGTCGGTCCGATACGGCCTGCGTCCTATAATATCTGAGTTCTGGAGCGATGGGAAGCTTGGGAGTCTGATTCGTCAGTGCCGGCGCAAGAACCTTGCACCGCCGTAGTCCGACTCCGGGCCGACACCGCCATCCGCGCTTGCGCCCCGTTCGACCCCCTTCAGTCCGGATCTTTTCACACGCGCCGAGCAAAGCCGTACCGTTCCGCCTGTCGCTCCCCGCTGAACGGGTGTATCCTTCTCTCCATGTCACGAGAACAATCCTGCGGCTCCGGCGGCTGCTCGCCGCGCGACCTCCGGCGTGCTCCCGCCTCCGGCGAAGTGGTCAACCGTCCGTGCTGCGGCGGCAAAGACCTCGGGCCGATCACCGACGACGAAGGTCCATCGGAAGCCGACCTTCAGCGCTTCGGCGACGTCACCCGCAACTGCCCGGAGTGCAAGACCGAACTCTACGACGAAGTGGAGATGTGCTACAAGTGCGGGCATGCCCTGTCCGCGGGTTCCACGCGGCCCGTGCCCAAGTGGGTCTTCGTGGGCGTCGGCGCGGTGCTCGCGGCGTTCATGTTCACGCTGCTGATCTGGTAACGATTCAAAGAGCCGACTTGCGCAAGCAATCGGTATCTGTGCAATCGCGGTTTTCGAACGTCGTTGCGCTCTCCTGACCCCAGGAAGAGAGTGCGGAGATCGTCGATTGCTCGCGCAATCGGCTCTTTGGAGCCAGCAATGGTGCGATTCATTCCCTTGCTCGCAGCCATATGGTCATTCATGCTTCCCCTTGCGGGCGTGGCCCGCGCCCAGACAACTTACAAGCCCGACGCCGGGCTCTTCAACGTTGAAGTCGTGGACGAGACCTGGCGTGACGAGTCTCGAAGCGCGGACCCCTCCAAAGCCGGCTCGCCCGGCAAGGATGAAACAGCGGGGCGAGAGATTCCGGTTCGCGTGTATGTGCCCGTGCTGGTTGGCGCCGTGATGCCCCCGGGCGGGGGATCCGCGCTGCGTCCCGTTGTGGTTTTCTCGCACGGGATGGGCGGCAGTCGCGAGGGATACGAGTACATCGCTCGGCATCTGGCCACCCATGGCTACCTGGTGATTCTGCCGCAGCATCCCGGTTCGGACAAGGACGCGATTCTGAAAGCCGGGAAGGACAAGATCCTTCGGCGCGACGCGGAACAGCCCGACAAACCGGAGGCCGGGCGCGATCGTCCGCGCGGGCGGAACGAACGTCCCGCGGCGCGCATGTTGCTCGATATCACCGAGGAGAACACCTCCGACCCCGCGAACCTCGAGAATCGTCCGGAAGACATCTCCTTCGCGCTCGATCACCTCGCGAAGCACGCCCGCTTCGGCAAGATTGTCGACATGACCAAGGTCGCCGTCGCGGGTCATTCGTTCGGCGCTTACACCACGATGGCGATCTGCGGCATGCGGGTTGATCTTCCCGAACGACCCGACAGTTCGTTCCGCGACGAGCGGGTGAAGGTGGGGATCGCAATGTCGCCGCAGGGCAAGGGCGTGATGGGTGTCGACGCGGGCGCGTGGGATGCGATCAACGTTCCCATGCTCCTCATGACCGGCACCAGGGACATGGGCCAGGGAGACCGCGCGGTTGCGTGGCGGCACGAACCTTTCCAGTCCCTTCAAGCTCCGGATTCCTACTTCCTCAACATCATCGACGCGAACCACATGACCTTCTCCGGCAGCTCGGTGCGCGACCGAACCGGCAGCATCAAAGAGGAACACCTCGCCATTGTCCGGCAGTGCTGCACGGCGTTCCTCGACGCCTGTCTCCTCGACGACGCCAAGGCCCGCGCCTGGCTCCGCGAGAAGCAAATCGTCGAAGCCTCGGGCAAAGCGTGCGAGTTCCGCCACAAGCTTCCCGCGAAGTGAGTTTGAGTTGCACGCCGTGCTGAGGAAGGCTCTGCGCCCGAATCGTGGAGCTTCTTCGGATTCGCGCTGGCGAACTGCCTGGCGCGCGGCCATACTTTCTGTGTTCGCCGCCCCTGCCCGCCCTCTTGCGCCGTTCGTTCATCCGGAGACGCCCATGCTGTATCGTGACACACGTTTATCCATTGCCGCCCTGCTTGCCGGTGCGTGCGCGATCGGCGGGATGACATCGTCCGCCGCCGCCCAGTTGCTCGCCGACTCAGTGGCCGACTTCTCCGGCGTACAAGGTCAGGCGAACTGGTACTACGGCTATTACGACGGCGACGCCTCACTCCCCTACACCGCGTTCGACTTTGAACCGCTGCCGGAGTTCACCACCATCTGGCGACGCAGCGCGACGGCTTACTACACCGCGATCACCCCGATGGGCCAGGTGCCCAACGGCGCGATCACCAGCGGCGGGCGCACCCCCGAAGAGAACTGGGCCGTGCGCCGATGGATCAGCGACTCCACTTCGATCGTCCGCATCTCGGGCCAGGTCTGGGACCGCTCGACCGGATCCGGCGACGGCGTCGAAGCCCGCATCATCGTCGGCGCGCTCACGGTCTATCAACACATCGTCAATGAAGGCGAGACCACTCCTTTCAACTTCTCCTTTGAAGCGTGCATCGGCGACGGCACGGCCATCGATTTCGCCATCGCGCCGCGTGCCAACGACTTTGCCGACGATACAGGCTTTACCGCCACCATCACCAGCGTTCTTCAATCCGGCCCGACCGACGTCCGCACGTGTTCCGGCGGCTCGGCGACGTTCAGCGTCGTCGTGAATGGCGTCGGACCGTTCTTCTATCAGTGGCGACGCAACGGCGTACTGCTTCCAACGGGCCGCAGCGCGACGCTCACGCTCAACGACGTCGGACCCGCCGACGTCGGCGAGTACGACTGCCTCATCTCCAACGATTGCGGCGTGATGAGCGGCGGGAGCGCTTCCCTCACCCTTTGCCGCGCCGATTTCAACTGCGATCAGTTCGCCAACTCGCAGGACTTCTTTGATTTCCTCACTGCCTTCTTCGCGCAGGCGCCCAGTGCCGACTTCAACGACGATGACTTCGTCAACTCCCAGGACTTCTTTGACTTCATCACGGCCTTCTTCGCGGGCTGTCCCGCCTAAACGAAGATTTCGGGTGGTATGCCTGTGGCTTTGCACAGGCGTGTTCTTACTCTTGAAGTCGCCAGCAGTCACGGAACTTCAGCGATCGTTCTTCCTGAACGTATGTGTCCTACGGCACCCGCGTTTTCCCTCATGTCTGTGCCGAGCCACAGGCATGCCACCCATGGATGCAGAAGCAACCGCCGATGAGCACGACCGATCTGCGATCAAAAAGGATCATCCTGACCGGCGGCGCGGGGTTCCTCGGACGCGCCGTCCGCTCGATCCTGCTCGCCCGCGGCGTGCCCGACGACCGCATCTTCGTCCCTCGCTCCGCACAGATTGACCTGACTCAGCAGGACGCAACCCGCCGACTTTTCGCCGAGGCTTTCGCAGGCGAACCGGTCGATCTGGTGATCCACTGCGCGGGAAGAGTGGGGGGCTGGGCGGCGAACAGGGCGAAGCCCGCTAATTTCTTCGTCGACAACATGGCCATGGCGCTCAACCTTGTCGACGCCGCGCGTCGTTCGGGGTTCATCGATCGCGCCGGCAAGTTCGTCATGGTCGGCTCGATGACCTCCTACCCCGCCCAGGCACAGGCGCCATTCCGCGAAGACGATCTGTACAACGGCTATCCGGACGCGGCGAGCGCGCCCTACGGCATCGCGAAGCTCGCCGCCCTCGAAATGCTCCGCGCCTGTCACGCCCAGCTCGGGCTGAAAGCCGCGTACGTGGTCCCCGTCAACCTCTATGGCCCTGGCGACAACATCGACCCGGCGACATCGCACTTTGTCGGCGCGCTCGTCGATCGGTGCGTGCGAGCCATCCGCGAGAAAAGTCCCACGCTGGAGTGCTGGGGTACTGGCTCGCCGACGCGGGAGTTTCTGTACGTTGACGACGCCGCCGAGGGGGTCGTTCGCGCCGCGGAACTTATCGACGATCCCACTCCAATCAACCTTGGCTCCGGCGAGGAGTTCTCCATCCGTGAAGTCGTCGACGCGGTCGTCGAGCAGTCGGGCTACCGCGGCGAAGTTGTGTGGGACGCAACCAAGCCGGACGGCGTGGGGCGTCGCTGCCTCGACAGCACCCGCGCGCGAAAACTGCTTGGCTGGACCGCCGCGATAAGTCTTGAAGAAGGTTTGCGGCGCACGATCGAGTGGCGCCGGTCGCTTCGCAAAGACGCGTGAACAACAGCTCGACGCCCCCGGCCGGACTCGTGGATCTCGTCCCGAAGCGGACGAGTTCCACGGCACTCTCCAACGAGCCGTGACGCCCGCTTCGCCTTGTCCGCCGTGACGCCGTGTGAAGTTCTTCCCCGCACGCGCCGCTTCGCACGTCAATAATCCGGGTCATGTCACAACTTCCCGAGCACAACCGTCAGGAGCTGGATCCTGTCTCGTCGGACGCCCCCCTCCCGGCGCAGCCCGATGCCGCGCCGCCCGAGCGCTCGGCCCACCGGCGCGCCGACAGCCCCGATGTCACGCAAGAGCTCGACCAGCTCA
>Ga0163155_10006506_pt1 | contig 11294 bp, 10 predicted proteins | sample OliLakLV19SP4G1_FD_148611 | JGI IMG/M metagenome (GOLD analysis project Ga0163155, IMG submission 148611) | Freshwater microbial mat bacterial communities from Lake Vanda, McMurdo Dry Valleys, Antarctica - Oligotrophic Lake LV.19.SP4.G1 | ecosystem: Environmental > Aquatic > Freshwater > Lake >...
CCCTTGTGTCAAGATGTTTCTGGAGGAAGTGCCGGTCGAGTTGACTCGTCGCTCTTCAACGCTCCGAGCTCCCAGGAGAGATCGCCATGATTTCGAGGCTCCTTCCGATCGTTCCGACGGCCATCGCAGCCGCCTTGTTCAGCACGCACGGCGCGACCACCTGTCCAGCGAATCAAGCCGCGCCGCCGGAGGTCGCCGCGTCGACTCGGAGCGCGGTCCGCTTCATCGAGAACCTCGGCCAATGGCCCGAGAGCATCCGCTTCGCGGCCGACATCGGCGGAGTCGTCGCACGAGCGGAATGTGAAGGCCTCGGATTCCACGCGGTCGACGCCAACGGGCGCGGAGCTTACGTGCGCTTGGTCTTCGAGGGCACGGCCCCTCGCCCTGAGCCGCGTGGCCTCGACCTGTTGCCCGGCGTCTACCACTACTACATCGGCAACGACCCGAGTCGCTGGCGCACCAACGTACGCGCCTTTGCAGCAGTCGAGTACGACGACATTTACCCGGGCATCGACCTCGTACTGCGAGCCGAAGGGACGAGCCCGAAATACGATTTGATCCTCGCTCCCGGCGTCGATCCCGACATCGTACGAGCGCGGTGGATCGGCGCCCAGGCGACACTGCAAACGGAAGCGAGCCTCACGCTGGCCATCGGAAGCGCGGCTGTGCACGAGTTGCCGGTCATTGCATGGCAAACGAGGATGGACGGTCTCCGGATCCCGGTTGAGGCGTCTTGGATCATCGCTGAAACTGGCGACCTGCGACTTCGGACCTCCGGCATCGACTCTCGACTTCCGCTCACCATCGATCCTGAGGTCGTGTGGGGAACCTACGTCGGTGCAACCACGCCCGGAGGCGGATCCGAAGGCACGGCACATCTCACGACAGGGCCGGGAGATTCGACCTTTGTAGCCGGAACAACGACGGTGCAGTCCTTTCCAACAACACCTGGCGCATACGTTCATCAACCGTTGGGTGGCCTACTCACCACGGTGACGCGCCTGCGCAACAGCGACGGTAGCGCCATCTACGCGGCCGTCGTCGGTGGCTCGATGGCTGGAAACGTTCGCGATATTTCCACGGATGCCCTGGGGAGAGCCCTTGTCACCGGCTATACGGAGGCCACGGACTTTCCCACGACCCCACAGGCCTTCGATCCCATCCTGAACACGTTTCGAGCAGCTTATCTATTCCGCCTTTCAAGCGACGGCGCCGCTTTGGAGTTCAGCACTTTTCTCGAAGCAGCACCGCCGGATGGGAATACTTACGGAAACTCTTGCCATGCAGATGATGACGGCACATCCATTATTGGTGGTGGATTCGGCGGCAGCCCGGACTTCCCGACGACATTGCCTCCGATTGGCACGGTTCCGCCATCTGGCCCGCAGTTTCAAGGGTTCTATGGCAGTTTCGTCGCTCGACTCGACGCCACGGGATCGAACTTGGTCTGGTCGCGACTGATTGGCGACAAATCCTGGGTGTGGCAACTCGCGGTGACCCGTTCAGGTCAGATTGACCTTGTTGGCAGCGTCGTTTGGCCGACCCTGCCGACAACGCTCGGCTCGTTTCAGCCTTTGAAGCCGCACCCAACGAACGCGATCCTATTCGCGATGCAGGTCTCCTGCGACGGCCGTGACTTGAACTGGAGTACGTTTCTTGGTAGTGCCCTGTCTTATGAATTGACAACGCCCTACTCACTGTCGTTGGACGACTTTGACGTACTCAGCTTTCTGTTCGGGACAAACTCCCGGAGTTTCCCGACCACACTAGACGCGATGCAATCTGTAGCGCCGCAGACCTCCGGCGGCTTCAATGGAAGCGGACTCGTTCGCTTGGCACCGGATGGCTCGCATTTGGTGTGCTCCACGTTTGTGTGTTCTGGAACCGGCTTGGCGCTGGGTGCTCCCTCGGTCGATCGAAGTGGGGTAGTGACCATGGTCGGCGCCGCTGGCGATTTCTTCGCCGCGACGCCCGGCGCTGTGGACATGACTCTTGGCCCTGGTTCCGAAGTCCAGATCGGCCGAATTGATCCCCACGGTCGTCGACTGCTCCATCTCCGTCACTTTGGCGGTCCGTCCCCAAAATACGCGACTTCCTCGACTGTCCAGTCGCAACGAGCAGTCACGGTCGGTGGAGTCGTTCAGGGCCCCGGAGGCATGTCGACGACCCCTGATTCCTTCCAACCTAACTATCCCGGCGCAGTCACGAGCGGCTTTGCCATCACGGTGAACCTGATCGTCGCGGGTGTCACACCGATCGGCGAGGGCACGCCGGCCTGTCACGGGTCCATCGTGGCGGAAGGCCTGCGCAGCTCGGCATCCGGCGCCGCCGACTTCGGTCTCTACTGCTCCGGCGCACCCGAGAATGCGCGCGGCGCGCTCTTCATCGGTCGCGCTTCGACGACCCCGACGATCTTCGGTGGCGCTGCGTTGCACATCGATCGAGCCGCTGGCTTTCGTGCTCTACGCGTGCAGACGGACGAGTTCGGCTACCTGGAGACCGCGCTTCCGATTCCCGCGCTACCGCCAGGGACGACCTTCGCCGCGCAGTACGTGTTCCAGAACCACGCTGCCTGCCAAGGTGTCGGGCGGCTGTCCTCCAGCAATGCGTTGCGACTCGTGGTGCAGTAAATGCGCGAGGAGTGAACGCGAATCTTCGGTCCGATGTCTCACCCCGATGTCGAGGACGCCAACGTCCGCCCGTTCAGTCCCGACTTCGTGCGTCGATGAGGCCCGGTCTCGCTCCGATACCCGCTGTCGGAGCGCGACGAGGTCGGCGCGGAACTGGCGGCGTTCCTCACGGCGCTGGCGATGAACTACCAGTACACGGGCAAGTTCATCGCGAGTTGAGGCGTTCGCCCGGCACCGCAACGGTCGCGATGAGGCCGTTACGCTTCCTGTGGTCTTCGTGGCGTCGGCACGCGAATGAGCCTGCCGAACGCCGTTCGATGGGCAGTGTTCGCCTCGTCGAGGAGTTGACAACGCTCGGTCCCGGATCATGAGCTCGAGTTTCCGCTCGTCCGCGGGGTAGCCTGCGCGAACCGAGGACTGCTCTCCGTGCGCTATTGGTGGGTGAACCAGAACCAGACTTTCCGCCACGAGTTCACGGGTGGCTACCTCTGGTCGCCGAAACGCAAGCAGGACGGCAGTCGGAACGCCTTCTACGAGTTCATGCGCGAGGTCTCGCCGGGCGACCTCGTCTTCTGCTTCGCGGACTCGCGCATCCGCGCGTTCGGACTCGCGAATTCACACGCGTACGAGGCGCCGAAGCCGCCCGAGTTCGGAGACGCAGGCCGAAACTGGAACGACATCGGATGGCGCGTCGACGTCAGCTTCAGCGGGATCGCCACCGAGTTCCGCCCGTCGCAGTGGATGGAGCGACTCAGACCACTCTTGCCGGCGAAGTACGCGCCGCTGCAGCAAGACGGCAGGGGCGTTCAGAGCATCTATCTCACGCGCCTCCCTGCACCGCTTGCGCTGGCACTCGCCGACTTGATCGGAGCCGAGATCTCCGCGATAGCGCGCAACGAACTCACGGCGGAGCTCGCCCATGCGGCACCGCGTCCAGACCTCGTGCTCTGGGAGGAGCACCTGCGGAGCGAGATCCAGAGCAACGTCTCGATCCCCGACACCGAACGCGAGGCCCTGATTCTCGCGCGGCGCGGCCAAGGGCGCTTCCGTGAAGGTGTTCAACTCTTCGAGCGCCACTGCCGAGTGACGAGAGTCGACCGTCCCGAGCACTTGCGGGCGAGCCACTGCAAGCCATGGCGGGATTCCAACCACGCCGAACGCCTCGATCCGGAGAACGGCCTGCTCCTCACGCCGAGCATCGACCACCTGTTCGACCGCGGGTTCATCTCCTTCGAGTCGACCGGCCGATTGCTCGTCTCGCCGGTCGCGCACCCCGAATCGCTGGCGAAGATGGGAGTCCCCGTGGATCGCTCGCTCGACGTCGGTGTGTTCAGTAGTGGGCAGTCACGGTTCCTCGAGTACCACCGCGACGCCGTGTTCCTGAGGGCGAACGTCCACTACTGAAGTCGATCCGCGGTGACTGCGACCGAGCGATTCGCAGCTCGCCCGGTGGGACGCCGCGAACTCGCGCCCAGAACTCCGCCACCTCAGCGCGGTTGCACGAGATCCCACTTGTTGCCGTAGATGTCGAGGAACACGACAACACGTCCGTAGGCTTCCTCGCGCGGTTCTTCGGTGAAGCGCACGCCGCGCGAGCGCAGGCGCGCGACATCCGCCTCGAAATCGTCCGTGTGCAGAAACAGGAACACGCGCCCGCCGGTCTGGTCGCCGATGCGCGCGGATTGTTCGGGATTCTCTGCCCGCGCGAGTACGAGTCGGGCGCCGGCGTTCCCGCGCGGCGCGACGACGACCCAGCGTTTCCCGCATGGGAGGGGCTCATCCTGGACGAGTTCGAAGCGCATCACGTCCGTGTAGAACGCGATCGCCTCATCGTAGTCGCGCACGACGAGCGAGAGAGCAGCGACGGAGCGCGGCATCGCCGGATCGTGTCAGAAAAAGGGCTCGAACTCGATGCGGTCGAGGAACGCGACACGGACAACCCGTTCGTCGGATTGAACGTCTCGGGCGCGCAGAAGCTCGCCGCGTTGCGATACCAGACCTAGTACGTCCGCGTTTGCGGCGGGCTCGTGATCGCGCCGCGCACGGACACGCTCGGCTGACCCGCGGCCGGATACACCGACGCCCCGCCGATGTTCGACGTCCCCACGAGGCGCAACAGCGAGCCGCCCGCGCAGCGCAGGGCCGTCGCCGAAGACCGTGCCCGCGCCACCGTTGGTCTGCAGCGTGCCCTGGAAGTACGACGCGGAACTGTTCGGCATGCTGCTGCCTTCGAGGCGCAGTGTGTCGTTCGTCACGCTCGCGAAGCCCGTCGCCGCGAGCCGCGCGCCGCTCGCTTGGATCGAACTCGGACAGCCATACCCGGGCGCTCCGACGTTCCCGCACGGAGGCTAGCCGCGTTCTCCGTTGCAGCCCGAATCGCGGCGTTCGCGCCGACTCGAGGCCCGTCTCGTCCGGTATGCCCGCTTCGGCCTTGCCGCCTCGCGCGCCGCGAGAGATGCTCAGGGCGGAGGCCACGCCGCGTTCACAGGCGCGCGCGTCGTTCCGATGCCGATGCTATTCCCCTTCGCGCTCATCGCGCTGCTCCAAGCCTCCGCGCCGGTCTCGACGCCGACGAAGTCCGCTTCGCGTTCGATTCGCATGGAGCCGGTCGTCGTCGTCGACGCCACCGGCTTCGAGCGCGCGATGGCCGCGGCGACGCTCTTCGTGCCGCACGGTTGGAAGACCGAGGGTGGCGTCTACTGGGGATCCGAGTGGACCTGCACGAACGGCTACGCCTGCCGCTGGTCGGCGAGTTCGCCGGACGGCGCCGAGCGCGTCGCGATCCTCCCCGCGGAGCGCTGGGAATGGAACAACTACGGATCCGGGCCGAGCACGCCGGGTTGCTCGATCGCGCCGTGGAAGAGCGTGCGTCAATACCTCGAGGCGCTCGTCGCGCGCCTTCAGCCGGGTGCGCGCGTCACCGGGTTCGTCGCGCGCGAGGACTTGCGCCGACCGCTCCTCCAGGTCGAGTCGCAGACTCCCATGCCGATGGGTGAGTCGCGCACCTGGGTCGAAGCCGGCGAGGTTCGAGCGACGTACCGCGAGAACGGCGTCGAGCGCGTCGGCTCCATCGCGGCTGTGGCGGTGTTCTCGCTGATGCGCAACGACCCGGGCCTCGGCACGGGGACGCTCGACGCGCTGAACGGTTCCACCTACCCGGCCTACGCGACGAGCGCGCCTGCGAACCGACACGACGCCGCGCTCTACGAAGCGGTCCGCGCCTCGATCCAGACCGATCCGCAGTGGAGCCAACGCATCAGCGGCCACGACCTGGCCATCGGTCGCGTGGCGCTCGAGGAGGGCCGCAAGCGCGCCGCGGCGATCGCGCGATCCAACGAGGAGATCTCACGCATCCGCAACGAAGCCTGGCAGGCCTACTCGGTCAGCGCCGACCGCCGCGCTCGCGACTTCGCGGACGCGCTGGTCGGCGTGCAGACGTATCGCGACGTGGACGCGCCGGGCGGGACGGCGACGTTGTCGAACTCGTACGACCACGCGTGGCGGTTGAATGACGGCACGTACGTCCTCAGCAACGACGCTAGCTTCGATCCGTGGCGCGACTTGAAGCTCGAGGGGAAGAAGCTCGAAGTCGGACGTTGAGAGCGTGGGCTTCTTGCCCACGCGCGAAGTCGCCGGAAACGTGGCGAACGTGGCGAACGGGCGAACGGGCGAACGGGCGAACAGGCGGCGGGCGGCGAGCGGCGAGCGGCGAGCGGCGACGCGAACGCTCCACCGTCGACTCGGACGAGGCGCCGCGGTCGCCGGGCCGCGTCAGCGCGAGCTGAACGGCCCGAGCGACCCGATCGGCGCGCGCCAGGGCGGTTCGTCGTCGGCCGGTGACCAAGTCGGACGCAGGGCCAAGTGCTCTTCGCGTTCGCGGCTGAAACGCTCGTGTTCGCGCCGCACTTCGGGCTCGCCGTCCATCGCGTCGGGCTGCGAGGCCAGCGCTTCCCAGAGGAACGGGTGCACGCGATGTCGGTGCGCGTCCATCGGGTCTCCGACGTCCTTGCGCGGATCCTTCGTCGCGGCTTGGTGCACGCGCTCCGTGAACCCGCCGACCGCTTCGACCGCGATTTCGGCGCGTTCACCGGTGTCGAGCACGTGCCACGCGGCCCAGAACAGCGGCTCGGGCTCGATCCAATCGCTGCGCACACGGCCGTTCGAGAGCTCCAGGTTCTCGCGTCGCGCTTCCGCGCGCAATCGATCCAGGATCTTCGGCGCGCGGCGTTTCAGCGTCCTTTCGGCGTCGTAAAGCAGCCGGTCCTGCGCGAGCGAGTCCTTGACCGTCACGCGCGGATGCTCGCTCAAGTACGCCGCGTGGTGCGCTTCGAGCAGTACCGATTCGACCATGTCGTGCGCGCTGGCCTTCGACATCTGCGAGCGCTGTTCCCACGACGCTTCCGCGTGCAGCATCGACACGTCGAGCGGCGCGTCGAAGTCGGCGACAGCGGCGCGACCGAGGACCTTGCCGCTCTTCACGTGCAGCTCGCCGGCGATCTGCACGCGGTTCAGGTTCGCTTCGCTGTAGCGCATGACCTGATCCGTGCGGAAGCCCTCTTCGTGCGGGTGTTGGCACTGCCAGTACCCGGCGTGGACGCTCTGAGCGCGCTGCCTCACGTGCCGCGCGAACGCGAAGTTCGTTTGGAACACCTCGCGCGCATCGCCGCGGGGGCCGCTCTTCGCGTCCATCCGGCCCGCTTCCGGGTTGCACGACGGCTCGAAGCCACGGTCGAGGATCGCGTTCTCGACCGTCAACTGCCCGATCGACGCGGGGTGGAACGCACCCTTCCAGTAGTTCTCCAAGGCCGTCCGGAACGCCAAGTAGCGCTTCCTCGTCGTCCGGAACCCGCGCGAGTCGGGGTTCGGGTAGTCCGTGATCCAGGACACGAGCTCCGGATGGTTCAGGCGGTATGCGATCGAATCCGCGAGCAGGCTGCCCTGGAGGAACGTCTTCGCGCTGAAGCAGAACTGGCCGCCGCCGTGGGCCATCGACGCAAAAAGTTTCGCGCGACGCGGCTCGTTCCAAACGAACCGTTGGAGGAATCGGACGAAGCGCTCGTCGTAGAGCCAGGCCAACGGGACCGGCTTGATCGGGATCTCGAAGGTCTCGGGGTCGAGCGCGATGCGCACCTCGAGGCACGGACCGCCGCGTCCGTCGCTGAAGCGCAGGTCCTGGCGGCGCAGGCCGTAGGGGTCGCGACTCTTCTCGCGTTCGACCACCGCGAAGGGGCAGTCGGGATGACCCTCGGCGCGCAGGTCGCGGTACGCGGCGACGATGCGCTTCGCGATCAGCTCCTGCTTCGCGAGGATCTTCTCGTCGCAGAAAAAGCCGTATTCGTCGCTGTTTCTGGCGTACTTGCGCCAGCGGCGGATCGTCTTCTGGTTCGAGAACGTCGGCTCCAACCCGATCCATGCGTCGGCGAGGGACTGCGCGTCCGCGCGGCGACAATCGGGGAGCCTCTCGAGCAAGTGCTCGGGCTCCGCGGAGATCGTCGCGACTTGGTTCGCGCTTCCGTCCTTCGACAGCATGCAGGGGGGAGTGGTCGCCGTGGCGAGCAGTCTCGCGCTCCGTGACGTCTTCAGTCTATCGGCGGAGCGCGTGTCGAGCTTGCGTTCTCCTTCACGAACTTGGAAGTCCCAAGCGTTCGAGGAGCATCACGACCTCGCTCTCGATGCGATCACGAACGGTTCGGAACTCGACTTCGTCCATGTCGCGAGGGTCGGGGATCGACCAGTCCGCGCGCATACGAGCCGCGATGTTCGGGCACGCATCGCCGCATCCCATGGTCACCACCGCATCGAAGGGACCGGGCCCTACGTCGAGCGTGGACTTCGAGCGATGGGTCTCGAGCTCGTAGCCCTTCTCGCGCATCGCGCGAACGGCCTTCGCGTTCACGATGCCCGACGGTCGTGATCCCGCGCTCGTCGCCTCGACCCGTGGGCCGCCGTGGATCCGCGCGAAGGCTTCGGCCATCTGGCTGCGGTTGCTGTTCTCGACGCAGACGAAGAGGATGCGCTGGGGGTCGAGTCGGCTCATGGACGGCAGGCCTCGGGTCTGCAGCACCCGGGTAGGCGGATGAGCCGACAACAGGGGATGGCGAGGAGGGCACCCACGACGGGCGCCGCGAGGTAGATCCAGAGGTCGTCGATGCGCCCCGAAACGAGCGCGGGACCGATCGATCGTGCCGGGTTCATCGACGCGCCGCTGATCGGGCCCGCGAAGAGCGCTTCGAGCGCGACCACGGCTCCGATCGTGATCCCGGCCACGGGTCCGCGCTCCTTCGCGCCGTCGCTGACGGCGAGGATCACGAGCATCAGGAACCAAGCGAGCAGGACTTCGAGGAGGAAGGACTGCTGCGCGCTACCGCTCGGAATCGTCGCGCCGAGCGTCGAATCCAGCGGGAAAAGCAGGCGCAGGACGAGGCTCGCGCAGATGCCGCCCACGATCTGTGCCGCCGCGTATCCGGGGACGCGGCCCCACGAGAAGCGCCCTGAGACAGCGAACGCGATCGACACCGCCGGGTTCAAGTGCGCGCCCGATACGTCCCCCAGCGCGTTCACGAGCGCGAGGACGACGAGCCCGAAGACGAGCGACACGCCGACGTGTCCGATGGCTCCTCCACTTACCCCATCGACGACGATCGCGCCCGTCCCGGCGAGGACGAGCGCGAACGTGCCGAAAGTCTCCGCTGCCAGAGCGCGCACGTGCGGTTCAGCAGCAAGACGTGCCGGCCTTCGGTCGCGGTCCGCCCTTCTTCGCGCGGATGTCGAAGCTCGCGACGTAGTCCGCGATGCCGTGACCCGCGGGCAGCTCGGCCGCGATCTTCTGGTAGAGCGGGTCCTTCACGTCTTCCATCGCGGCCACGTACTCGGGCTTCTCTACGAGTTGCACGGCGACGAGACCGGCCGCGCGCATCCACTGCTCCGTGTCCGTCGCGAGCGGCGCGCCCGCGACGCAACCGACGAGCGCCTCGATCGAGTCTTGCACGGCCGGGGGCAGCGGCCGCACGAGACCGAGGTCGCTGACGGCGACGCGGCCGCCCGGCTTCAAGACGCGCGCGATCTCGCGCCAGACCTGGGCCTTGTCGGGCGAGAGATTGAGGACGCAGTTGCTGATCACGACGTCGACCGACGCGTCGGCGAGCGGTAAGTGCTCGATCTCGCCCAAGCGGAACTCGATGTTGTCGAGGCCGGTCCGCGCGCGATAGCTGGTCAAGTTCTTGCGCGCCTTCGCCAGCATGTCGGCCGTCATGTCGACGCCGATCGCACGACCGCTCGCGCCGACCTTGGGCCCGATGAGGAAGCAGTCGAAGCCGGCGCCGGAGCCGAGGTCGAGCACGATTTCGCCCGGCTGTAGCTCGGCGATCGCGGCCGGATTGCCGCAGGAAAGCCCGAGGTTCGCGCCCTCGGGCAAGTTCTTCAGCTCATCGGCTGTGTAGCCGAGCTTCCCGGCCAGCTCCTCGACGTCCGTGCGCACGCCGCAGCCCCCCACCGGCCCGCAGCAGCCGCCGGTCCCGGGTTCGGCCTTCGCGATCTGCGAGTAGCCGTCGCGGACCAGTTCGCGCACCCGTTCCTCATCGTTCGTCTTCGTGTTCATCGTCGTCTCCGTTCAGCAACAGTTGCGGCCCGCACGCAGCGCCGAACAGCGCTTCACTTGGGCCTCGACCTTGGGCATTTCCGCGTGCAGGGCCGCGAGCGCATCGAGCAGCTTCGCGTGACCTTCCGAGCGCGAATCGGCGAGCGAGTAGTGCATCCACAACCCCTCGCGCCGCGCCGTGACGAGCCCCGCGCGGCGCAACACGCCGAGGTGTCGCGACACGAGTGGTTGCGGCAGATCGAGCGCGCCGACGAGGTCGCACACGCAGGCTTCGCCCGGCGCGAGCAGCGCGATGAGGCGCAGGCGGGTGGGCTCGGCGACGGCAGCGAGGAGTGCTTCGGGGTCGGCGGCGCGCTGGCGTGCGATTGCCATGCCCCAACTATATGCACCGTGGCGCATGTAGTTCAACCCGCGAATTCGACCGGGGTAAGGCGGTTCCGGGTCCGTGACGAACCCCCGGGGCACCCTGCGTCCCTCCGCGGGAGCGCCCACGGGCAGGTCCTGGGTTCGGGAGGTCCGCCCGAACGGAACTGGGGACGCTCGAACATGGGCCGCTCGAGATGCGCCAACCGCGCATCGCCCGGCCGAGTGCGAACACCCCGCGACGCACTCTGCCAGGGCACCGGCACCGCCCATGTCGGAATCCGCAAGGAGTCGCGCCCGAACTCGAACTCGATCCGTCCCCGCGCAGCCGCGATGTCGATCCGCAGCATCACAGAATCCCCGCGGAAGCCCGACGCGAGGTCTTCCTCAGCCGTCCGCCCGCTGCCGCGAGGTCACTTCTGCCTCGAAGAACCACTCGTCCGCCGGCACTTCGTGCGCCTTGGGTCGCTTCTCGGCGACCTCGAGCTTCAAGTCCGTCACCTTCACGCGGCGGCTGTCGTATTCGAGCGTGTAGAGGAAGTTCGCGATCCGCAAGCGTTGGAACGAGCGGTCGCGTGTGTCCGACTTGATGCGGTAGACCTTGTCGACGACGGTCTTGCTGCGCTGCTCGGGCGTGAACGTCATGTTGACGTTGCCGATCTCGACCTTGTCCTTCGCGGCGACCTTGCGGATGTAGGTCTCGA
>Ga0163155_10006507_pt1 | contig 11293 bp, 9 predicted proteins | sample OliLakLV19SP4G1_FD_148611 | JGI IMG/M metagenome (GOLD analysis project Ga0163155, IMG submission 148611) | Freshwater microbial mat bacterial communities from Lake Vanda, McMurdo Dry Valleys, Antarctica - Oligotrophic Lake LV.19.SP4.G1 | ecosystem: Environmental > Aquatic > Freshwater > Lake >...
TTATAGAGACAACCGGCTGATCGGCGCCATCGGCGTATCGGGCGACGGCGTCGATCAAGACGACGCCATTGCTTTCGCGGGCGCAACCGGATTTGAGCCGCCGCCGGAAGTTCGCTGCGACACCGCGGGCGACGAAGATGTCTTAAGCGCGCTGCGCATCGCATTGACGAAGTTGCGGCGGCAGTTTCCAAATCTGACCAACGGTTCGAACCTGGTTCTGGACGTGGTTACCTCGCGCATCAGCAAGGACCCCGTGGAAGTATTGCAACGCCTGCGCCTGCCCTGGATCAAGCTGCCGCGTTCGCTGGAACGCTAACGTTGGTCTAGGTTTTTATTCGCACAATGACATAGATCGCCACCATCGAGAGCGCCGCAAATCCCAGCATCCGCGGCGCATGCCCGAACGCCGATTGCCACGATAAATCTGGGAAACCCACCATTGGCGGCTCACCCGATTCCTCGTCCGTCTCCGCCACGTCCCGTTCGTCACGCGTCATTTTAAATCGCGCCACCGCCAGCCCAAGCAAAATAGGCAGCACCATGAAATACGTGCGGCTCAGGAAAAACCCGCCCACATAAAACGCCGCAAGCGAATCGAACACCGCCGCCGTCTGCCGGTAGGCGCGGCTGGTCGGCTGCAGATGTTTCAGCGAATAATGCAATCCGTACATCGCAAAAAATCCCGCGCCAAACCAGACCACATACCCCGCCAGCCCCTGCTCCGCGAAACAGAGCACCATTGAATTGTGCGCCGTGATCGTGTGATGCTGTGTGAACTCATCTTTTCCAATTCCCACAACCGGATTCTGTTTCAGCAATTCAATGCCGCGCGACCACGCGTAAATGCGCCCCTCCGTGGAAGCCTCGTCCGATTCCGTCTGTTCGCGAATGCGCGAAGGCCCGAAGGTCAGTGCGCCGGCGATAAGCACCCCGCAGATCACCGCCATCGCGATCGCGCCGAAACGCCTATAGGCATAAAGCGCCGCGACCATTCCGCACGCCAGCATCCCGCCGCGCGAATTGGTCAGAAAAATTCCGAGCAGGATCGGCAGGCAGAGCAGATGTCCTGAAACCCGGGAGAATACATCCAGCCCCGGATACGTCATTTGCAGCGCCAGCGGCACAATCATCCCCAGGCATAGCGCCAGATCATTCGGATCGTTCATCAATCCCACATAGCGCGCGCGCCCGCTCAGAACCGTCTCGCCCGTCCAGCCGATGCCTGTGGCGTCCGTCACTCCGTCGTAATTGCGCACCTGCTGCATGCTATGCGCAACCAGCACCAGCCCCGTCGCCACCAGCACGCCCATCATCACGTCCAAGCGCCGTTCGGTGCGAACCAGATTCGCGCTCAAAAAATAAAGCACCAGCCAGGGAATCATCGGCTTGGCTATATCCAGCGCTCCCTGCGGCCACACCGCAATCGCATAGCCCGCGACGATGCTCACGAAAAACGCCGGCGCCAGCAGATCCGTCAGGCACGAGAAATCCTTTTTTTCGAATAGAATCCACAGCACCAGCAGCAGCGGAATCATTATTTCAGAGACAGGATAACCACGAAATCCCGGAATGTAGTCGTTCAGCCTCAAAACGACGTTGGCCGCGTAAGCGACAAAAAGTGCAAAGATCACAGTCCGTGGCTCTCCGCAGGTTTCAAATGCGGCGCGCCAGCGCCGCGTTTTTCCAGCGCAGCGCCCATTTCCAGAGACCGCACTTTTTTCCACATTTCGTAGGCCGTGACGAAATGAAGTTGCACGCCCTCGCGCTGCATCTGCGACAGCGAGCGGAACATCACGCGCGCCTGTTCGCCCAGCACGCTGGAATGAATTCGTTCTTGCGTGCCATGCGTATGCACTTTCACGAACACATGATTCGGCGCGCCCAGCACACGCGCGCCCAGATTGAACCACGCGCGGCAACGGCGGCTATCCGCAATCAGCCCGCCGCTGATGTCGCTGTTTTCAATACGCGGCAGAATTCCCCATTTGCGCGACTGAAAATTCAGCCCCAAAGGACCGGTGATCAGACACAATTCGTCGTCCGCCGGCAGCGAACCGACCCGCGCCGCCCGTCCCACATTGTGAGACTTTGGCTTATCCTCGTCGTCGCGGCAGTAATAGATCGAGTTCACCATCCGCGGCTGCGTCTCGCTCGGGGCCGACGGGAATGTGAAATCCGCATAGCAACCCATTTTGCGCAGCAGACTGATCTCATTATTGATGCCGCACCACCGCCCGTCGCGCCGTGAATTATCCAGGCACCAGTTCCCGTGAATAAACCCAAAACGGTTGCGCGGGTCCCGGTTGAGTAAAAACCCGTGTCCCTGCAGCCGTTCAATGAACTGCTCCATCGATTCGATGAAGTTCGCCGCCGTGTCGTTGTCGTGATGCAAATGAACCTCGACATCGCCGTACCCGCGGTCGCACAGGATCTTCAGCATGTCCAGAAATTCGGGACGGTACTCTTCAGCGGGGAAGAAAAAACTGTGCTGCGCCGGCCGGCCTTCGCTGTCGCGGAACGCATCGACCAGAGGCGGGTACTCATTCACCCAGCGCTGAACTCGCTCGCGCCCGGTCTGCACCGATGCGCCCGCCCAAAGCGGCTCGTAATGATCCGTGAAACAGAAATAAAGGTGTAATGGTTGTCCGGCGTCGAAGGGCTCCGGTGTCCAGCGAAGGTACGCTGGAAGCCAGCAGTGTATATTTTTTTTCCAGGCTTGGGCTGCAACTAAACCGGTTCCGAGCGCTGCGACGAGTCCAACTGCAAAAAAAGGCCACATCCTTTACCTCGCGGCATGCGGCCCTTGTGAGTTTGCCTCGTTATGCCGAGACAAGGCCGGATCGGCTTTGTGTCTCAACAATTGGCGTACCTGCCGAGGTCGTTGTCAGCGCTTTTTGAATCTGGTTTTTCAGCTCATCAAGATTACCGGACTTTACCACGTAGGCCCGTGCAAACCACGTGATGAAATCATGGCTGGGTGAACTGTAGGCAGAGTGAACGATTATAGGCAATTGCGGACTCTTCGAGAGCAGCTTCTCAATAACTTCGATTCCAGTCAGGCCGGGCAGCAGAATGTCCACGACGACCAGATCGGGAGTAAATCGTTCAAACAGATCCAAACCGACCGCGCCATTGGGCGCAGCCAACACTTCATATCCTTCATCAGCAAGCTCTTCCTGGTAGAGCTGCCGTTGATGGGGCTGATCTTCGATAAGTAAAATCCGAGCCATAGTTTCCTCTTCGGTTTGTAACGCAGTCTGCGCATTGCTGCGCTCGGTAGCCAATTGGACGTTACCGTTATAGCAATGACGCGGCCACAGAACGAAAGTTGCAGCTTTTGGCAGTGAATTTTTTCAACATCTGTAAGTTGTTTAGTAAAGAAAAGATAAATAAAGACCCAGCATGAACCTCTTTTTCCCCTCATTTCCTTTTTGAAAGTGCAACGTTTGTATGTTTACTATCGAACCACGCCGACTGGAGCGTGTTGGGGAATTGTGCTTCGCTAGGGAAATTAGGATGGGCGATACCGTCGGTTTTTCGGCCGGGCTGAAGTATTATCAGACGCGCTAAGCCGCTGAAAACGACGCGCGGCGCCGGTGCTTATGGCTCTCATCGGCTTCGACTCCGTGGACCATTGCCGCGAACTCATCCACCAGTTGTTGAGCGCCCTCAAGCGTTGGCGCTTCAGCCACTAGGCGCAGAATCGGTTCCGTGTTGGAGGCGCGCAGTTGAACCCAGCGGTCATCCCAATCCACACGCAGTCCGTCCCGCGTATCGATGCGAACATCTCGAAGCTGTGATTTAATCCGCCGAATCAACGCGCGGCTCGTCGCCGGAGGACAATCGATCTTCGCCTTGATCATGTGGTAAACCGGCAACTTTTGAGCTAACTGGCTCATTCGCAATCCCGACTGCGTCATATGCTCCAGCATCAACGCGATCCCCACGATCGCGTCGCGGCCCACGTGCGCTCGCGGATCGATGATCCCGCCGTTGCCTTCGCCGCCGAACACCGCATTCAGTTCCTTCATTTTTTCAGCGACGTTGGATTCGCCCGCCGCCACGCGCACCACCTCGCACCCCGCCGCGCGCGCCACATCTTCCGTCATCCGGCTTGTGGAGAGATTCAACACGACCGCTCGCCCAGCCATGCCCGGCCTCATCAGAGCCTGTTGCGTCGCAAGAGCCAATGCCGCCTCTTCGCCCACGTAAAATCCGGTCTCGTCGATGACGGTTACGCGGTCCGCATCCGGATCGACCGCGAATCCCACATCGCATCCGGTCGCCCGGACGTGCGCGCACAGTTCGCCGACATTCGCGCCAATCGGTTCTGGCTTGTGCGGGAAGCGCCCATTGGGGCGGCAATGGATCGTTTCCACATGGCAGCCCAGCGCTTGGAGGAGGCGCTGCGAAATGTCACAGCCTGCACCGTTGCAACAATCCAGCGCGACCTTCAAATGCCGCCGGTTGATCGCCTCTTGGTCCACCAGTTTCAACACGCGATCGACGTGTCTCACGTCCGCGTACTCAATCCGTTCAAGCGCTGTCAGCTTGTCCCAGGGAACATTGCTAAACTGTCCCGAGTAATAAATGTTCAACAGATCGCTGCTCTCTTCCGCGTTCAGGTAGAGCCCATCCCGCCGGAAAAATTTCAGCGCGTTCCATTCAATCGGATTATGGCTCGCCGTAACCATCAGCCCGCCGTCGGCGTGCAGGTCTTCAATGGCGGTCGTCAATGTCGGGGTGGCGCAGATGCCCAGGTCGAGTACCGAAGTACCCGTCGCCATCAATCCGCTCAGCACCGCATGTTTGGCCATTTCTCCAGAAGCGCGGGTATCGCGACCCACCACGATGCGGCTGCCGCGCAGGTATGTGCCAAACGCGTGGCCCAATCGCACGAGCAGTTCCGGCGTCAGGCTGAGGCCAACAATCCCGCGAATTCCCGAAACCGAAATCATCAGATCTCCGCTTTGCATGGTGTCCCCATAATGAAAAATTTATTTTGAGCTGTGATTCAAGCCGCGCGCCGCCGTACCATCCCCGCCACAAGCAGCCCCAACCCCGCGAGTAATGCGCTAGCTGGTTCCGGGATGGTTCCGATGGGTTCGGGCGTGCTCGGGTGGGTTGTCGTGTTGGAAGTGCTCTCGACGAGGGTGGCCTCGCCGTGAATATTACCCGGATCGACCGTCGCATCCGGTTTAGAGGGCGTTTCAATCACGTCTGCAAGCACCGGTTGTTTAACGAACACAACGAAACTGAATACTGCCACGATAGTAAGTAAAGCGAGCGCCTTCATTCTTCCTCCCTCAAGTTCCAAGCGTCCTTAGCTGCGCGGGATCCCTCGGTTCACAGCACGGAAGCATCAAACGCAAACGCCAATCCATTTCGTTCTTCCCACTCGCGCGGGCGGAGACGCCGCGCCCACTATCAGTCGTTTGCACCGGATGAAACAGAATTGAGGAAGCTGCTGTGAAACCGAAAATTCGCCCATGAAAAAATTGCTGTATTGGGAACTTGCCGCTCACTTTAAGCACCGAGGTCAGTGGGCGCATCTGTGCGAAGATCACCACTAGACGTCAGGCGGTTGGTTTAGGTCAGGATTCTCAAAGCCGCGCGGTTGGCGCGGTGGAACTCGCTACCGTCGCGCGTGCACCCCCGCCAGCACCCTCAGCAGCGCTTGGGCGCTCTCGCGCCACGAAATCACCTGCGGACACGCCGACAACGCCCGCGGATTCCAGGCGGTCGAAAGCACTTCATTGATGGCATCCGCCATCGCCGCCGGATCGCCCGGCCGCACCAGACGCCCATACTCCCTGGAACTCACGAGTTCCGGAATGCCGCCGACACGGGTTGCCACCACCGGCCGTCCGCACGCCAGCGCTTCCACCAGCACGTTCGGCAAACCTTCATTCTCACTGGCCAGGCATACCACGTCCGCCGCGTTCACCCATTTGGGAACGTCCGCGTGCTTGCAGCCGCCGGCAAATTTCACTGACCCCGCAATGCCCAGCCTCTCCGCTTGCCGGCCGAGCTCCTGCCTTAGCGGTCCTTCGCCCACCAGCACCAACCGACTCTCGATCGAATGCTGCTTTAATGAAAGTTGGAACGCGTTGAGCAGGTCGCGATGCCGCTTGATCGGAAGCAAGCTCGCCACGCACAGAACCATTTTTCCATGCAGCGGCAAATTCAAAGTGCCCCGCGCCTCGGTGCGCGGCATGGGCCGGAACACCGAGCGGTCCACGCCATTATAAACACGCTCAATGCGCTCGGCCGGAATGCCCTGCGCCGAGATCATATCTTTCAGCGATTCCGACACCGTGATCACCCGTTCGCACGACGCCAGCGCGCTGATGACCTGCTCCTTCCGCGCCGAATCGTGCAGCAACTGATGAATGTCGCTACCCAGGCATTTAATCACCACAGGCAGCCCCAGCGCCTTTCCTAATTTCTGCACCGCGTACCCATCCGGATGCGCCCACGATGCCAGCAGCACGTCTGGATGAAACTCCGATACGACGCTTCGAAGATGCCTCTGGATTGAAGCGCCGTACATCCACCCATGCCAGCCGCGCCCGAATCCCGGCGTGCGGAAAAATCGCGGGTATGTCACCGGAATGCCTCGGTGGTTGTTGCGCAAAGGTATCCGCGCCAGCCGCCGCTCCGCCTTTGAAAGCAGGCTCATCCCGGGAAACCATTTCACTGGCGAAATCACCCGCACATCCGCCAGCTCACTCAATGATTCCAGCGCCAACGCGTTAAAGATGCCCCAATACGGCTGCACCTCGCTCGGAAAAAGCGAGGTGATCGCCAGCACGCGCAGCCGCCGCGCGCTGGGTTGAAACCGTTCCTTGACCATTTCCAAACGTCGCGATTGCATACTTATTGGTTCCTAGCCGCCGCCCACGATAGTGGCCCCGACACTGTCGGGGTGAGATCGATTCTATCCGCAATCCCCCCTTTCCCCCGGGGACAGGAGTGTCCCCGCCACCATTGCAATCCATCCCGCCATTCCTCCATTCCGTCCTCTGTGTCCTCTGCGGTAGATCTTTCCGTTGCCGTTCTTGGCGCACCTGGCGTTGAACGGGTTGGTTCAGTGCGTCGCTTCCAGCACGCGCGTGCTCTGGATCGTGAGCGCCAGCCCGTCGCCGAAAGTAACCACCGGTTTGTAGCCCAACACGCCCTGCGCCATCGCCAGCGACGCCACCGAATGCATCACGTCCCCCGCGCGCGGTGACTCGTAAATCGGCTGCAGATCGGTTCCCAGGATCACATTCAATTCGGAGACGAGGTCATTCAGCGAGATCCGCAATCCCGTCCCGATATTCACGGCGCAGCCATTGAATTTATCTTTCGATGTCAACGCCAGCATGTTGGCGTGAACCACATTCGCGACGTACGTGAAATCGCGCGTCTGCGAGCCATCTCCGTAAATGACCGGAGCCTTGCCCTGCGACATCAGCGTCGAAAACCGCGCGATCACGCCGGAGTAGGGACTCGACGGATCCTGCCGCGGCCCGAAAATATTGAAGTAGCGCAGCGAGATGGCATCCAGCCCATAGCAGGAACTGAATGCGCTCACATAGAACTCGCCCGCGAGCTTGGCCACCGCATAGGGACTGCGCGGATCCGGCCGCATCGATTCCACTTTTGGCAATTCCACGCCGTCCCCGTAAGCGCTCGACGACGACGCGTAAACAAAGCGCTTCACCGAATGCTGCCGCGCGGCGTTGAGCAGATTAATCGTGGTCGTGGCGCACGCCGCATGTGACTCCAGCGGGTTGCGCACCGAGCGCGGCACCGAAGGCACCGCGGCTTGATGACAGATCGCATCGACGCCGGTCACGGCGTCCATCGCCGCATCGGGATCGGTCAAATCCACGCGCCTGATTTCAACCACATCGCGAATCGCCGCCAGGTTGTCCAAATTTCCCGTGACGAGATTATCCGCCACGCGCACCTGATGTCCCGCCTCCACCAACGCCTCTGAGATATGACCACCGATAAATCCAGCACCCCCAGCAACCAGTACGCGCATGCCCCGCCCTCCTATTAGTTTCAGAGTTGAAAGTCGAGTGGCGCGGGGTATCACCTCCCGCGAACCCGCGCCTGTAAGACGTTCCCGTCAAAATCAGTTGCACCGGCACGGATTCCGGGGTAACCAGAGACCGTCTCAGAGCGGAAACGGAGAACGCAAGTAGGCAGCCAACGCGCAATCTTCCCGTTGTGCCCGCTTCGCTTCGTTGTCTGGTTCGCTAGCCCTTCCTGTGAGTGGGTGGGGTGGTCCAGCAGCGCGTATTTTTGGAACGACTATCGCCGAGGGCGATGTTTAACGAAAAGTAACACCGGCAGTGAAAGGCACGCTTCTCGTACCGTCCTTTCCCGCCGTTTTCATCTTGGAGTCAATCCCGTCAAAGGGTCCTCGGGGATTGAAGGGGTGTTCTCTTGATCCGCTCAAAACCGCCGCAACTGCTGGCCATCCTCAACGTCACCCCCGACAGTTTCTCCGACGGCGGAAAATTCCTCGATCCTCACGCCGCTCTCGATCGCGCCCTGGAATATGTCGCTGAAGGCGCCGCCTTTCTTGACATAGGCGCTGAATCTTCCCGACCGGGCAGCGCCGAGGTTCCCGCGGCCGAACAGCTCCGCCGCATACTGCCTGTACTGAAATTGTTTCGCGCCAAAAATGCGCTGCCGGTCAGTATCGATACGCGCTCCGCCAAAGTCGCAGCCGCCTGCCTCGATGAAGGCGCAACGTTGATCAACGATATATCCGCCTTGCGTCACGACCACGCATTGCCGGAACTTCTCGCGCGGTCTACCTGCGGCGTCGTGCTGATGCACATGCAGGGCACGCCCAAAACAATGCAGAAAGCCCCCGTCTACAAAAACGTAGTGGCCGACATCTTCAGTTTTTTTGAAGAACGCCTGCGGTTCTGCGCCGACGTCGGCATTGACGCCAGTCGCCTCTACATCGATCCTGGAATCGGTTTCGGAAAAACAATCGAACACAATCTGGCGCTGCTGAACCGCCTGCGCGATTTCAAAAGATTGCGCCGCCCCCTCGTCATCGGAGTCTCCCGCAAAAGTTTCATCGGCACGCTGACTGGCGAGCGCGACCCCGAACGCCGCGTGCTCGGCTCCGTCGCCGTCGGCCTTATGGCCGTAGGGCGCGGCGCCGCCATTCTTCGCGTCCACGACGTCGCCGCCCACGCCGCCGCTCTGAAAATCCACCACGCCATTCAATCCGGTATGCCCTGAATGCCGCATTGGGGTCTGGGCGTCTCGCCCCAACTCCTTCAACGACAAGGATTGTCGGGCGAGACGCCCGGACCACGAGCTGCAGTCAACCCTTCCGTCCTCTACGCCCTCTGTGGCAGATTTCGGTGTTAAAAATCGAATTGATCGCGACTGCCATCGGGCGCATCCATTATAATAAAATAGTTGCACACTCAGGGGCTTTGCATGGACGAACTGCTTCGGCGCATTCAGGTTTTCCCGGTCACGGGCTTTCGCGCCGTGGTCGAGATCATTCTGCTCGCCGCCGTGTTCTACGTGCTCCTCTCCTTCTTAAGGGGCTCGCGCGGCGCCGGCGTTCTGCGCGGCATGCTCATCCTTGTGCTGATCTCCATTATCTTCGTCTTCATCGCCGCCAAGGCGTTCCAGCTCGATCACATCGTCTGGGTCTTTGAAAAGCTCGCGGCGCTCTCCATCGTCGGCGCGGTGATTATCTTCCAGCCCGAACTGCGCCGCGGCCTCCTGCGCTTGGGCTTGAATCCACTCGTCGGCCGTTTCGTGCGCGCCGACTCGCCGGCTATTGACGAAATCGTCGAAGCCTGCACCAACCTGAGCAAACAGTCCATCGGCGCGCTGATCGCCATTCAGCGCCGCGTTCCGCTGAATGATTTCGTCGAACGCGGCACCGTGCTGAACGCCGACATCACACGCGAGCTTCTCGAGACCATTTTTTTCAGAAGCCGCCACGGCGACGGCACCATCCTGCACGACGCCGGCACGATTATCATCGGCAATCGCGTCGCCGGCGCAGGCTGCCTCTTTCCATTGTCTGAAAACCCCGAGCTCTCCAAATCGCTGGGCACGCGCCACCGCGCCGCTCTCGGCATGAGCGAAGAAAGCGACGCCGTCGTCGCCGTCGTCTCTGAAGAAACCGGCCGCATCTCCCTGGCCGTCGAAGGAAAATTCACGCACGGGCTCACGCCGGAAGAACTGCAGGCCAAGTTGACTGCGCTCTGCCTGGAGTCCGTGGAAGGCGGCGCCCCGCCGGCGTCTGAGGCTGGCTGACCATGCCCACGCTTTCAAATTTCGTGCGCATCATTCAATCCATTCTTTTCGAAGACTGGTGGCTGAAACTCGCCTGTCTCGCGTTCGCCTCCTTTATGTGGTTCTATATCGACGGCGAACTGACCGATCAAAAAGACTCGCTGATCATGCTGCGCAGTTCCGATGTTGAAATCCCCAGCGGTTGGGAGTTGGCTCCGGATCAGAGCCTGCCCTCGTATCTCGTGCGCGTGCGCGGCCCCCGTAAAGGCCTGCAGTTTCTCACGTCGGATACCATCGCCATCCGGAAGCAGACCATCACCAATCCGCAGATCGGCGCCAATGCCATCGAACTGAATCCGGCCGAAGTTTCTGTCGAGAATTTCGAAGTCGTGTCGGTCACAGCCAAGGAAGAAAAGCCCGCCGTCGTTCTCATCGCCACAACCCGCCGCACCAAACGCGTGCGCGTGCGAACCACCGGAAAAGTCAATCCGCGCTATGTTGCCGAGCCCCCCGTGGGCGACCCCGACCAAGTGACCATCGAAGGCTCCACCGAGGACCTTGAACAGATCGAAAACGTCTGGACGGAGGACGTCGACATCACCGACGCCGACAAGGATATTGTTCGCGACGCCGCGATCGTGCCATTTGTGGATGTGGGTGGCCGCCGCATTCCCTTTCGCTGCACTTCCAAAGTGCGCGCGATCGTCCCCGTCCGTCCCGAACTGGTCACGCGCAAAATGACGCTGGACGTGCGGCCCATGGCGCTTTCGGGAACATCGCTTTCCGTGGAACCCAAATCGGTTGAAGTCGAAGTGCAGGCCGAGGAACAGGAGTTCGCCGCGCCCGATCTGGCCTCCTCGATTCTGCTCTACGTCGAGTGGCCGAGAACCTGGGAGACGCCGAAGGATCAAACCACGGTGCTCGGCCCGCTGACAGTGCAGGTGAAAGTCGCGCCGCCTCCGCGCGTGCAGGTCCGCGGCAATGAAGGCGGCCCGCTGCCGACGGTCACCGTGCG